>Ga0126336_10000244_pt1 | contig 19047 bp, 8 predicted proteins | sample SidCmetagenome_FD_92530 | JGI IMG/M metagenome (GOLD analysis project Ga0126336, IMG submission 92530) | Coral microbial communities from El Islote,Puerto Morelos, Mexico - Siderastrea C C metagenome | ecosystem: Host-associated > Invertebrates > Cnidaria > Coral | place: El Islote,Puerto... | reverse complement strand
TGATTTTATAAACTGCTCCCCGTCTGTCGCTCGGTTCGTCTTTGTCTTTAACGTTCATCAGTAGCTGTCGTAAAGTAGTGATAGGTTTGTGAGCAACGCGGATGTTGTAGGGTTGTAGGATTCATGCGATAGTTTCAGAACTCCCTTTGACGTAAGGTATGGTTGCAGTAGTGTCAGGTGTCGCGTTAGTGTTCGTGGCGTTTGGTTTGGAGTGTCTGTAAGTGTTGTGTCTTATTAGACAACACGTGTTTTCAATATTTACTAAATGGGGAATTTATTTCTACACACAATTTTGATCTTGCTCCCTTGGGTGGGGGAGGGGGGGTGAAATGCTTATTTAACTGATATAATTGTAATGTTTAGGGAGCTCCTCCAGGTGCACCAAATATGATTCCACCACAGGGGCCCACACCAGGGCGTGGCCCAGCACCAGGAGGACCAGGTGCAGTACCTCATGGCAGTGCACCAGGAGGCCCTGGTCCCTTACCAGGACAGCAGCACCCAGCCATGCCACCCAGGGGCCCTGCATCAGGGATGGCACCTCCAGCAGTACCCCCAGGAGGCCCCATGCACCCAGGTGCCATGCAGCCTGGGATGCGGCCACCAGGAATGCACCCGAATGCTGATGTAGCGATGTCTGAACCTGAACGGATTGTCATTGGTCATCGTGTGACAGTACCCAACTTGGAGGCAGCCAGTGCAGCGATGCGAGGAGGTGGTCCAACGGCAGGTTATGGTGCTGCAGGGGCAGCAGCAGCAGCAGCTGCGGCAGCTGCAGCCCAAGGAGCCAATTTAGCCGCAGCTGCTGCTGCAGCTGCTAGACAGCAACAGTTCCCTTATGGACAGCAGTTTCCTTATGATTATACTGCCATGTATGGTGCCGAGTGGCAGCAGTTGATGCAGCAGCAAAGAGATGCAGCTTATGCTGCTGCTTATGGCCTGGATAAACATACAAAGGTAGGATATTAAATTTTGGTTTGGAACAAGCATATTCCCTTAAGAACTTTGGGATAATTCTCTGTATTAGCTTCAGCTGTTATCTGGAATACTGTGAACATGTGAGTGATATTGCCATGTGTGAGAGGTTAGTTTGGATTTGTATAAATCCAGTACTTTCAATAAACACTGACGTCCAACGAAAACATCTGCAAGTTCGCTCAAAGAAGTCTGCTACTATTTTCCCTAAATTGAAGTAATGAAATAAAGATTTCTTTCAAACCTTATTGATACAGTCGGCTACTCTACTCACACCAGCTGCCAACTTCAAATTTTATTGGAACTCCCTGATAAATCTGGTGAAGTTTGTTTTGAAAGGCAAATGAGGATTAGTGTAATGCAATATTCACTTTCCGGTCCTCAGAGCCACAAAACAAAGAAACATCGCAGACGCTACAGTGCTGACAGTGCAGAGAGTGACTTCAGCAGTGCATCAAGATCTGCCTCAAGATCAGCCTCACGGTCATACTCCAGATCTCCGGCCAGGTCTTGGTCTCGGTCACGATCGTTATCACTTTCACGGTCACGATCAAGGTAAAATAGGCCCTGGTGATCTCCATTGGTTTCTAAATCGGCATTTAGATACTCATACAACAAATGTTAGGATTACAGTGATTAACACAAAGAAATTAGAAAAGCCTGAATTCAATTTTAATTACAACTGTGTCTATCTACAAATGAGAGGTTAAAATGTTCTATCTGTACCCTTAAACGCTCCGTGTTTACTTTTTTCTTGCCGGGGTAGATGAGTCATCTTTCACTTAGTCGGAAGTAACTTACACGTAAGGAAAAGTTAACAATTAATCCCACAGAAAACCTAGAAACAACGCGTTCAATTGTATTTCTATAGCCCCTTACTGCCAGTTAGGATTCAAAATTTCAAAGGATAATTATTAAATTATCGACACTTGCAAGCAGTAACACTCTTCATTAGCCACAATGTCACGACACAAGTCGCTTCAACTTAAAAAAAAAAAGAAGGGAAGAAAAAAAAACTATGGTGCTCATGTCAGATCGATTGTATCGCATTGATCTGTCTGGTGTGTTTGACACTCTGCGCCTCACACCCATACCCCGCTAAGTTAGCCCAACTCTTACGTAGTTCGACCAAAACTAACTTATTCAGTGAGCAATGTTTTGCCTGGGACGTAATTTGTGGCCTTACTTGAAGTACTTCTCTTCAATATTAAACTTCGTGGTTGCTTTGTTCTCTAAACTCCACATGTACTTGTTCACAGTACCACAATGATATTTCATCACATCAGGAAAACCTGACAAAAATATCTAGTGCTGAGCACAGCCCTGCGACTGACTAACACTGCGGCAATGTTTGTTCTTGGCAAGCTAGACTAGATCAAGAAGGAATGTTGTTAATTTTCACTTTTTTATGTATTTTAGGTCGTCATCCAAGTCAAGGTCATTCTCCAGGTCAGTCTCACCTCGAAGCCCGCAACCAAGATCACCTGTTCGCGTGGCAAAACCTGCTCCACCCCCTCCAAGACGCAGAGAGCGAGAAAGGGAAAGACCAGAAAGAAACCGTGATCGAGAAAGGGACAGGCCAAGGTTTGTACAATTATTTCTCTAATTGATTTAAGTCAGAATGTCCTACATTTTGACACTACTACCAAACCATTCAATTGCCCCCTTTCAAACCTTGAGAGAAACAGGGCTATCACCTTTTTTTAAGTAGATTGTATTCAATTTGCTTTGATTGTAGAGCTACATTTTGCGGCAGCACTGTATTGTATGTTGCTTTCTGACCTCTGCAAATAAGGAAAGGATTTTAATTTTCTTTCAGCTGGAATCTAGAGACTTTGTTTATCATTGTTTCGCTTTGACACTCTAAGGCCCTGTCAATTCTAATGCTGTTTTGAAAACATCCATTTTGTCTCGGAAATGGATTAAAAGATCTATGGAATGAAAAACGGATATCGAAACGTGCGTTTGCGTTCCCAGGTCTTTTTCGGACCTTTAGGTGTCTAGTTTGGGTGATTCAATGTCATCTGTGACACTTCCGGCGACTGCATAATTAGTTGTGACGTCAGCGTTTTCGGAAAGGTGCGTTTTTGTCGTCAAAACCAAAATCAAATCAAAAGTCTCCACTTGGAAGAGCATTTTCGAAAACCTCTGTTTTGATCACTAAACATGTCCGTTTTCGGTTATTCTAGTGAAACGCCTATAGAGTTGCGTTTTTAAGCAAAAGCGCACCGTGTTCACGGGGCCTAAATCAAAGTACTAACAATTGAATTGGATATTATTTGTGTATTATTGTTTACAGTAGGGAGAGGCCAGAGAGAAGCAGAGAACCATACAGGAGCCGTGAGAGAAACGACAGAGAAAAACCAAGAGAGCGGGAACGAGAGCAACGAGAGCAACGCGAGCAGCGGGAAACTCGTGAAGCACGCCGGGACAGATCCCGGGAGAGAGAGCGAGAGAGGGATAGAGGGGAGCGCGATAAAGCGAAAGAAAGGGATAGAGCGAGGGAAAGAGAGAAACCTAAAGATAGTAGCCACAGAAGAAGTCGAAGCAGAGATCGGTCATCCCACCGGCGAGAGAGCAGGGAGTCAAGACATTCTGAAAATAATTCATCTAAGGTGGGCTGCTTTTTGTTTACGATGCTTGCGCAGTTCCCGGTGAAATTTTGCAAAGAAAAAAACACAGACAAACGTAGATAGTTTCTCTTAAACGGCAGTTTTTCATACCTTAAGTTATTTACGTTGAGTATATGTTCAAAATAAAGTAACTGTCATTCACAAGTTTTTTGGGGGCGTCCGTGATTTTTTGGTGTATGAAAATCGTTGTATTCGGTTTACAATATAATGTTCTTCTGAGCAACAAAAATCAACAGTAGCCATTTTTGCACGGAGTGTGTTAGGACTGCCACAATACATTCTTCAACGATACGATACACATCAGACTCGATACGAGGTCCACGATATGATACACGATACGATACATTGCTGTATGCGACAGAACTAGTTACCAACATTTTACAATACTTTTAACTAATTTATTTCCATAATAATAGATTTAACCCAGTAATAATACAAGGAATTATTAAAGGCAGTGATTTCCCAAATTTCTTGATGTAGCGTATTTTATGGTATCGTAATATCGCGATATCTTATTTAAATATTGATATTCGTATCGTTGGAAAAAATATCGTCGTTCACCGATGCATCAGTGTATCGTTGCAATACTAGAGTGTATACCTAAAGATATAGAGGATATTACACGGCGGCGCGAAGATATGAATTTTATTTTCGAGTGATAAAAACATTATTTTACGAACGAACGCAGCGAGTCAGTAAAATATTGTTTTTTACCACAAGAGAATAAAATTCATATCTTCGAGCCACCGTGTAATTTTCTTTTTATTATATAGACAAGAGCGTTTTTACACAAAAAACAGTGTAAAAGCGGGAAATGACGTCATCGATATCCATGGAAAATACGCCACTCGAGTCCCGGATGTAGTTTCGTATGAACTTTACGAGTGGTCTATTTTTCACTAAAACACTCTTGTCTGTATAATAAATGTTCTTTGTTTGACAGCGTATCGTGGTTGGCCCTTCTGAGAGTAAGAGTAAAGCATCTGGTTCCACGCCTGACTCGAAAGCAAACCGTGTTGTTGTTACCAAGGCATCCAGCAGTGGCAAACCTTCAAACCGTGTGGTGATCGGTTCACTGCCTGAGGCAATAACACCAAGCAGACTGAAAGAACTTCTGCAGGGGATTGGACCAATTCAGGTACGACAGACTCATCCTTTGCACCCCATTCTCAAACTCATTAATAATTAATAAAGAGAAAACAGAGGATATTATAACCGTGGCGGTGGTTTGGATACCTGATCTTAATTAGTCTTTCTCGAGTTTGATGTATCACGTCTCTTTTCGCCAGGATCCGGTTGTTCGAAAGCCAGTTAACGCTAACCTGGGATTAAAATTTAACCAAGGTTCCTGTTTCTCTTATTCAAAAGAGTTTTAACAGCAAATTCCAAGTGATCGTTTGAAAGCATCGAAAGTCAAAATGTAGAGCACAAAAAAAAATTACAGGAATCCGTATTGTTTGGCTGTAAAACTGAATTTAAAATTGACACTAATCCTGGGTTAGCTTAATCCTGTTTTGAACAACTAGGCCCAGGTGTTTAAAGTGGTAACAACAAACTATTAGGGAGTACAAACAAAATGCTGGGGGGTAGCCATGGGGTTGAATAGCATCCCGTCTAGGGAGGGGTTGTAATGCTTCTCTTGCTTCATGCGGCAAAAACCGAATCTGAGTACTGACCTTGATGAAAACCCTGCACTCAATCTGATAGAGTGGACACACGTCTTAGATCTGGGGTGGAATCATTTGCAGCATACGCGTATAGCTGTGGCTTTAGCGCGTGGGAATTTTCTTTTGTTTTTTAGGTAAAAAACAACAGAAAATTCGCACTTGCCAAAGCGACAGCCATTCGCGTATCCTGCAAATTAATCCCCCCCTGGTTCCCCCCCCCCCCCTTCAAACACAAACCTTTTAAAATTCCTATTTCAAATTGTCGCTTATCAGTTAACTTTTTGGATAGTTAAACATGTAATAACAGTGTTTTGACAAGAAGCTCTATTTCTTTGCCATCACAGCAACTGAAGATGTCCACAACAAAACACAAGGCTTTGGTGACGTTTGAAAAGAATGAACATGCATTGGCTTGTCGCCGCAAATTTCACAGGTAATGTGCCACTTAGCCTGTTTGTTTCATATTTCCTATGTACATGCATGTGTAATCTACAACCAGTGAAAACTCCCACTAAATTTGCAAAAACTTCTTTTAAGACCACTTGGTTTCAAAATGGCTCGTAACTGATTTAGTTGATGTTTTAGTTGTGTGAATAAACTTATGATCCAGCTGATGAAAATAAATGCATTATGCACATAAATGACGATCCATAGCTGGGAAATTTTTTGCTCGTCTGCAAAAGACAGAACTGAGTAGTAATTCAGGGCAAGGAAAAAATATTGACCTTGATTTGTCCAGATCCCTTTACTGTCTTGGCGGCAAGTATTGTTTATTTAAATTATACTTTTGTCCTCTTCTACCTCGAGGAAAGTTATTGTAAGAACCTACAGCATCGCTTGATGCAAAGGAGTAAGGTTTTTGAGATCTATGTTCTGTATGCTGTCCATCTCCTAATCTATCTATCTACGTAAATTTTACTTCGTTATTGACTTTTTAAACAAGGTCTAACGTTCTCTCTGTCCTTAATTTTCAGGACCGTAGTGGACAACAGCCAAGTGACCGTTGACTTTCTCTGATTTTTTAACAAACTCACCTGGATTTTGTTGTTTGTTCGTCGTGTCAGTGTCGTAATGTGTGTGTCATTTGTTATTGTTCGTGTGCATAAAGCCTGGCTTTAAGTTACATAGAAGAACTCTGCAATCATCTTTTACACAACATTTATTCATGTTACTTGACTGAGAAAATTTTCTTCTCTGAATGACCATACTTATTACTTGCATACAAATATCTTGAGAAGTAAAAAATTATCCATGGCATTTGATAATTTGTCCTCTAATTCATAATTTTTTTGTCGAATGAAAAGAAAGGAAACGATAATCGAGACATAAATGTAGGTTATATGCCTTTTCTTGGCACAGATGTTGGTGTCTTTATTTTTTTTCTATTATTCTTTAGTTTATGGCTTGTTTGAGAACTTATATCTCACTTATTAATTCTGAGAGCTAGAGCGTTTATTAGGATGTGAAAAAAAGAAATTGCTTTTTTTGAAAACGAGAAACTCCTCTGTTCTCAGTGTTAGATATTGTGTTCAAATACTCTTGCTATTGTTTCACTTCTATAACCTACATCTGGGCTCAAATCCCAGTTTGAAACAAGTTTAAAGAGAGGTTTAACTATTTATTATAATGTGCAGACAACGACATAAACTCAAGCTGAATGCGAGCAACGGTACGTTTGTTTCTCAACATGTTTTAATATAAAGTAAAAAGAATGAAGTTTAAGTATGAAAGCGAAAAATTAATCAGTTATACAAGTCGGCCAGTTATTTTGCTTGATAAGAACCAATTGGTAGTAACTTCAGGGTTTTGATTACATTAAACTTGAAAGTGGATGAAATGGTAGAAAATAGGAAACACGCTCTTATTTGTTGATTGTTTTTTTTAGTACTTCTAAAAAGGTAAACAAAAAACTCATAGTTTTCACACAGTTTGCACTTGTTTCTACAGAATGTATAGAAATATGTAGAAGTTCAGGAGAACTCAAAACAATCGCCTACACTTTTTTCCAACAGCTTTTCGTTCTCCTAAACGTCTACGTGAGTTTTCTACTTGAGTTTTGCAGCTCTTCAACTATACACATTTAGAATGAAAACAGTCTTCAGTACACGACAGCTTCATAGTATAGGTAAACTTTTTTCTTCTGTACAAGGCGTCGTTTGAGCAGTTTCCCAGTGACTCAACCCTGACAGAAGTGAACACACAGATAATCCTTAATAAAACTAGGGGAATAATCCAACTAGAATGTGAAGCACATATTTGATATTGGGTTTAGCCTGATTGGCCAAAAAAGAAAAATGGTCTAAATATACATAACGAAACAAAGAGCAACCACTCAACACCTTCCAAAACTCATTGGAAAACTGCTCATGATGTCCACTGAACTTTTTGATAAGAGTCACCAAATGTGATCACTGGGTCAACTGATTACATACATACGCATACTGTGCTATATATAAGCATTTTTGCAGTATACTTTTTTTCTGTAGCCCTTCTGATGCTGAGGAGAGCGGTTCTCTTAACTCTTTACCTTTGTGTAAAGTTGTGATACTGAGAAGAAATTATGGGTTTGCGTTTCCGCGATTTTTCCCATGAAAGTGTAGAAATTAGTAGTTATAAAAACAAAATATTTGTGGTCAAAGTCGAGTAGCCCACTGTGGAAAAAAATCAATAAATTTTAACTTTCCTTTCAATAATCAAAACATATACAGAAAGCTTGATGATGAAGTAAAATTTATCGTTCCTTGTCACGAGAAAAAGAACGTTTTTTTTGTACAGGCTTGTAACACTATAGGCAAGCTCTAGATGCATGCAAGGTAATGAAGACAATCATGCATGGTGTTATTACGTGCAATTGAATATTGTTAGTGACTGCATACAAATGATTTTTTTTTAGTGACTGCCAGGTTTTATGTCGTGTTGTGTTGTACGGTCCGTTTCGTGTTTTCGTGTTTTGTAACTGTACTTTTTAAAGACGGATATAGATTAATGTACGTGCGAGATGAAGAACTTTTATTCAAGTTATAAATGAACCAAACCAGATCTCAAAGACTTGTGCCTAAGAAAAAAAAATGGGCCAGGAAAACTGATAGAAAACAAGCCACGTCGTTCATTTGCCTGGAGGTGGGATTCCACGGATTTGAGAAGTGGACACTTTCATAACAGCGTGGAAAAGTTGGAATGGACCTACTTCACTAAGGACACGACCTGTGGGATCATACAAGAAACAGGTTTTTTTTTTCAGTATCTGTTGTATATTAGTTTTCACACATTTTTTGTCCATATCTTGTGTCAAGGCTGCTTATTAGAAACTAACTGTATTTTAAATGCTTTGTTACAAGGTAAAATGATTAAAGTAAATAAATCAGGAAGGTTTATTGCCTAAAGATACGTTGCTTTTTGTAAATCTGACGTAGTATGGTGTGGTTTTGATATTTACTGCACAAAGTATTAAAAGAGACAACTACTGAAATTACTCTTTATTCTCACTTTGCCAAACACGGTAATTGAGGCATAAACCTTCTAAGGTCCACAGTTCCCCAAAAGGCCAACATGGTTTAATTATTTAATTAGTTACGGAATAAATTTTGTGCTTAAGGTTATGTCAATAGAATTCTTAATCCATAAAAGTAATATATAAGAATGATTCAATTATGAAATATGGTACATATGATTGATTTAATTAATTTGGTATAGTAGTTATAGATTATTGGGTCGATAACTTCAAAGGTGGTTTATAACGGTATGCTAGCATGTTACTTCCCTTTTTCATGAACTGGTTAAAGTACACTTTCTGTGTCAATGGACATACCTTCCAAGGGCTGTATTTCTGGTCGAATTAAGCACCATAAGCCAGTTATAAATGTACCAAAAGTTGTAAATCTTGAACGCCCGAGAGTGCCATTCGGCCACATATTACCCTAACTTGGTCTTGTGTGACGTGAAGCGGAATTGTCTGCTATAGTTTGTAGGTTTGCTTAATACATGAGCCAACTGGGGCCCTATCAACTTTTTTTTTTTATTTTTAAGTTTTATTTTTTTCTGTTTAAGTTATAACTTACTTCATAAAGACTAATACGATTTATGAAATACACGAATCTCTAGCTTTCACTTCATTCGTGGGCGCAGGGGTTATATATACAAATTATATCTTTGTTTGTTCTTACAAACTCTACACTCAAAGTGGGACTTCTATAATAGTCTATTGTCCAACACTCCTATTGCAGCCTTGACAGTATCCTAGAAAACTAAACCTCGTAGTTTGCTGTTTTTTGCTGCTTCAGAATATTTCGCAGACCAAGCAAAACAAAACAAAACCAACCTTTGTTTTCTAGGATACTTTTCATATTATTCATTTTGTTTGTTTGTTTGTTTGTTTTTCTTTCTTGTGAATAAGATTATTTTATATTCCAACGGCCCATTCCTCTTATCTAAGAGATGCAAAATGGCCATAAATTTTACTTCAGTTTTACATTTAATATATAAAATTGATGAGTTTGTATATAACTGAATGTATAATCATTGGGACAATTACTCAGATTGATAATTTAAAGAGCTGACGTTGGTATAATAAGTGCTTCACGTTACAAAAGTGGTTTTCTGCGATCATATAATGGGGCGTGTTAGTGGAATCCTTTACCAAATATATTTATATTCTTTTTGAGTATGTTTTATAAGTTTTGAAAAGAGTTAGATTGAATTTGTACATTTTAGAAAGTTTAAATTACGTTCTTTATAAACTAGTTTGTGTATATGCTCTTATCACACACACCTCATATATTCATACATATCCATTCATACGTTTTATGTAACTCAACCGTAGTGTACATATAAAACAAAATGTTAACATATTAATGAAATACTTTAAAGTAGCTCCCAAGTTTTGGAAAAGGAGAAAAGCAGTATTTCCACTGTTGTTTATGAAAATTATCATGTGCATGAATTTTCTGTTGTTTGACCGTTGTCCGCAGGATCACTTAGAAAACGAGACTCAAATCACATTGCTTAACTGAAACAATGATTCTAACCAAATGTATTTGAATCAGTCAAGTGCAGTGGTATTGTTAAGGTGTGGACACAGTGCAGAATCGCGTGTAACGCCTAAATTGTTCCTTAACTCTACCCCTCAAACTGTTGCGCAAATCGTTCTATTGTACAATTTGAATCAGGATCTGAGGTAAACACTCCCGGCAACTTAACTGTGCGCGATGATGCAATATGTGTTCGGGCCTTACTCACCCTTACTGGTAAACTGTGTGAATTCTGTGGATGAATTTATTATTTTGAGATGCGATTAGTTCTCAGCACTCACTTGGTAAATACTCTGCTATTGCATAAATGCATAAATACTTCTTGTACATCCATTTTTATTAGGCAAATCGTCTCTTCTTTAACTGACGTTATTCAGTGTATTATTCTGTTTATTGTTTCAGTTTCATTATTCTGACATTATTATAGGCATAGATGTAATTATCACCGCTAGCAAATGATTTTGTTTCTGACTAAAGGGAGCTTAGTTTTTTCCTGTGTCGATGATATATCGTCTCTTTTCACGATCTCGATACTGGAAAAGAAGCCTATTCCCTATTGTCTTTGCTCCTTCCTTTGGTCTTATCTGTACTCTAATATTAAGTGATTGTAAATAATGGTGGGCTAGTGGGCTAGTGTTACGAATAGTACAATTGTGCATAACAAATCGACAAGTTGCCGATTGTGACTGTTTCTTCGAAAACAACAAGTTGTCTATTAGATAGATGCAATAATGTTCGTCTGTATCAGATGTTTTACAAACAAAATACTATTTATACACTATTCTTAACAAAAATGGTTGTAGAGTATCATACTTGACAGTCATAAATTCAGTTTTAGTGTACATAATAGAAACCATTGCGCAAAAATTCCATCTACCTGGCTTATATTTAGCGATAGCTCCCAGCAAGGCCTACTTCATCAAATGTATGCATAGTGTAAATGGCTAATTTTTAGTGGGCAATTTTGAAGTTTTTACTGGCAAAGCTATTGTATTCTTCAGACGTTTCATTGCGATTTTTCCTGACCAGTTCTATTTCTTGGTGAAAACAGCCAAGACTATAATTACACCTGACGGTGTCTTAGGTTGTGAAACTCAAAAATGCTGCTTCTATCAAGTTAATAAATTAACTCTGCTTCTTTTTGGTATGTATTCGATAAGATTTTATTTATTAGGTTAGGAGGTATAAGCACTTTCTATTGTGTCTTACGAGACCAAAAATGGGCGCAACTTTATTTTTTGTCTACTGTGCGCACGCAAGTAGCCACGTTGCTAAACCCTGCTTTTGTGTTGTAACCAAGGGATATGTAACAGATTTTTTTAATCACAAACTAAAATTGTGCCCGACGATCGATTTTAGTTTGTGGCATCAGTTGGTCAGTCTGAGACTAACTACAGACTGAAATAATTGATAGGGATTTATGAATTTTAGTTACCTATAGTATTATGGTGGTAGTGTAGTTTAATGTTGTGGTGTTGCCTAGTTCCCATAATCCTTTTATAGACTTAATACATTATTTGTAAAAAAGATATACTAACTTTGCATTGTTGGGGACTGGTGGGAATTTATGTTGTTTTTTGATTGTTCAACATGATGTTTTCGTAGTATTTGCATTCCTTTATTAACTTTTAGTTTTGAGGGCATTTAAATGTTCATTTTTCTTGCAGCTTATTTTTGTACATAGTTTGCCATTCGAAGTCACTATCTAGTAACGATTTTGATTTTTTAAGGCACCGAAAAAACCCGACTAGTATTAAAAAAATAAGAGAATCGGACTTGAAGATGCTTCGTTTTGAATTATTTGACAAAGTCGCTTATTCGGTATTGTCGATTAACGATATGGATATTATATTCAGCCAAAATTAAGGTCTATTCGACGTGAAGGGTCGTAGTTTCAATGGTAATCAGCTGACGTATTTACCGTTAAACCTTCGTTAGAATCAACACGTGGTGATCAGCATAAATACCACGAAAGTTTTACGCGCCGTTTCCATAGGCATATTCTACGAACAGACCGAAGAATCAAAGTCATTCCTATAACCAGTATGAAATGGCAAAAAGCGGGGATTTGAGCCTCTTTTGTATTTTATTCTGGTAGAAAATAAAATATATTTTATACTTTGAGTCTTGTTATATTTGCTGCTGTCTACAAATTACAAATTTTGTCTGATGTTAATTCAAGCCATATGAGTATGATATTAAATATGTGATGTGAAAGGCTGGTAATATGTCTCGGCTTCTTCATTCAAACAGTTGCAGGAGACAGGATCGTCTACAAAAAAGCATCGAGAATGTCGGGGAGCTTTTTGTGCCGTTCGACCAAACAACTTTCCCGGATGTCGTTAGACAGTGGCGTTTCACGTTGAGAGAACTTAATTAGTGAGTGATCTTTCACTGAAGAAAATTCACCTTGTCAGGATTGCTTTACTTTGGCACTCCCCCAAATTTTCTTCTTCAGTTTTCGTTTCCTTTCTCGGATTGAAAATGTCACTTCTATTTGGATGTGGTCGAGTGAACAGGTTGTCACCATTTGTTGCCAAAGTGAAAGCTTTGGAGAAAAAGAATAATTTGGTCAATTTTCGTGACTTGAACAGGAGCTCTGGTAGGAGTTGTTTCCCTCTCAAGATGAAGTCGTATGTTTGGTTTCTAATGCGATAATTGGCTTTTTAGGTTCCCAATTTGAAGGTGGGATTGCTTTTTGCTGGTCGGAGAACTAATTTAAATTGGCGGTCTCTTGTTTCTTGTGTGGTAATGCATATAACAACTGTATTCTAAAGAAATACAGACCGTGCTTTAGACACTCGGGCACAGTTTGGTTGTCAGATTAGCTTTTTATAAGCTTTTTATGTGCCACTTTTTTTAAATGAGTACCTGTTTTGGGCTAAAAAAAGGTGATCATGTATTGGGGTATAAAGTTTAGCCTTCAGGTCCTTATTTGGGGATTTGCTGTAACTGCTCATCTGAAGGTATCGAACCCAAAGACAAATTCGTCACATTTTGGCTATATCGGTTCACTTGTCAGCAACGCTGAATTATGAATAACCTTTTCGACCCCTTGTGATTATGATTTGCGTTCAGCTTTGGCATGCCAACAGTCCAGACTCTTCTTGACTTCTTTTGCTGGACTTCACCTCATCAAAATCGTGTCACAGGGATGTAAGTGTATGTTGAAAGGAAGCTGTGCCTTTAAGGTGGGTCAAGAGAGTATTGGTCAAATTGGTGGTTATTTGGAGAACAATACCTGATCGGTCAGTTTGCGTGAACTGTCATAATTCAAGAACTAGCTTGCTTTGTCGAGCTCACATATAACAAGTTAACCTTATTTTGTCAGTCCAAAGCCAAGAAAGTGTAGATTTCTTTAAACCAATCGCGAAATGATCTCGAAGTCAAATCAGTTGATATCGCCAAGTAAGTTGGTATTTTGCATAATTGGTCGGGGTCAATCGCAATGCGATACAAACATTCTGTTAACCTGCCCTTGTTTTCTGAACATTTGGGCACGGATTTACCGATCTTAAACTCTCTTGGGTTTGGTGTACTTGTTACCTTGCCAGCATACAACGCTCAGTAACTGTTGTTACTTTGAATTTCGTTTCAAAATTCTTACTACCAGCCTCTTTCATGGTAGCACGAAGCTCTCGAGAACGCCTTACAGAATTGGCTAAGAAAACAATAAACCGAGGGTAAACAACAGAAACAAGGACGCCAGCCCTGAAAACAATAGAGCTGCGTGATAACAAGGTTCAATGAAATTAGAGGTTCTGAAGAGCAGCGTGATGACTCAGCTTTCGTGTGAAGAGTACCGGCGGTGGTTCTGCCATTGCCAAGGAAAATCTTTCATGCACGTATCTTGACAACTATGTGGTGAGTGTGTTTTTAGGGGATTTCAAGTTTGGTTTCCTGTGAGATTGTCCCACTAGAGTTGGAAAATTTTCTAGTTGAACTAGAAGACTTTAATCCATTTCTGTCAGCGTTGCCTTTGAACGGGTGTTAAGGAGAGGATAGCCTATTAGACAATTGGGCCCAAATTGATCACAGACCTTCAGATACGCAATTGAAGTTTCTCTATCGTGCACAACACTCTTTTCATGGTACAGGCAGTCTGATACAAAATTCTTTCTACCAGGCAAGCACTTCCGGTCTTTCCGTGGGTACGGAGACAACAAAGTCCATTTTCGATAAAGTCCATTTTAAGTCTCAAAACTTTGACAAACGAAACGTTACTTAGCAATTCTTACGATGGAAAATTGGTCACAAAATGGGAACAAGCAAGTTTATTTTACGCTGCACTGCTCTACATGACTAAATTTCGCGTTTGTCACCCATTTATTGAATTACTTTAGATACATTGGAATCAAAGTAACCCAAAAAGAGTAATCCAGCTTTGTTTAAAATCACTTTACTAGTTTTCCGGAACATGTGGAAGTGGAGCTTCTTTATGGAGGGAAGGATTTTGACGCTACAGCGTGCTTCATTGTCCAGGACATGTGCATTTTTTTTTTACTAGTGGAGCAGTTTTAAATACCTTAGAAAAGAACAGTTTTAAATATTTACCATTGAGAAGGATCGGAAGTGTAAAGCTTTTGTTAAGTTCCTCCCGAGCATTGAAAGGGGCGGGGGGAGGCGTCTGGCCTCAAGCAGGAAGGAGGATTAATGCGTGAGCAATAAATTTTAAACAAAACTTAAATACTGAAACTTCACGCTTAACAGGTTGTGTATCACAAATAGGATGTCATTTATAACATACTTCTGGAGATGTTAGGCCAAGTTTCTTTACACTCTAAAAATTGACTTTCGTCGATAGAGGTTTGCTCCTCTGTCTATCCAAGTTTTAAAGCATTTCTTTGGTTTTGTTCCAATGTTTTAACCAGTACAGTAGTTTAGTAACTATTTCTTCATGGGATGAGGGAAGGAGGCTTAAAGAGAGGGCCTTATAAGGTAGGAAAACTTTAGAGGAGCTTGATAGATTTGGGGGGGGGGGGCTTCAAACTTAAATAAATTAATTAATTAAGCCTAAAAAGAATGCTCAGAAATATTCCCAGTCTAATCTAACGTGACATTTTTTGACAGCCCTCGAACCTACTTACTTTGGCGTAAGCTTTGGTAAACGGAAGTGTTCGGATAAACCTCGTACGTCTGCGGAATTACCCGGTTGACTATCGAAAACCGATTTTTATGTACTCGTCGTTAGCGTTGGTGGTAAGCGAACGAGACTCGCTGCACTTTGGGTGTCTGTCCAGAGTACAGAAAACACTGGAAACGAGCTCTGAAGGATTACTGACGTGATTACATCTGCACGCCTTACGTACCTATGTTTTGTCTTGGGGGTTTTTCGCAGTCGGCTTTAGAGAAGTCGTATTACCCTCCTGGCTAAACGACTTCTTGGGAGGCTACGTGAAAGTTGCATCTCCTCTAAAGACAATCAGAATGAGATACTCTTTATATGTGAAGTAATAATCATATGACACTGGAAAAGAGATGATTGACAAATTGCGTAGAGAATAGAGCAGTAGTTTTATTTTTGGAGGTCAAGGGAAAGTAGTCACTGTGGAGACAGCGTGCGTTAATTAGTGGCATTTAATTTATTTCGTCGTCATTCAGTCAATAGAGATACGGGAGTTGTGGGGGGGGGGGATGTTGTGGACTGAACTGAACGTGAGAAAGAACTTTGACTGTCAGAGTATTTGACCGAACTATGTAATATGCAATGATATAGCAAACATAACGACTAGAATGGGACTGAAAGGTACTAAGATAAATACATTGAAACAGCTGAGAATGACAATAACGATGATTCTTTTTCCCATCTTGGTGGGGGCACTTACCAGATAGAAGGCAGCCTCGTTCCTAGTAGTCCTCGGCGAAATATCAATTATGACGTCACCCGACGATCGCGTTCGGCTCCAAGCCTTCCTCAGTCACTCGATAGCGCATGAAGGCCTGGGGACAAGGCTTAATCGAACCCAATTGTAAAGTTAAGGCTAAAAATACCATAACAAAAGACACTAACCAGTGATGAAAGATAAATCTGCAATAAAGGTCAAACTCAAGCAATTTTCCTTAACCCAATGACGGTCACAGTGGCGAAGTTGCTTTACGGGGAATCAGACGCAGAGAAATGAAGAACCGAACCAAACGTCATTTAAGGGGGTTATTTTCTAAAGAAACTGTGATTCAGCGTCGGTAGGGAAGTAAAACAATATTTGGATTTATCCACTGAGTTGATATTAAAGGTAAATTGCTGACGCCCGAAACATCAGCTTTCAATTTCTCTACGGTGGCCAATTTACCTTGTCAACTCAGTTGATAAATCCAGATTTTAGGTTTCAAACGTCATTTAGTTCGGCTCCTTTTTTTGGTGTTTGCCTCAATTTTGATTGGCTTATTTTGATTTTGAGGCCGTAATATTTTTCCCGTTTCATACTAGAGGCGCATTATCCGTCCGGGACGAAGTTGGGCAAACAATGGTTGTTTGTCTGTTTGCGTGCCCCGTCGTTCCTCTACAACAAAATCGGGCACAAGACGGATTATGTGTCCAACAACTCGGTACTTCTTCCAAAAATTGCCAGTTTCATGCGCTCGCCAGGGACGGCGAAAGTTGGCAACGGACCGCCAAAATAGGATGCGCGGGATGTGAAGAAAAAGGGAGCTCAGCCCCACGCATTTTTTCGCGCTTCTTTTCTCGTTCGCTTTTCCTTCTATTTCGAACCCCGGAACAGGCTATTCAGAATGCACCAAAACTGTTAGTTCGGCTAGAACCTTAATAATTCGTCAATATGTCCGTCTTATACAGACGAACTACGAGACGCATAACCAGATGAAGTGACTTTGTTTGCCCACAGGTGTCTATGATGATTGAGTTTCCATAGCAACCGTCTTCTCAGAAGTGTATTTTGACTATTTTCTGTCTGACCCAAGCTCACGATCTGAAAAAACGTGACTCTTACGCGTAAGCGGTATAATTGATTTATAGACTTCTTATGGGAAATTAACACCGCGAAGAACACCGGAACCATAAAGTCGCTTGAGTAACCACTAATTGCGTTTATTATCGCTTACGGGTAAGAGTCAAGTTTACGCTATCAAATCGTAAGCTTGGGCCGCTAATGGTTTGCCGAAGTTTTTTTCGCCCATACAGACGTTTCGGTGTCTTACCTATTGCTTCAACCTGCGGAAGTATTTGACGGCTGGTTTTATTTGGCGTCTGTATTACTGCAGTCAAGGTTCTACTAATCAGTAAGAAAACCAGTCCACATACAGTAAAACTGTGTTCAGACGCCGTACCTCTCATGTGCCGTACCAAGTAGTACGTAGTTATTTGGCAGTGGTACGGTCTCCAAATTGGTTTTTTTGACAGATTTCAATCAGGCAAGGCAAAATCTCAGGGTACGACTGCAAAGGTTGCCGCTTCATACGACCTCAGAGCGAAAATGTATTTGGTACGGCACATGAGAGGAACGGCGTCTGAACTAGGCCTAAAATAAATCATGATATGACTTACACACAGTGAAAGAAAGCATGATAAATATTCCTGTCAGTGTTAACTTTTCACCCATGTTGGCCTTATCATTACCTTTTACTGTCTTTGCTGGAAATTGTAGTACAACGCTCAATTTTGGCTTGCTCCCATTGGTCGAAATCGATCACGTGGCGCGATAGTGTCTCTCCTCAGCGGCGCCTATCAGCGCACAGTGCCCGTTTCTGGCAATTTTCGCTCAAAATTTAGCGTTGTACAATAAAAACAATAGAGTTCTTCTGTCTCCTATGTTTGATAGGTTCCCTCGGAAATTTGATGTTCAAACTTCATTTAATCTAATATTTGTTGTGAACATCAAATTTCCCCGGGCAACCACACGATAGTGCCCTCGACATAAATTCTATTGTTTAAATAAGGCCTCGTCAACACGTATCCGTTTTCGTTTGAAAACGAACTTGTGTATGTTTTCAATATAATTTGCGTCCACACGTGGCGTTTTCGAATCGTTTTCGCCCGTCCACACGACGGGTTTGTTTTCGACGACATGTTTGTTTTCCATCCGCTGCTTCTGCTTTTCGTTTGTGGTGCTCGTATGGCATCATCATTTCTGTTGATGTTGTTCATTTTCTGTAAAAATATTCAAATGCGCACTACAAACTAAAGGGAAATTCACTTCATCTATCTAAAAGAAAAAGTGTAACCTGCATATTTCAGTGAAAATGTGACTCATTTGAAATTGCTTTATACATATATAATTGGTCTGCATTTTTCTTAGGCTTCTAATTGATTTAAAGTTTGGGCCATTCTCACTGTAAAATTATAAAATTTGGCGTTCGATTGGAAGCTCCGAAGAAATTCTCAACCTTTTCTTAATCTTGCCACCCTTTCCCGCAGACTCCTTACTCCAGGCCTGTCATTGTAGCTCGCAACTGAGTTATCAAACTGACTACCGCTTGGATGAAGATCCCAAATTATACTGGTTATGTAGTTTGGAAAGATACTGGCTTGTGGCCATCCCCAAAAAAATACGTATAGTACGATTATCTAGTTCCTAAAAGATATTGAAAAATTCCGTAAAAAATGCTGGGCTTATATTTATCCAAAGGGCCTTTTTGGCACATAACAGACCGGTCATTATTCGTCACTGAGTTGGGGACAAATGATTTTTTAGCGGGGGGGGGGGGGGGGCCGGTATTTCCCTTTTTTTAAAAAGGGGGGGGAGGGGGGGGGGGAAAGAGGAGAGGGGGGGGGGGTCAAATTCTCCAACT
>Ga0126336_10000243_pt1 | contig 19047 bp, 6 predicted proteins | sample SidCmetagenome_FD_92530 | JGI IMG/M metagenome (GOLD analysis project Ga0126336, IMG submission 92530) | Coral microbial communities from El Islote,Puerto Morelos, Mexico - Siderastrea C C metagenome | ecosystem: Host-associated > Invertebrates > Cnidaria > Coral | place: El Islote,Puerto... | reverse complement strand
TTTTTCCTCCCCCCCCACAACAAAAAAAAAAAAAAAAAATTTACAAACCAAAAAAAAACTACAAAAAAATTAAAAAAAATATTATTTTTTAAAAAAAAAAAAAAAAAATAAAAAAAAAAAAAAAAAAAAAAAAAAAAAAACAGATTTGGTGTCTTCATCCTCGGAGACCCAGGGGTACATAGTGGGGCGAGGGAAAGTCGGAACGGGCGGGAAAAAAATCCACTTTTACATGTAAAAATTATCGTTTTGTTTTATTTTTGATCTTTAATAAAAAAAGGAAGAAGCTCACGTGAAATTTCCTGTAATTAAAACGTGCTTGTGCTAAACAATAGACGACATTCAGCCGTCACTACTCGACCAATAGGGAAGAGGATAAGAATTGACAAACCAATCGGGTATAAACAGCCGTCCACGCAGATTAAAACATTTAGCGCCTTTTTCACACCTCATTTGCATCTTGTTCACTGTTCAGTGCTGCTTCAAGTTCTCTGCTCTTCTTAGTGAACGAAGCAGCTTTAATTTTACTTTATTCTCTGTAATATTGGTTTTATTATTGCTTAGTTACCATCGAAAAGCACGGTAAAGCCTTTAAAGAGCTTTAAAAACTCTGAATGACGAGAAGAAGGTAAAGAACCTTGGAATGGAAACGGCTTCGGTGCAAACTGAAGGTGAGAGAAATTGTCCACACTTGCTTTGGTAACGTTTGCGAAGTACTAGTGTGCGGCAAGTTATAACTATCCTCTTGAGAATATTTTTTATTAATCTTTTTCCTTTATGTTTTCCTGAGGGTCGTCTTTAATCAAAACGAAACCTCAAAACTACCAAAGCAATTGGTCTGTGTTTAAAGAAGCTTCGCTACAGCAGCACATGCTGAAGGCTGGACGATTTTTGCAACTTGCAGCTCAGGTAATTATATCACCAAATTTATTTTGTCTTATTAGAGAGGAAAGGGTTTAAATCATTAATTTCCTTGGGTCATTTTAACTTTAAACTTCACAAAATTGTACTTAACTTTGGTGGGATGCCCTTTGGTGTTAAGATTCGCTTGTCGTCTTCTTCATACGTTTCATTTTGGAACTGAACAGGCTAGACTTTCCCCAGCAGAACTGAAATAACAGAAACAATTGCAATATAAAGATGAGTTTGCAAGTTTTAATAGCGAAAGGACAGAAAAGTTGACCATAACTTGAAGCATAATGAATTTGTATTGACATACCAAAGCAGTGTTATTAGGATATTCTGTTTTTGGTGCAAGAAAAACAACCCAAGATTCGTTTTCAATTCGAGTGGTTCTGCTCAATTCTTCAAATACAAGAGTTAAAGTATATCTTGTTAGTTTTAAGTCACGACCTTAAATTTTTGAGTTTTAAGTCACGACCTCTAATTAAACTTCAAGCTAATGCATGGTTCAATTCTACCTGTTACCATCTCCCCCCCGGGCATACCCCCGGGGATTTGCAATTTTGTTCTCAGTTGGCGGTCTATTCCCCAAAGTCTAAGTCTAATGCAATCCGTTATCGTCTTCCCTAATTATAATGTTGAAAAGGCGCCATTTCGTTATGCTTGCAGTAAACGTCTTTTACAATCTCTTACGTTCTCTTTATTATTAATAAATGCGCGCCACTGCAATTAACGTTTGCGGTCAAAGTCTCATACAATCTGTTAACGCCTTCTTTAATATGTTCAAATGCTTGCCTATGCATTACGCTTGCAGTTAACATATTTACAAGATGTTATCTTTTTCTCTATTATCAATAAATATGCGCCACTGCAAAACACTTGCGTTCAAAGTCTCGTGCAATCCGTTATTGACTTCTTATAACGTTTAAATGCGCGCCGATGCGTTACGTTTACAGTAAACATCTTTTACAATTTCTTAACTTCCTCTTAGTTATCAATAAATGAGCGCCACTGCAACATGTATGTGGTTTAAGTCTCATGCAGTCTGTCGTCGGCTTCTTTATTGTGTTTAAATGTATGCAATACACCACGCTGGCATTAAAATCTTTTGTAATCTCTTCTCCTTCCTTTTAATAAATGCACGCCATTGCAGAACGTATGAGATCAAAGTCTCGTGCAATCCGTTATCAGCTTCTTGCGCGCCACCGCCATTACGCTTGCAGTAAACATCTTCTACAATCTTTTATCTTCCTCTTCATTATCCTGTAATGCGTGCAACTGCAAAACGTGTGCGGTCAAAGCCTTAAACGATCATTTATATCTATTCCTCTTTATTACGCTTGAATGCACAACCGAATGCACTACACCTGCATTCATGTCTTTGAAAATCCGTTATAAGCCTCTTTAGATGCCCGCATTCAGCATCTTTTACACTCGTTATCAGCTGCTTTATTTTTATTACACGTGCGTCACTGCAGTACGCGCCTGCAATCAACATTCAAATTTTTTTTCGGCTTCTTTGATGAATGCTATTGCTTCTTTAATGCATCCTCTACCTCCTTAATACAATTTAATCCTGGTTACCCAATCAATTACGTTTGTAGCGAAAGTCTATTGAAATTTGTTGTGCTCTCTTTATTCATTAAGAATAAATGCGCGCCACTTTATTAGGTTCGCAATAAATTTATTTACAATCGGCCTCATTATGACGATTAAATGAACACTGCTTCGCTGCTCCTGTCATCAACGTCGTTTGCAATTCGTCATCTCTTTACTATGAGCAGATGCTTGCAAACTGCACTCCGCTTACATTTTTCATGGTGAAAATCACGCCACTGAACTACGCCTGCTTAACGTCCTTGAAAATTTGTTATTGTCTTTGTTTTTAAACGAGGAAACCCGTTTTACTGCAGTACACCTGTAGTAGCCAAGCTATTGAACAATCCGCTGTCGTAAAAACTTGCTAGTGCACTCCGACTTGCATTCGGCCTTCAGATTCGTTATTGGCCCCTTGCTCTAGCTAAATGTCCGCCACTACACTACGCCTCCCTTCGATGTTCAAATCCGTTACCGGCCCTTTGAACTAGCTAAATGTCCGCCACCGCACTATGCCGATAGTGAACGTCTCTTGCACGTCGTTTTCGGCCTTTTTATTATGCAGTCTATAAGCTCTTTACTCAGTGATTACATGCCAGCCATAGCAAAACACTTGCAGACAAAGTTTTCTTTTACAATCCACTACATCATCATCATCATCATCATCATCATCATCATCACCTGATCATCATCATCGTCGTCGTCGTCGTCGTCATCATCACCACCATCATCACCACCATCACCACCATCATCATCATCATCATCATCATCATTAACATCATCTGATCGTCATCGTCATCGTCATCGTCGTCGTCGTTGTCGTTGTCGTCGTCGTTGTCGTCTTCATCGTCATAATCATCATTCAAGCCCATTGTTGCTAGGGCCACTACACTATGTCTGCAGTCAACGTTTCTTACAATCCATTGTCGCTGTCTTCAATATGACTACACCCGCGCCCCTTCACCAAAGTTGTGTAAACGTCTTTTGAAATCTATTATCTGCCTTTTAGTTTATTCAAATACACACCAGCTCATTACGATGATATGCATTTTTTGTTTGTTTAACCCTTTAAGCCCTGATATAAAAATGCATATTCTCCTTACTGTTGTCCATACAATTCTTATGGAACTAGTAAGGAGAATTTGTCTAAATATCAAGACACCTTATCCTTGGTGATCACTTTATTCTCATCACTTGAATGTTTGAACAAGTAGTGATAATGTAGAGTTAAATTTCATTTTCATCACTGTTAGGGCTTAAAGGGATCGGAATCCCGCCACTGTAATAGGCCTGTTTTCAACGAAGTGAACAACCCGTTTTAAAGTGGCGGATTTGTGAGCAAGAACCGGCTGATGTGATATGGTCTCGTAGTTGTCAACGTGATAAAGGAAAGACATCGAAGATTAAGGATGTAAGACGTATGTGAAAGGCATGGGATAACGTGCTATGGCGGAGGCGATCAAAGAGCTGCAACTTGGTGACCCATCGACCGAAGACTGTACTCTGTTTATTTCTATATTTGAGAAACCTCTTATCTTATCCTTTCCTTAAAATTATTATTCTTATTCTTATTTTTGTTTGTGGTGGTGTCTGCATTTTGTTGTTGTTGCCTGAGTGTGTCAGAGTGTGATAGAGTGCATTTGCGCCCGATGCAGACACCGCGCGAACGTCTAAGCGGGCGTTGGCTTTTTCATTAGGGACCCCATTAGGCGCTGATATCACTGTTTAGAATTTAAAATTTTCCAATATACCTTTAAATTTAATGGCATAGTTGATTGTTTTGCCAAAATTCTTTTCTTAGTTCTCCTTTGTAGGCTGTAACTACTTTGCAAGAAGTCGTCTTGAGACGACCAATGATTGACTTCATTATGAACAGCTAAGTCTGATGCTGTCTCAAGTGACATGAAAATGAGAGGTAATCACACACTGAGAGACTACTGAACTATGCAACCTTATGTTATAGGTTACATTTCATGTGACGAGTTTCATGCTGAGGATGAGCTAGAAGCATTACCTATTTCGCCCGGAGTAGTGGAGGGAGAAGGAGACGCACAGGCTCGCGAAGGTCTACTGTCGTGTGAAAACGAGCAAAACGAGCAAACTTTGAGTGTTCTCACGTGGCAGGTAATTTCATCATACCCTCGAGTGTCTACTTCCTCGGCTAATTTTTAGTGGATGAGGTAACTGCTCGTATTCCATGCTTACAAGAGGAATGTCCAAGTGGTCTAAGAAAGTTTGGCACCCAAAATAGACCGCCAACGTGTACAACGACACAAAGTGATATTTCGTTCATCTTCTTTAGTTGTTGCTTATATAGATGAAGCATTTTAGTTCCAAAACTTTACACAAACTCTATTACTTTTGTCATGTCTGGGTGTTCCATGAATTAATTAAGGAATTGTAATTGAAACGTATGTAAAATGTTGCTGTTTTCCACAGGACGATCATCGAAGAGGAAATAAAGGAGAAGGAGGAGCGTGACCTGTCTGAAGATGGACTTTGCAGATGACATTCCCCATGTTTGTGCTTTAAATACTTGTAGTCCGTCAAGGGAATATGGTTTAGGTGTGTTTCGATGTTTCATTTGACAAATAACTTAATTTCAGGCGGAACGGCAGATTTCTTCTAGTCCATGCTTCGAAGAGTAAGGTCGAAAGGGATGTAGGAATGACTACGTTTATTGCTGATATCGATAAAGAATTTGAGTTTAAAAATTCTACACAACTTTGATATTACTTTTGTAATGCCTGGGTGTTCTGATGATGACTTGCGCTCACTGAGGTAAACGTTAGTCGATGTCATCAAAAACAGTCCTTCTCAGGACAACACTTGTCACCCGCGGATGATCATACTTCACCGACTTATGAACTGACTTCTGGGTTCAACCTATGTATAGTTAAAGAACTGAATTGTTACTCAACAGGACGATCCTTGAAAAAGAAAAGAAGGAAAAGAAAGAGGACCAAGACCTGTCTAATATCAAATATGAATTTTGCAGATGACATTCCCCATGTTGGCGTGTTGGTAACTTGTCGTCCGTCAAGAGTATAAATGGTTCACAGGTATGTTTCGATGTTTCATTTCAATGATTAAAATAACTTAATTTTAGGCGGAACGGGGACTTGTCGTAGTCTATGATAAGGAGAGTAGGGTAGAAAGGAATGATTGAGGCTAAAAGTAGACAGCAAACGACACTTAAAAATATTTGATTTGATGAAACATCTCAGTTCACAAACTTTATCATTTTGGCATGTCTGGGTGTTCTGTGAATTAAATAAGGATGTGTAGTTGAAACGTATGCTTTTTTTATTGTTCAACAGGACGATCCTTGAGGAAGAAATATTGGAGAAGGAGGAACAAGACCTCTCTGAAGATATGCATTTGCAGATGACTTTCCCAAGGTTGGCACGTCGAAAACTTGGTTTAGAGGTGTGTTTAGATGTTCATTTTAACAAATAACGTAATTTCAGGGGAAACGACGGACGTCTTGTTGTCTATTCTAAGGAGAGTAGGGACAAAAGGGATGAAGTGATGATTAACACCGAAAATAGACAGCAAATGACACTTAAAGTAATTTTTTGTTTATCTTTTTATTGCCGATACTGATGAAGCATTTCATTTTAAATCTCCACGCAATTGTGGTATTTCTTTTGGCAAACCTGGGTGTTCTATGCATTAATCAAGGAAGGGTAATTGAAACGTACGTTATGACTCCGATGATGTCTTGCCGCGCTCAGGTTGTCGAAACGTTAGTCAATGTCATCACGAACAGTCATTCTGAGGACTCGTTCACCCAGACCTACTTCACCGACTTATGAAATGACTCCTGGGTTCTAATTATAAACAGTAAAAAAATTATTGCTTAACAGGACGATCCTTGAAGAGAAGTGAAGGAGCAGAAAGAGGGACAAGAACTGTCTGGAGATGAACTTTGCAGATAACAGTCTCCACGTCGGCGTGTTGGGAACTTGTCGTTCCAACGACACTTAAAATGATTGAATTCGATGAGGTATTTCAGTTCAAAAAACTCACACAAACTATGATATTGCTTTTGACACGTATGGGCGTTCTATGAATTAATTAGTACTAAGGAAGTGTAATTGAAACGTTTGCAAAAATATTATTGTTCAACAGGACTATCCTTGAAGAAGAAACATAAGGAAAAGAAAGAGGAACAAGATTGTCTGAGGATGGACTTGCATTGCAGATGATATTCCCCATGTTGGCGTGTTGGTAACCTGCCGGGATAAAGGGATAAAGTTCACAGGTGTGTTTCGATTTTTCCTTTCAACAACAAACACTTTTACTATTTGCTCTCGCTTTGATAAGGATAATGTGATTGTCCGCATGACCCGCTGGTTTCAGCTGGACACGGCTTATAACCTGGGGTTTCCGTCCTGCTTCCGCGTTGACGCAAAAGTTCATGAAGTCACCGGATAACAAACCGCGGAATCAAGGCAGAATTTTAAGATGAAAAGAATTAAGAAGTCAGAATTGAAAGGGAAAGGTTCATTGTATTTTCAGCCTATAAAAACCATTTAATGTGACGCTGTGTGAACAGGAGAACATAACGCTTTTATCACCTATCTGTTTTAGGAGCTACCAATATTGTCCCTTTTCTAATAATTTTATGATGGTGTGATCTTCTAGGAAGAGGAAAGAGAAACAAAACTAACTTCGAGAAATCGGCTCCAAAGACTAACAAAAAAATTGGGCTCGACCCTGTGACTGTAGAAAGGGTCCATGGCCCCGACACGGAAAACTGGAGCTTACTCAAGATTAACTAAGCCTATTATTTTAAAATTCTGTTTCAATACTGAACTTAGGCGACCACTTGAGAATGGTGACTGAATCAACAAAGAGATATGCTTGCGAAATATCAAGAAAAGCTGAAATAAATTAAATTTGCATGCCATTAATCCAAACATTTGCTTTATCAAATGAGTTGACAAGGTAATCACAGTGCCGGATCAATTTGTTCTCCTTGTTTTCAATTGTTTTCAATTTGACGAGACTTGTAGAAGAAATGAAGTAGACGAAACGCAAGACTGGATAAGCAGTCTGTGATAACAAGCACTGGAAAACAGAAACAAAAAATACAACAAATGCAAATGACTCACAGGTGCGCTTTCACATAACGTAGTTTGTTTCCAGTTTCAAAAAAGCAATCCTCTCTTACATGGAAATATCAGTACAAAAAAAAAGAGAAACTATCAGTAGCCTTAAACATGTGTAAAAGAATTTGATAAATGCATCCTTTTCTGGAAGATATTTATGCCTGTGGAGAGGGTTATTGGTGCCTCATTATCGCGCCGTCTTTCGAATTCACTTCCTTTGATTTCACTTATGATACGCTGGCGCGTTATTATACCCTCAAGGAAGACAGATAGATAGATAGAAACTTTATTTACGTGTCAAACCATGTAGCTTGGGAAAATCCCATACTAATTTGGGGACACTAAATAACAATACACTAAAATTAAAATTGAAAAAAATCTAATAGTACTATAAAATAATACTAATCACACTAATCTGGTAAACTAGTAGTAGCTAATCTGATAATCTGAGCCTGAAGCCCTAGCCACTAGGGCTTCATGCTTTTCCACTAGAGCTTCATGCTTTCCCAAGAATATACTTATATGTTTGACAGGCCTTATAACGTAAACAAAAATTTGACGCAGTGCTTGACGGTAGTTTCTTCTCCTATTTTTGTGGTTTTTAGACTCGCATAAGACAGACCAACTTAGCCGGCATAGGTGCATGGATGAAGAGAGACTGCAGCTGCCTGCCATGCTATTAGTAACCAGTTTGTGCCTTGATAACGACGTCACAACGCAATCTAGAACTTAAGGAAGTTTGTAGACCGAGCCCAGCAGGTCCGCGGGATACGATCCATGGGGCTAGGATTTTTCCCCGTGTAATACCACAACAGGCGTGCTGGGATTTTTTTCATCCTATGGATGCTTGTTTCGTATCCTTTAAAGCACTTTTTTTAATTGAGATAGAACAATTTACTTTAATATTTGATTTAATTGTACGGATACCACAGAAATTATAGAAGATAAGTGGTTGCATGAAATGAAAGTCGACACTGAGGGTCACCTCACGGATAGCGAACGATTACCTGAAATATTGCCATTAATGAATGATGTCAATTGTTTTTTGCATTAAAGGAAACTCTGATATTTCATGGGTCTAGTAGAATCACTCTATAGCATTCTTTCTCTAAACCATTCTCTCTCGTCTCTTAAGGATAGTCGAGCGATAAAAAATAATCGTAAAACTCACGCATAAAAAGTTTCCGCCCAACCAACATGTACATGAACTCTTCATCATGCTTTCTGAGTGAGCATTCCATCTTAACGATTGAATAAATGAATGAATGAGTGAATGAATGAATGAATGAATGAATGAATGAAGAAAGAATAAACAAATGAATGAATGGTTAAATAGATGAACAGGTAAATGAAAAATAAATGAATGAAATAATTAATTTAATTATCACTTCATTTAAGATGGAATGCGCACTTTGCAAACATGATGAAGAGTTTATACACATGTTGGTTAGGCGGAAATCCCTTATCGCTCCACTATCCTTGAGAGACAAGAGAGAATGGTTTAGAGAGAGAATCTTTACAGTGATTCTACTTAACCCGTGATTGTTTTTCTGGTTCAACTTTGATTATTAGACACTAATTGTTAGATATTGTTTCATAGGTTAAGTAAAATCACTCTAACATTTTATGGAATTTCATTTTCACATGTTCGTTGCTTCATTAGTTATTGCTTTGCGGGTTTTCTAAAACCACTCTATCAGGAGATATCTGTCTACAATTTTTGTTGGAGATCGTTGCCACCTCTAATATGTGGACTACACGGGTTAAAGTAAAACCAATCTATCAGGAGATATTTATCTAATTTCCATTTGGAGATCGTTGCCAGCTCTAATATATAGACTATATGACGTAGCTATGGTTCAGTTGTTCACCTACTATTTCGGTACAAGTCCCTGTTATTTCCCTGTACAATAGGGTGGATTCATCTGTAACATATGAAAACAGTTGCCTCATTGGCCAGTGCAAAGTAACTATTGAAGAAATTGAAGAAATTGTTTGTTTGTTTTGAACAACGCGTCAGTTTCTGAAGAAAACGTCTTAAGAAAAAACTGAACAAGGCTAGGACTGTTTGAAATTTCAAAACGACAACGTTAACATATTGCGTTCCCAGAGATCAAATAAACAATCAATAAAGTAGGGGAAACCCAAACCCGAAAATAAATTGCTGCAAGACCTACAAGGTTTCAGCGGCCAACTACTGTGTCAGAGTCTATTATTATAAAGCTTCTGAAAAACCTAAAAGAGAAAAGGAGGGACTGAGAAAGAGAAGCCGCGGGGATAGGGGGCTGGAGAGTCTCCCACACCCACTCCTCCCCATCGGAGGCAAGGGAAGGATAGGGGGTGGAGAGGGGAAAAATCGTGCGCGAAATCCAGAACAATGCTGGGAAGTGAATAGCCAAAAAAGTTTCCATGTGTTGTTGCTTGACCGTCCAAAAGACTTAAAGCCGCGTTTCAGCGAGTTTTTGGTTCTCTCCTTATCTAAGAGCTTTCGGCTAGAAAAAACCTACCAGATACAAAGCTTTCTCAAGCCCCATCTCCTGCGCCTCAAGGAACCTTTGATTATGAACACTCTCACCAACTACCCCACCCCATGACCAGGGAGCTCATGGCTGGGAAGGCGAATTTCCATCCACAACCCTTCTCCTTTTGAAAGATGGCGGCTTTTTGGTTAGCCTGCGTGACAAGCGCAAAAAGGAAGGGGAGTGGAGGAATCAGTATGCGTGAGACGCCAGCGCAGAACGAAAAGGGAAGGGCACGCCTACTACCACGCCCCCTCCGCCTTTCTCTCATGCCCTGCGTTGGGCCTCGCGCTTCGCGCTCAGTTGATGCATGGGAATATTTACCCAATTTCCCTCCATTTCGGCGTCTGCCACGCAGGCTACTTTTGCATGGACACTTCACAAAAATGCTCACCTCACAACTAGAGGAAAGTGGGATTTTGCATGCTAGAGACTCAAAACGTAAAAATGATAATAAGTAATAATGATAATAATAATAATAATAATAATAATAATAATAATAATAATAATAAGACAACGAGTCGACAGCCAACCCGAATATATTAACCCGGGAAAGACCCTCCCACCCCTTAACACTCCACTGGCCAGTGGAGAGGAGGAGTGGGTGTGAAACTATCCCACACCCTACTACTCCCCTGTCCAGTGGAAAGAGAAGTGGGTGTGAAAATCTCTCCCACCCTAAACCGTACAACAAACAAGACAAGAACTATTCAACTCCCCATATCGTTAGTAAAAAGACAAAACAGTAGTAGGTGTCGAAGACTATCAAAGCCCTCGCCAGTGGCGGAGTAGGTGTGGGAGACAGTCCGAACCTTTACCATGAAACAGACAAGCCAAGAACAAGACAAAAAACAGCCGTCCATGACCATCAGGCAAATGCTAGAAGAAAACTGCCTGGAGTAATAAAAGTTACAAAACCCAGAGTAATAAAAATACACTTCAGAGACACCACGCAAAAATAAATGAAAGGCAGCTAAAAATATTATAAATATCTAAGAACAAATTATCGCCAGGAGCGGTGGGTGGAGTCCCTTCACCCCCCCCCCCTCTCGCTCTCCCTCTCGGTGGAGTCCCTCCACCCTTCCCCTGGAGAGGGGGTGGGTGGAGTCCCTCCACCCACCCCCTCTGCTCTCTCTTGGAATTAAGTTTTCAACAGTCAAATCTTATTTCTGTCGTGCTTCCTCTACGGCAAACGCTTTCTTAGTTTGTGGCTTAATTTCTTCTTGGAGAATGGAAGATAATAAATTAAAACGAGAAAAAAAAGAAAAGAAAACATTTGTTCTTCTTAAGTAAAGAACACCTGCCAAAAACTGTATAAAAAATTGCTTTGATACGAGATTGAAAAAAATAAATCCATAGGAAGAAATACTGAGGAAAGAATTAACCGACTGACATACGTACTATTTGCTGAAATAGTTAAAATGATTTATATACCAGGCTAAAAAATACTATAAAAAATTAAAACCGCGTAGTTATCCTCAGGGTTGTCATCATTCGTTTTTAATTTTATAGTGTTTTTTAGCTTTGTATATGAATCAATAGACGGTCTATTTCTTTCTTTCTGTTCGATAACCGTTCATCATTTTAGTTGAAGAAAACGGATTTCTTAGAATCAAGAAGTTAAATACACCATGCAGGCAGTTGGACAAAACTAAACCAAACCAACGATAAGTAATTGCTAGTTCTGCGAAGAGACCTTATTATGGGTGTAGTTGAAATACTGTATTGTTGGTATTTTTTCTGCATGCTTCGCATTGTGATCAGGAGAAAACATGTCAATTAAAAATTACTGATGGAGACATGATTGAATTCTACTTACAAGTGCTTTTGTTGTCAAAAAAACCAGTTTCATCAACATAAAATCAAACTGGTTGGACACTGAACAATAATGCAACAAACTAACAATGAGTAACTGCTAGTCACTATAATTGTAGTGTAGTTCGGCGAACAGAAAAAAAAAACTTATTAAAGCTAACCAAAATACTGAATTCTTTTTATTTTCCTCCATGATCGGCACTGTGATCAGAAAAAAAATAAACAAGTTGATTGCTGATGAAGACATGATTTAATTCTACTCGCAAGTTCTATTGGCTTTTCATGATAAATCAATTTCACCAGTAACTCTCACCGAAGTTCCATTCTATATTCCATGCATTCCTCTATGCCCGGATATATTCGATTTCTTATATCAAAAATTCATGGGCATCTGTATTTAAAGCTTTTTGAAGTCTACAAAAGCAACGCGAAAGTAAAGTCCCTGGTCCAAGTTGATTTTTGTGTCATTCGTTTTTACAGCCCAACAGTGCAATGAAGTTCATGTGAAAACGCCAACCTGAAGCTTGGATAAGAAGTTTTCTTCACAGAATAATCATACTATTTTCATTGGTATGTTTGCACCGAAATGGCCTCGCGCGCTACATAAATTAGCACATTTCCACTCCTGAGACCATCGTTATACCCTTGGGTATTTATTTTAGTATTTATACACCCTCCCAACTTGAGATCGTTCTCATTTGCGTTCATGCCCCGAAAGGTCTCTTTAGAGGTCTCCTTTTTTGCCCCTCCCTCCTCCCCTCAGCGACGGAAACCTTTGCATGCTGCACTTCTTCGCATGCGCAGAAATTATTTTCGCCCTATATCTTAGTATCTCCGCGTGTGCCATAGAGGTGCAGCATGACAATGAAAATTCTTCTATTGTTGTTTACACACTGTGTTTTCAGTTGTATTAAAATATGGAAAGTTTGGCTCAACGTGGCTGTTTACATAATTATCAATGAAAACTCGAGTTTCGTGAACAAAAACTATAAAACTATAATTTGTCTCCGCCCAATTCTCCTACGGAATCTGCATTTTGCCTCACAAATCCTTACTGGAGTCAAACAATGGGTTTTCACAGCTAGAGCCGAAAGATCTGACATTTCTAAAGACACTATACACGTGATACTGAGCAACTAGAGCTGTAACTGGAAGTCTGTTTTGCTAAGTGTAATAACCTTGTTGCTGTCATTATATTTTACTCGAGTTGTAACAGTAATGAAACGACCACAAAGAAACGAAATGATTTGTTCAAGAGCTCAAGTTTTAACATTGTAATCACCTGGACTGTAGGTTCGAGAAACTGCACATTTACGGAATAAAGTTAGCGATCAGGTCAAAAACCTAGAGATCCTGTGATGACAAAAGAGTTGTCTCGAAAGTTCCTGCCCCTTTTTCAGAAAACAAGTTCGTACTCGTTATGTGTTATACTCCTTGGGAATATCAAACCCTCAAAACATAAGGCATTATTTTACTAATCTGCTTAACACTGAAGATGATCAAAACAATCAGCTTTTTCATATTCAACTGCGAGAAACTCACATTTCATTTTTAAGACAGAAAATCGTCAAGTAAGTGAAATTAAACTTGTCCGCTATCTCCGTTCCAAAAAAAGACAATTTGAATACAAAGTGGTTTACTTCAGTTGAACTCGATAGAGTTTCAAAGTTGTAAAGTGCACGCAAAAACTATATAGCTTAAAATGCCATGTCTTACCGTACGTGCGGTACGTGTTTCGGAATTAATTTGAAAGAATGAAAAATTATTCCTTCACCTTCTAAGACAGACGCATTCTTAGTTTGTGGATTAATTTCTTCTTCGAAAAATGGTAAATGGCAAATTTAAACAAGAAAAAAAAAAGAAAAATGTTGTTTCGTTCAAATAATTATATAACAACCTGCAAAATTGACTAAATTGTTCAATTCTTTTTTCAAGATGAGAGATTGCAAAATTAAATCCATAGGAAGGAAACTGAGAAACGAATTGACGGTCTATTTCTTTCTTTTTGCACGATAACTTCATCATATCATGCAGTTTAAGAAAAACAAAGCTAAACCAAACCAACGATGAGTAACTGCTACAAATACTGAGCTGTTTCTATTTTTCTGCATGCTTGGCATTGCAATCAGAAGAAAACAAGTTGATTACTGATGGAGACATGATTGAATTCTACTTGCAAATCAATTTCGTTTAAAACAAAATCAGACAGTTGGGCATTAAACAATGCCACAACAAACTAACAACGAATAACTGCCAGTCCTGCGAATCGAAAAAAAACGTACTGTAGCTAGCTAAAATACTGGATTGTTTTTATTTTTTCTCCATGCTCGGCACTGTTATCAGAGAAAAATAAACAAGTGTTTTTTTTTTTAAACAAGTCGATTACTTATAAAGAAATGATTTTTTTTCTACTCGCAAGTTCTTTTGGCTTCAATAAATTCATTTCATCAGAAACTCTTACCGAAGTTCCATTCTATATTCCATACATTCGAATCTCTCTCCCATATATTCGAATTTCTGACATCAAGAATTCGTGGGCAACTGTATTCAAAGCTTCTTGAAGTCTACAAAAACAACCCGATGGTAAAGTCCTTGATCCATGTTGATTTCAATTGGTATTCGTTAGTAAAATCCGCCAACAATGTCGTGGAGTTCATGTGAAAACACCAAAAGGCAACCTGAAGGACGTTTTCTTCACAGAATAATCATATTGTTGTTCATTCACTATGTTTTTAGTTGTAAATTTGGAAAATTTGGTTCAACGTGGCCGTTTATATAGTTACCAATGAAAATTCGAGTTCTGTGAACAAAAACTGAAGCTATAATTTGTCACTGCCTATAATTGCCTCACGGAATTGTTGTATTGGCTCTCCTCGTCTGAATTTTGGCCGGCTTACAAATCCTGACTGCAGTCAAACAATGAGTTTTCACAGCTACACTCGAAAGTTATGACATTTCTAAAGACACTATACAGTTGATAGCAACTTACAACTGTAACTGGAAGTCTGTTTTGCTAAGTATAATGACCTTGTTGTTGTCATTTTATTTTACTCGAGTTGTAACAGTAATAAACGACCACTGAGAAATGAGATAGTTTGTTCTAGAGCTAGCTCAAGCTTCACCACTGTGATCACCTGGACTGTCCGTTCGAGAAATTCAGTGCAGATTTGCTGAATAAAGAGAGCGATAAGTCAGCAACCTTTGATGACAAAAGAGTTGTCTCTAAAGTTCCTGCCCTTTCTTCAGAAGAAAAGTTCGCCTCGAGTTTTCTACACCGTGTGAATATCAAAACCGCTCAAAATATAAAGCAAGTGTTTGTTTTCAAAACATGATCACAACAATCTTCCTGATATTCATCCGTGAGAAACTCACATTACAATTTTAAGAAACAGATCGAAAATCATGAAGTAAGTGAAATTAAACTTGTCCGCTCTGGCCGTTGTATTAGAATACAAAGTGTTCTACTTCAGCTGAACTCGATAAAGTTTCAAAGTCTTAAAGCGCACGCAAAAACTATGATCGCTTAAAACTTCCATGTCTTACCGTACGTGCTAAACGTGTTTTCGAATTAAGTTCAGTTTATTCATCAAGTCAAATCCTACTTTTGTAACAATGAAACGTTGTTCCTTCCCCCTCTACGACAAACGCATTCTCAGTCTTCTTGGAAAATGGTAATGGTAAACTTGATCAAGAAAAGAAAGAAAAGAAGAGAAATAAGAAAACTTTTGATTCGATCTAATAAATAACAATGACTAAATAAAAATGACTAATAAGATTTTGAGCGTTCTCTGGTTAAAAATTTTTAAAAGTTTGAGCTTTCGATTGCCAGTCTGCAATCTTTGGGGCTGTTTATATGGAGGAAGGAAGATCCTAGCACTAGGAAGATCCTAGAAAGCGAAACAAATTTTCGTTTGGTTTACATGCAAAAATTTCGGTCGGGGTGGTTGCTGGAAGTCAAATAAGACTGTCGGTCTTTAGCAGCTGAACGCCCGGCTGCCGCCATATTTGTTTTTCTGTCCCTAGTACTAGGATCTTCCGAGCGAAGGCAGTTTATATGGTGCTAGGATCTTCCTAGCACTAGGATCTTCCTATCTCTCAGCTAGGAAGATCCTAGTACTAGAAAGATCCTAGCGCTAGGGCCAAGTACAACATTTTGCATGTAAACTGAATACAGAAAACATATGACGCTAGCATGATCCGCCTTGTAGGATCTTCCTAGCGCTAGGATCTTCCTCCCTCCATGCAAACAGCCCCTTTGACAAGTGATGAATAAAAAGCGCGAACATTATATTTTAATGTTCGCGCTTTTTATTCATCACTTGTCAAAGATTGCAGACTGGCAATCGAAAGCTCAAACTTTTATAAATTTTTAACCAGAGAACGCTCAAAATCTTATTATGTCTTACCCTGGTTACTCGTTCATTTTTAAAAAATGACTAAATTGCACAAACTTGTTCCAAATACGAGATTGCAACAAAAATCTATAAGAAAACCTTAGAGTAACGAATTGATGGACTTTTCATTCATCTATCCCTGTTATAAACTTCATCATTTTAGTTCATGGAGAGAACAAGAAAACACATTTCTCACGTAGTAAGAATTACAAGCAGGTAATTACATCAGGCCAGTTGGACATTAAACAAAGCTATACAACAAACTAACGATGCCGGAGTAACTGCTTTTTCTGAAAAGGCCTTATCATAGCTAGTTGAAATGCCGAACTGTTTCTATTTTTCTGTATGTTTGGCATTGTAATCAGAAAAAAAACCAGTTGATTACTGAGACATGATTGAATTTAGTAATCCCAAGTGCTTTAATTTGTTTTCAAAAAAACTCAATTTCATAAAACATTGTTACAATAAACTAAAATTGAGTTAAGCTAGCTGAAATACTGAATTATTTTACTTTCATTGTGTAATCATTGTAGTCAGAAAAAACAAACAAACAAACAAACCCCCCCCAAAAAAAACAAGTTGACAACTTTTTGAGACATCATTGATTGATTCAATTCTACTCGAAAGTTCTTTTGCTTTCAAAAAATTAATTTCAGCAAAAACTGTTAGCAAGCTCTGACAAGCCTGAACTATGTAGATATAAAGAAATTAAACAACCCATTCAACCCAAAGTTCAAATTCTTTTTTACCGCATTTAACTTTACGATTGCTTCCCAAAACAAAACTAGCTCTAAACAATGCCTTTTAATCGCGTTAAACACCAGATATACCCAATTCTAGAAACACGACTGACTTCTCCGGTTCATGATATGGTACTGTTCTTATACCATCGAAAAGTAACTGCATGAACGAAATGTTTGGACTTACCTAGCTTGATTAGATGGCGCTGAGTGACGGAGCTTCAACCTTCAGTGTGCTTTCTTTACACAGCATTCTTCACCTCTAGATCTCTCAGTTGACCCGAAAATAGAGAATAAGTGCACAATTAACGACGTTGGCTGGTTTACTCATGAGGGTTTGTAGTCACTCAACCAGGATTGTTCTATGAAAAAATAGAGTTTTGTTTGGAGAAAAGTCACCTCAAAGTATTGCAACATGCATGTATAAACTTCGTTTGTTTTTGAGAAGCTTTGGAAGTATTTTGTTCAGTGCTCCTGCCTCGTCGACTCTAAAACGACGGACCTATTAGCGGACGGACCAAATAGCCTGCGGCCATAAAGAATTTTAACCGGATTTTAGCTTCTTCTTAATCGAAGTCGTCGAACGCCGATAGATGAAGAAAATCGCGTGTGATAGGGAAATAACTGAACTGAAGTAAAGTTAAAGAAAAATTCAAACTATTATTAACGTACCCTCCTGAATCAAAGATGTGCGACCAAACGTGGCTTGACTCTAATGACTCTGTAGTGTCCATCCGACTCAAGACCATGATTTCAGTGAAACCCGGGCGGGAGAAAGAAATAAAACATGTATTAGTTACCGTGAAACCTTTTTCCTCTGAACGAAAAGCCTGAATGATAGAACAAGTGACTATACGAGAAATATTCCAACCAACCTAAAATTGTCCCCAAAATTTCAGGGAATTAACTTTCATCCAAAAAGTCCGAAAAGATCAGTCTTTGTTAGCTCGCATAAATATTTAATAGACCGGGAAACAATCTGCGAAAACGAAAAACGACGTGTAAAGTATTGTGTTTGAATTTTGGAAGCTCCTGCGGCTTGTACTCTATAACGGTGGACCAAGATTTCTGCCTGCGCATTGCTGGATAGGGGATAGTAGGTTAGAAAAGTTTTAAAGGCAAACTAAACTTAATGAGAGATTCAAAGAATCATTTACTTACTTTCCTGAATCGAACACGCGCGAGCAAACGTGGCTTCAACTATGGCACAGCCCCATACTTCATTATGCATACAGTTCTTTGTTTAAAGAAAACAATAGCGTGAAGTTTAATGCTGAACACAAAATACGCTGAGAAGAGATGAAGGATTGATGGTAGGAAAACAGTTATTGAGACTAAACGAAAGGCTTTTAACAAACTAGCCACTCGGCTGCAGTGTACGAGATAACAAACAGCAAAACTAAGGGCTGCTGCTTTATTTACTTTCGACATTTTAGCTGTAGCAATTGAATGCTCCGTGTTTCTTGACGTAACTGGCAGTACTAATCTTAAACCTTTATAATGGCTTGACCAAGTAAGTGCAAAAAACTTATAGTTACAAGGTTTAGATGAAAAATATTCAAGGGAAAAACAAACCTGTAAGACTACTCTGGAGGGATGCACATCTGTCCAAGAAGAAGACGCAAAGCCAAGGACTTCAAATTCGCCTCCATCGTACACAACGATCAACATCACACATACTAATGGCTCTGTCGTTGTTACATTTCTTTTTAAACCGCGACTCACGATCATGAAAATTCTATCATTTCACAACGAAAAATATTTGGCCAATTAGAGAGGAGCAATTAGCAGAAAGAACACAGTTCATTTGTCAAAATCTTTCTGTATCGTTGCGCGTCTTTAGTCACAGGACACCCAAGCATAATATTTGAATATTATTAAAAATGGCGTTTTAAAATATAAGACTTTGTATGGGATTTCGAAGCGAACATTTTGAGCAATACATAACAACGAACTAACTGAATAA
>Ga0126336_10000242_pt1 | contig 19054 bp, 20 predicted proteins | sample SidCmetagenome_FD_92530 | JGI IMG/M metagenome (GOLD analysis project Ga0126336, IMG submission 92530) | Coral microbial communities from El Islote,Puerto Morelos, Mexico - Siderastrea C C metagenome | ecosystem: Host-associated > Invertebrates > Cnidaria > Coral | place: El Islote,Puerto... | reverse complement strand
GTAAAGAAGATCCTCGCAGTTATTAACGCAACTTATGCAGTTGCGAAAAGAAAGCCTGAAAAAATCAGGCTTGCCGGGATTCGAACCCTGACCTCTGCGATACCGGTGCAGCGCTCTAGCCAACTGAGCTATCAAACCAACTGGGAGCTGGTCATTAAATTGGTTCGTAATGTACCCGGGAAAGATGAAGATGAAATTATGAATATATGAAATTCATATATTTGAACTGAGGAATGAAGAAATAAATGTAAAGAAGATCCTCGCAGTTATTAACGCAACTTATGCAGTTGGTTAGAGCGCTGCACCGGTATCGCAGAGGTCAGGGTTCGAATCCCGGCAAGGGTGATTTTTTGAGGCTTTCTTTTCGCAACTGCATAAGTTGCGTTAATAACTGCGAGGATCTTCTTTAAATTTATTTCTTCATTCCGCAGTTCAAATATATGAATTTCATATATTCATAGTTTCATCTTCATCTTTCCCGGGTACATTACGAACCAATTTAATGACCAGCTCCCAGTTGGCTTGTTAGCTCAATTGGTTAGAGCGCTGCACCGGTATCGCAGAGGTCAGGGTTCGAATCCCGAGAAGCCTGATTTTTTCAGGCTTTCTTTTCGCAACTGCATAAGTTGCGTTAATAACTGCGAGGATCTCCTTTACATTTATTTCTTCATTCCGCAGTTCAAATATATGAATTTCATATGTTCATAATTTCAATAAAGTTTTTTGGGCTTTATAACCGTGGTCTCTCCCTCTAGAACACACGAGGAATCAAAATCATTACAATTTGCAAAAAACAGGTGAAATTGAAAGGAGCATTCAGAAAACTTGTGTATTCACGCATATTCTACCTGTCGTCTCACATGTGCTTATTGTCCAGTTCTAAAATGGAATTCAACCTCAATTCAACTTGTTAAACAAACTTGTTAAACGTTGTTGCTTATTGGTACACAAAGTCCTTAGTTTATTTTGTTCTGATTTCATCTTTTCGATCTTGTCATCTGCAGCAAATCCTCAAGAACTGGACCTTGGGTTTGTGGTAGACTCTTCTGATGTTGTCAACTGGTCACAGATGCAGCAGTTTGTAACTTCCATGTTAGCATCATTTGATATCTCACAAGACAGAGCACATGCTGGGTTTGTTGTCTTTGGCGACAGTGCGGCTGTTTCGTTTGGATTCAATGCTCTTCAAGGGGCATCTTACACTCGTGACTCTGTGGTGCAGCTGATTAGCAAAATATCTCAACTCGGGGGCAGCCAAAGAAGAGTTGACCTGGCATTTGATGTAGCTTACAAGAACTTGTTTAGTGATGCTGGTGGTACGAGGATGACTGCCAGAAAGGTACACCCCATAACACTGTATTTAGAAATATTACTACACCGCCGAGGTTTTGCAAACACGTTTGATCGTTCCCCACATGCTTCCTTTGGTGCATTTTTCCTAAAAACACGAATTATGAAAAAATTGTTCCATGGTGCAACTTTGTGGTCTATGTTGAGAAACTTGGATTCTAGCGGAATTATACTGGGAGTGATATTTCAGCGATATAACAAAGATAGATTACACATATCAGTGAATAGCCATTTTCTTATAACAAGGACATTTCAAGAAAGCTGAGACAAAGAGTATCAGATTCACTTGCCTGGAGGGCGGGCAGGGGGTAGGGTGGGGGTGTACTGGTTACTTTTCTTACTTCTTGTTTTCTTTTTATCTGATGAGAATGCATTTGCGTGCCAAATTTTTCTTATGGAAATATATATAACTTTTTTGTATGTGAATGTACACTTATTTGCACTTGTGGCCTTGCAAATGGCCTAGCTGTTTCTGGTGCAGTACGCATATTTTCAATCATAGAGGACTTTCACTCATTTCGTTCCTCTATTACAGGTGCTAGTCCTTCTAACAGGGGGTGACTGGAATCCTCAATATGAATCACAGTGGAAGTCGTCTGCAAATAATTTGAAGAATGTCCCAGTTGACATGTACTCTTTCTCAGTTGGCTCTACACCATCACAAGAGCAGCTCCAAGGTGTTATTCCATACAACAGGAACATCTTTAGGGTGGATACATATGACGCTGCAGATGGCCAAAGACCAGAACTTGTTCAGGCTATCAAAGGGGGTACGTCAGTAAAGCAGGCTTAAGTGGCTGTGTTTTAAATGTAGTGGTATTAATATCAAATCGTTAACAGATCAAACATAATAACAATAATTTGAAACGTGGGCTCTAATATATACCCTGCTGCTTCTGAACGAGGCTCTGGTGTACAGACCTCTTTACTGTATGCAATAGTTACAGGTGATATGATAGTGGTATGATGTTTTAATGCTGGGGGTGATATTTCAAAATTGTTGCCAAGCTACGGGTGATATTTGGATTATCTCAAACTTGGAGGGAGTAATTACCAGAAACCAGGTGTGACATTTTCTGTTATTTGTTTGCAACACGAGGCAAATGCAGGATCTTCCTTGGGTCTCTGGTTCAGCAGAAAATCTAGTAATTTACTTATCTCTTAGTGTTTTTGGGAATTCTGACTGCAAATGGACTCCATTTTCAGCCCGCTGGGAGGATCACGTAAATGTTTACATTCCATCTTAGTAGTTCTGCTTGAGGTCTGATGGAGTATTTGATTGAAGGGTTCTGATACGTGTCGTACGTAGAAAGCAATGTTTGATTATACCAATGCTCAACTTGGTAATGCAACCATTTTTAAACGGTTATTTTCCTAATCCTAATCACACTTCCTGCATTACTAACTTGTGATACAACTTCACCAATCAAATGGCCGAAGTTTCTCAACATTTGTTGGAAGCAATGTATACCTTTTTGAAATGTACAATTCTTAACAAAAACATTGTGCCTTTCTAGTTTCATCCCTTGGTGTTTTTGCTCTTCTTCACAGGATATGTTGAACAACCTATAGATATTGCCTTCTTAGCTGATTCATCTTCATCAGTAAACTGGAGCCAAACCCGCAGCTTTGTGAAGGATGTAATTGACTCATTGGACATCTCTGAGAAAACTGGGCATGTGGCCTTCATGTCATATGCTGCTAAGGCATCTCTTGGCTTTGATTTCTACACACATAGTCTCCAAGGATATACCAAGGCTGGTGCAGCACAGTTGATTGACAAAATTAAACAGCTGGGCGGTGATGAGAGGAGTGTCAATCAAGGTCTTGACATGGCAGGCTACATGTTTCATATAAGAGCAGGAGCAAGAGATGATGCAAGAAAGGTGTGTGATAATTGTTTGCTTCACTTTCTTTACCATACGTTAGTACTTATCTCAAGGACCTCAAACGTGGAATCTACTTACCCTATTATGGCATGGCTTATTCTACCCAATCAGAATGAGTGTAGTTGTTAAATATCAATGTGCTTGACCAATATGACATAACAGATCGTAGCAGTTATACAGGACTTCTTATAAACCTAGTTCAATTATCTAGCTAGCCAAGCTACTGGAACTAGTTGGCCAGGGATATTGGATCTAGCTGAAAGGATAGTGGATCTACATGAAGCTGAATGGTGGGAATACTCTCTTCAACGCCGGAGCACTTTACCTGACCGATGAACCTTGATTATATCCAGTCAAACCTCACTTTATGGACACTGTACCTGCTTAATACGGACATCTTGTTATTAAGTACCCGATCCACATGTTTTCTCTAAGCTTTGAACCAACTTAATTGACAGACATCCTGTTAACACTGTGTTCACTCTACTTAATTGAGTGTCTCCATTGTGTTTACTTAGATTCTTGTGGTCATTGCTGGTGGACCTTGGCAAGATGACAGAGACTCAAAAGTGTATAGAGATAGAGTGCTTATGTCACTCAAGGACAGGGGTGTTGAAGTGTACTCTGTAGGTGTAGGATCGGACACCTCCTCAAAGCAAATGAGTGACATTTCTTCAGGACGGAGATACTGGTTCCTGCCCAAATCATATGATGATTTAGCGAATGTTAGACCAAGGCTAATACAGTCCATCCAGGGACGTAAGTACAAATGGGTAACCACTTGTTGGGGGGGGGGGGAATTTTTATTCCCCACCAACAATACTCTTTATTCCTGTTTCTTGATTCTTTGACAGCTCCTGCTTCTTTACTCTTTTGATGTTTCTCCTCTTTTTCCGTCTTCTTGCCATCTAGCAATTGGCAATTTGGCCCTTTACCCAGCTTTTTTTCTCCTAGTTCCTTCTTAATGAAGCCAACAACACACAGTTCAAAATGTTTTGATCAATAATACTACGACTGCTTTCGTAGTCCTAAAACTGTGATACTATGAATGTTTGAGTTGTTTCAATTGGGAAATGATAGATTGGGTGGTTGCCTGTGTCCATCCAATACTAACTTCTCACTTATTCTAATTAGCCGAATGCCTCCCTTAAATGGAAGGTGGGAGCCTAGGGTATCCAGGAACCTCCACTGTGACCAGCCAGCCCCTAGATAAAAAAACCCCTCCATGGCTGGCAGATCCCCGCAACCCAGCCATGAGCCCCCATTCCAGGCAACTGTCACAGTGATAGAATTATATCTTGCCTATGTTTAGCCAGAATGTACTTTTGAATTTCAGTTTGATGAATTGAAATTACTGGCACTCAATTCTGCCATACTTATGTAGTGAGGTGGAACAAAGTGGGAGGTTTACAATTGATGTGTTCTTTTTCAGAGTATGATCCTCCCATGGACCTTGGCCTGTTAGTAGACTCATCCTCCGCGATTGATTGGAGCAAAATGCAGGGCCTGCTTAAGGGTTACGTTGGGACAAGGAACATTTCCTCCGATAATGATCATGTTGGAATTGTTACCTTTGCATCAAGCAGCAATGTGGACTTGTCATTCCTTAGAGCTAGCAGCCCAGACTATACCAAAGATCGTATCTGGGAAGTAATTGATAACTTAAAACAGCAAGGAGGAAATGATCGGAGAATTGACCTGGGACTTAAATCTGTTTCTAGTGATTTGTTTGGTCCTGAAATTGGGGCCAGGAGAGATGCCCGTCAGGTAAAAGCCTACTGAGTACAATTTCATTTAATGGTTCTAATTCAATGTTTTACCATGCTACACATGGTAATGTTTTCACTTTATCATCTTTTTATTTGTTTGACAAAATTTTATACATTTTTTCAAAAAACTTCATCAAACTTTTCTGATCGCTTTTGTTTCAACTGGCAATCGTAAAGTATGCAGACATTGTAGAAGGTAGAGTTTTCAATATCCACCCTTTCCCCCTCATGATTAACATTACAATTCTGCCTCCCATAGTTCTTGTATTTTAATTAGCCAGGTTGTCACATCCCTTACCCAGTACTTGCTTTGACTGCAACTGCCAAGCCACAAAGGCAAATCCACATGCCATTGGCATACTATAGTCACGTTGGAAACCCTTGAATCAATCACTATTGTGCTTTCTCTAGGTCCTGGTTGTGTTCACGGCTGGTGAATGGCCATCTCAGTACAGCCAAACATGGCAAGACACTGCAAAGGCTCTCAGCCAAAAGGGAGTTGAGATTTATTCATATGGAATAAAACGAGGAGCCCAATGGGAGCAAGTACAAAGCATAACCTTCCAACCCGGAAACAGTTTTCTGATAGAAGGCTATATCGTACCAAAGCCCATCCCTACCGGAGTCAAAGGTGAGGACAGAACGTTTCTCCAATCATAAGCCCAGAGGCTAGTTAACCTTTTTTCCGAAGAAATCATCATTATTGAAATCTTTTTGTTAAGGAGCCAAAAGTGTGAAAGTGCTAAGATAACAAATTTTTCAACAAGAAAGACTTAAATGAAAAACGTGATTCATGTCTGGATTTGTGGTACTGAACTTAGCAACATTGTAAAGGTTCATTGAGACCTGATTCAAAGTGGAGGAAATAAAAAAAATTCACAAATTTCAAAGGTTTTGTACTTCCTAAGCTTGGATCACATCTGCATGAAACTTCACACTTTTGCCAAATTTAGTGTTGCAAATCTACGAACGAGTTCAGTTTTGTATTCCACTCCGTGTTCGAAAATGTCACCCTAAATGCAAATTGTTCCATTGTCTTGTGCCTTCACCATATATAATGAAGTAAGTCTTCTGCTTTTCAGTATGTCACTAAACCTTGCTGACATATGTCTTTAAAAGGGACGGTAGGGTGAGATAATGATGAGTGAGTTATTCATCACGAAATTACCTTGTTTGCAGCTGATCCCCAAGGGATGGACATTGGCTTTGTAGTAGACTCTTCAAATGCTGTGCAGTGGAACAAGATGTTAAACTATATGAAGAACTTGGTTGAATACTTGTACAATGAAGTCAATTCAAACATTGGCATTGGGATAATAACCTATGGTGACACAGCCAAAGTTACAACACCTCTAAATTCACTGCGTGCACCCAGCTACACCAGGAAGGATGTCCTGAGGTTGATTGGAGACACCCCACACCAGGGAGGATCAAGCGCAGGCTTCACTCAAGCAATGCAGTTGGTACCAGGTTTCTTTTCACCTCAGCAGGGAGGACGAGTTGGAGTTAGAGAGGTATAAATAGCTTAATGGTAAAGGTGTGATACAGGTGATGCAGAAGTTGAAATGCTCTTTACCATGATCATTTTAACAAACATAGCCAATGTCCCAATTGTTTGGTGTTAAGTCTTTTGCGTTAAATCAGATCTGCTAAATGTGGCCTTTTTGAGGGCGTTTGGCAGTTTTTCATGTGCATGCTCCATTTGCCATCACCAAGAATTCAACTTCCCTTGCTCAACAAATCACGCTGTAAGCTTACCTAAAGTTGGTTACTAGGTTGTATGCTAACATCCGATGAGCTCCCTCCATCAAGATCCACTTACCATAAGCACCAGTGTATAAGCCGCACTGGCAGGTAAGCTGCTCCACATGATCTATCTGCGCTACTAATATACTGTATTGTCATCCTAGGTGTTGATTGTTCTGACAGCTTCACCTTGGCAAGATCAGCAGAGTCTGGACTGGCTACAGAGTGTTCAACAAGCAAGAAACTGGGGCATTGAAATTTATTCTGCTGGGTTTGGACCATCAGTTCGACTTCCTCAGTTGACAAGTGTTGTCCGCCACCCTGAAAGAGATGCTTACATAATGAGCTCATTTGATGACCCTGATCAAACAATACGCAAGTTTGTAAATGAAATTGCAAGAGGTGAATGTGATTTGTTTACTTCTTTTAGTGCTGTATACTTGTTAACGTTTGCTGTCAGTAAAAGTCAGAGGCTACTTCAGCACAAATTTCATTGAACCCTAACAGCTCTTTTATATCAAGCTGGTGCTCTTACCAGTGGCTGAACACGTCATGTTACAGTTTTACAGTTGCTGCCTGTTTTCACTTTATCTTGGAATGCTGCAAAGTGTGTTGTACTGGAATCTCCAAAATTCAGGTTCTATAATATCATCGAGAAAATGCTACACTATATGCAGTAATCGCTTTAACAGAACAGCCATATTTTCCTTTCTCTACCCTGTTGTATGTATTGAGGAGACATAATGAAATGTTCAAAACCGACATGGAGCAATGAACGAGACTAGTTTTCCCATTAAAATGCTGAAAAATGTTTGCCATGAAAACAACAAAAAAGTTATGAAGACTAGTTATATATCAATCTATCTGGATTGATCATCCAGGTAGTAGTCGTCTTGGAAAGGACTGATGCGGAGGTCATCTTCAGAGTTAGAGAAGGAAGAATCCTAGGCATACTTAGAGGTTAAAATGATCAAAGTATTAACTACTCGTACTTTTGACCAGGCCCCCTGCCACAGCCTGCATATGTCGATTGGGCATACGTGGTGGATTCCTCCGATTCAGTCGACTGGGATTCCTGGAAGGGATACATACTAGACAATGCTCTAAGGTACTTCAAGGTGTCTGATGTTAACTACAGAGTGGGACTGATCACCTACAGTGACCAAGCCAAGATAGCCTTCCCGTTTAATGCTCCTGAACGTTGGGATGTGTTGATAAACAAAACAGCACAACAGGGCGGGACTGGAAGAAGGGTTGATCTAGCACTTAAGCTTGCCAGAGATAAACTGTTTACATGGAAGCTTGGATCAAGGACAGCCTCAAGAAAGGTAACATTAAATTCTTTGTGTGAGCCATGTACCACAAATAATCAAAGAAATAGTATTAGACAATAAGCATTTTAATTTTTTGCGCCCCTTTGCAAACACCCAGGTTGTTGAATGGGTGGTTGGGCTTGCCAGCTTATTCCCATTACAAGCTATTCATCACAGGAGCTGACGTTAAAAATCATTGTTGCTAACTTTATGCCCTTTTTTATATTATTTCTTTAGATGATTTTGTCCCCTTGTTTCTCCATGTAAATTTACGTAAATGAAACATTTTCTGTTTGGTAAACAAATTCGTGGTCAGAGTCTAGGTTTGATGTCCACTCTTCATCATCTTATAAACAAACAATTTGTTTGTTATATATTGATTTCCGTGATAATTTTTGTTCGAGGCCACTGCTTATTTCTAAAGTGGCAGATGGACAGTAATTCCCATCCAGGACCTCCAGATTGGGGACCACTGATCGCAGGAATGAAATGTGCTGAAGTGACCTAAAATAAACCGGAAATGAATGGAATGACACCAAATGAGCCTGCACATTTTGGATCATTTCCATTCATTCATTTCCGTGGCATTCGTAACTTTTCTGGTGTCATTCTAGTTCATTCTGGTGCCATTCGGGCTCAGTTCAGTATTTTCGTTCCTTTCCTGTGATAAGTAACACCCCCTCCAGATAACATGTCCAGCACACCAAGCACCAGGCCACGTTGCCCTCCTAACTGTTTTCGAATCATGAGTTGTGATCTTTTCATTCAGAAAGCCATTTTAACTCGTGTTGTATGCTATGTTTCCCAGGGTATAATGCTTTTCACCAATGGTCCATGGCCAACCCAGTACAGAGATGCTTGGAGATTGGCAGCAAGGCAACTTCGTCAAAAGGGGATTGAGATTTATGCTGTTGGAATTGGGCCATCTGTTGACACTAAGCAGTTGAATGATCTTACAGAGAATACATATGTTGGGAATGACCTTGCTTCTGTTACACCTGATATTGACTATGACACCAGGACAGGTATTGATACCTATTACTCCTGGCACATTTCCACATACGTTGTAAATACATTGTAAATGCGGAGCAACGTAATTTTGCAGGCCATCACGTAGGATATTTATGGTAGGCAGGTGTTCCAGATTTTGGCGTGCTTTGTTTCCCCGACTATGAAATGTTTGTCTGCATGCCTTAATAAAATTTCTTGACTTTCAACACGACAATGTCACCAACAACCAGCCACACCACCAATATCCCTTGATACATTAACAATTGCCTGTGTAATGGAACCCTTAGGATATAAATAAGGTGGCAAATTATGACCCACTTTTCAAAACACGTCACAAGTAGAATGTGGTGATTGCATCCCACTTTATACTTCAGTTACAAAGGGTGTTAATGATACTAAAACACCCCCCCCCTCGAAAAAAAAATTGAAACGAAATTGGACCTCTGCTAGTGGATACTATGCAGGCACTGACTTCGAGTTTTTCTTTTTGTTGTGGGACCCCTGACTCGTGGACGTCTTGGGTCCTTCAGATTATTGATGACAACAAGTTGCAAAATGAAGGGAAACACTTTGTATTTTGTGGCAGCCAGGATATTACCCTTGGTACCAGGGTCCAATCAGTCGATGGGAGATAAACGTGTATTTTGGCTCGATCTGTTCATTGCTCAAGACAATGAACAGTTCCTTTTGAGAATGAGTGCCTTCCAGATGCATCAAAAGTTAAAGATGGATTGTTTTCGTGCATAAAAATACAATGCTCAACTGCAATGTGATGACTTCCTTGGCATTTTAATAAATCTTGTTTTCTCTCTGTAGCCAAACCAAGCAAGCGGCTGTCAGAATGCCAACGACGGTATCAACATGCAATCAGCCACTACACTCCTCATGCAATGATACCACAGTGCAAACCTGATGGCCGTTTTAAGCCACAGCAATGTGATATGTCATACTGTTACTGTGTAGACACAAATGGGGATGAAATTCCAGGCACACGTCTTAATGTTAGATATGGACAACCAGTGTGTGATGACACAGGTAGAAAAACGTCAAGTTGGTTGTTACAATATCCATTCAACAAGTGGGATATGGACTTTCCCCTAACATCCTAGTATCAAAGAGGGCATGAGTTCGGTTCATGTTGTAGCCTTTAAATCTTTTATATGGTGGTCTTGTGTCCAATCTAATGGATTGAGTGAGCCATAGCTTAACTGTCGTTTCCATAACATGAAGCGGCTAGGAGCATCACTACTCCCCCTGGATATGTTGCTAGGTATTCGCAGGGTTACCCCCCAGCTTTTCTGTTAGGATTCCTGAACAGTTAGCCGGTAACCAATGAGAGGCCAAGCGCAGAGACCAAGTGTCGAATTACCGCCCCTTTGATCGAAAGTTCTACAGTAGGGCTACCGCACTTCCAGAAAGTCTTTTATATGGCCCGTCGTAAAATATGTTTAATCCCCCTTTACTGACGTAATCAACTTTGTCGAGTGAAACGTTAGGTTTAAGAACTTTAATGACCTGAAGAATACCATATGATGTTAGATTATGCATTCACAGGTGTAAAACCTACTGCTTGCCAGGATCAGCAAGTGCGCTCTCAAGGGTCAATGATGCCGGGACCAGAATGCAAACCTGATGGAAAGTTTGAAGACGTTCAGTGCAAATCATTGACTAAACAGTGCTGGTGTGTAGACGAATCTGGCTCGGAATTGCCAGGATCCAGAACTACCAAGTATCTCAGGTGTCCACAAGCTGGTAGGTACTATGAATAGCCTTTGGACTCCTGAGGGCATTGGTCATCATTCTGTTAACTGTTTACTTCATAACTGTATCAGAGTACAGTGAGTAACATTCAGTCTAGAGATCAACTTAATGAACAGCGTGTCAACGGTAGCGTTCAAAAACCTTTCTTCTTGAATGGTGACGGTGAAGGTATAAATTTACAGACTCAGAATGTGTAACACCTTGTACAGCATTATAATCAGGGCCACAGGAATTAGCTACTAAATAGCTAACCTCTGAAAGGCTATACTTTAGTTTTTCATACACACACCCAAAAGTCAGAACTACTCTGTAGATAATAATAAGTGGCATCACAGGAAAGAAAGGCTCAGTAACTTTTATTTGAATGGTCACGATTTGGGATTTCAACCATCGACAGAAACGGTAAGCAACCTTGTATAGTAAAGGAAAGAACATTTCATGAAATTAGTACTCAATCGCTTTCATTTGCTTAGTTGTTATTGAATATTTCATCAAAAGAGTCAGAGGCTAGAACTACCTTGTGCAGCATCATAAGCGGCACTTTAGGCTATAGAAAAGTACTATAGCCATTTCAGTAGTCATTTACTATAGCTGTCATTTCAGTAGTCATTTCATTAGTATTTCTTCTACAAACTGAAAAGATAGCACTACGTACATTTTACGCATCCAGGAGGGAGGGAACTCCCTTATAAGGCATTAACGAGGATGTGCCAATAGAAGGGTGTGCTGTGTCCCTAATTATAAGGTTGTAAGGGACATTTAAAAGTATGGGCCCAAAGAGAGAGCAAATTGGGTTCCAATAAAAAGTGATGACCTGGTAGCCAGAGCGATTATTTGTACCCATCATCAATTTGCAAACCACAACTTTCAGGGAAGCCAGCTACTCCATGTGAAAAGGCGTATCAAGGCAGGGATCGTTCAGAGTACACACCGCGTTGCAGGGCTGATGGCAGTTTTAATGACACACAGTGTGCAGATGAAGAGTGCTTCTGTGTGGATGCAAATGGTGCTAAGATATCAAGAACCAATGTCCTGCTGTCCAATGGAAGGCCTAACTGCACTACACCACGAACAGGTGGGCATAAATTTCGAAACAGTACTTCTAGTTTTTGCATCGCTAAAGTTAAAATGCGATGAATCAGTGATAGTATGAACAAACAATTACTAATTGCAGAAATAAGAGCAACAATGCTGCATAAAGTCTTGTTTTCTTCACTTGATGTGAGACAACATGGCAGGTGATGCATAAGATGCGATAGCCCAATTATATGCTTAAGGATTTTAATCCTTAAAACACTCACCATGAAGCAACTGACGTTTTCATAGGTGGCATCAGACCCTTAGATGTTGGAATCATTCTTGACCAAACCTTGGCTCTCGGAGCAGATGACTGGACAGCCGTGCTTGATTTCTTGAAAAGGACTGTAAATGGTCTTGGCGTCTCTTCTGCACCTAATGGTACAAGAATTGGCATTGTACGATTCACTTCCAGGCCATTGGTTTCCTCATATTTCAACACAATTAGGAATGAGTCCCTAACGCCTGAAACCGTGAACAAGTTCATTGATCCCATAACTCAGATTGAAGGTTCAAGACGCATTGACCTGGCACTGCAGTTTGCAGCTACCGATCTGTTCTCAAGCGGGGAAGGTTCAAGACCAAATGCTAAGAAGGTAATAATAGTGTTATCACTTCTTGCTTTCTTGGTGTTGGAACATTGATACTGTTTCACTCAAGTGACATTTTGCTTGAAAGCCTGTTGTTCTACGAACATTTCATGGTCATAATGGAGCGAACAGAATTTCAGTAATCGTTTTTTTGCTTATTGTTGTATCTATTAACTGCACATTAATGGTAACTCCATGTGCACAAGTGTATTAAATATGGGACTGTTTCTTAATTGTCTATCGCTTGAAGGTTGGAGGTCCATGTTTGTTCCACGAACGCACTATGTTTTCAGTGCGGCAAGTGCCTGTTTCCCTTTGCCTGGGGGCTCATGGGTGTGTTGCCTGTGATTTGCCAGTCAGCGTGGGGGAGGTAGGGTCAGGTTCCAACATTCAGGAGCGGACTTCCAAAAGTGGTTCAACCCCCTTGATGGCCCAGGCATCCAACTTTCACGAGCTACGTGGTTGACACACAGATTTTGTTAAAAAAGTAGTAACAGGAACAAACTCTCTATGATGTATAGCTCTTCTTTATGACAATGCACAGAATAAATGCTAGCAATTTTTGTTTTAAGATTGCTGTGTTAGTCACTACTGGCCCTCAAGACATCCACCAGCCATTATCCACTCCATTAGCTGATGCTGCAGCTCAACTTCAGAATGCTGGAGTAGAGGTTTTCTCAGTTGGTATTGGGCCAAATGCTGTGCTTTCCGAGTTGGAAACTGTAGCCTCAAGACCAGAGTATGCATTTAAAGTGGAAACAGCCAACTTGCCCATCCTATCATCTCAACTCACTGATATGATGCGTCAAGGTAAGGTTTCCAATACATGTCAGCTTTGCAAGAATACTACTCCTGGTGAGATGTGGTGGTATTCTCTCAGGAGGACTACTTGCTCAAGTATTTGTGACAGGTTGTTCACCCAGACACTGCTTGTTGGCCTATAACCGCTGGCACTTAACCCATCATTACTTCCCCCTGGATGAGATGCTTGTTGATTGCATAGTGATCCCTTAGCATTTTTTCATTTTGTTAATAATGATTAGAGAGCAATCAACCATTTTTTGTCAGCTTTCTTCCTCATGGTTCGTCAGGTTGATTGCTCGCTATTGGCATATCAATGTGGAGAGAGACAGTTTCATGTTGGAGGAAACAAAATAATGGCAGAGACAAGGACTTGAATCAAAAACCTTGAAGTAAAAAACTTACATGCCCATCCCACTTTCACACTTCTGCTGCTGAAGCCTAAGTAAATGAACCCAAAATGTATTTACTCTTTCTTCACAGGTCGTATCCCATCCTTAGACATTGGTTTCTTGGTGGATTCATCAGATCCTGTAAACTGGCAAAAAACACTCATTGCTATCTCCTCAATTGTTGATAACTTGGATGTTTCTCCAAGTGGCACCCATATTGGCTTTATTCCGTACAGCTCTTCAGCTTCAGTGGCCGTGCCCTTCCCTGCTGCTGATACTAAACGCTACAGTCCAAATGCAGTCAAGCAGCTTATCAACAGTGTGGCCCCACTGGGAGGATCTGAAAGAAGGGTGGATCAAGCATTCCAGGTGGCAAATGATAAACTATTTGCACCAAGAAATAGATCACGCCAGGCTGCAAGACAAGTATGTATACAGACAGCTAGTTAGTGCAGAGTGCTGCACTATTGCTTTGAATATTTGAAGTTGCCCAACTTCTGGTCGGTTGGGGGAAAAGGTGATAGGGCAATAATGTTATATCATACAGTCTTCCTGTACGTGCCACCCATTACGTAGGTCGACACTCACTCACTCTCTCAGTGCTTTTGTGTGGAAGCAGTTTTCATGGCTTATTCAGGTGGTGCAACTATTGCTTACGACTGTTGCATGCAACATTTGTAACGCAGGATGCTTGCGTGGTGCAAGAATCATGTGCAACTCACGTCATTTTAACATCGTCTGTCGCTTAAAAATCGTACAACTTTTTCTATGTTGAGCTTTGACAATCATGAGCAAGTTGTAGCTCTGAGTTAGAGGAAGCAGATAGTGTTGTAGGCTATTCGTCAGCATGTCGCATTCAGCAAAGTTTTACTGTCTAAAGCGTCCCTTACAGACAGCCAGGAGCTAGAACGTTTTCACTCTCAGTGGTGTGTAGCACATGCTGCTGAAGATGTTTGTCAGCATGTCCGTTCAACAAAGCTGTACCATCTAAATTGGCCTTTACATACAGCCAGGAGTTGAAACTTTTTACTTTGGGAGGTGTATGCCACACGATCCTTTAAACTTGCTCAACTGTGACATTTATTGTTCTGTACACCGTTGGTCACTAAAATAAAGGTATTATTGTACTGAATACTATTTTAACCAAAGAGGTTCAGTGTCATTGTTCTCTGCCATGTTATGACAATGCTGTTTCTTTTTTCAGTTCGTTATACTCTTTATCAGCGGCGAATGGCCTGAAAGCAAGTGGAGTCACCCTCTGATGCAACTGAAAGATAAAGGTGTCGAAGTGTATGTTGTAACAACAGATCCATCAGCTGATACTCAGGAAGCCCTGAGAGCTGCTAGTAAAGGGAGTTACGTCTTTAGAACAAACCCTTACAGTGATATTGAAGAGGCCCAGCCAAAAATCACCCATGCAGCAACAAAAGGTGGGTAGCACATTCTCCATTCATTTCCAAGTTTCTTGTCAAGAGTATCAAAGCCACCATCTAGACCCATTGAAGAATTTTTTACGAGGTAGTCATGCAAGCTGGCTGCTACAACTTTTTCCGAAAAGAAAAAAAAAGTGAAGTGAAAATAGAATAAAAAGGGACCATCTAGTAATTTACAGTACACACCGTTCAACATTCATGGAGGATTGACCAAAACCATACAAATCGCAATCCCAAGGAAACCACGCTTGCAAATGGTGGTATGATATAAAATACTTATTGAATCCCCAAGGTTGGGTGGAAATTATTTGACTCAGTCATGGTACACAGACCTATTTAGATACGGCTTTGCGCCATGATTCTGAATAGTGGGACTTGGTCAATAACAAAGTGCATATTGTCCACTTAAAATTGGGTCCCACTCATGCTGTTGTTTTGAAGTACAAGACGCTGTAAACAGTACATTGAAAACTTAAAATGTGTTTATAATATGTTTTGTTGTCAGAACCTAAAGTGACAATGTGCCAAAGGTTTAACAATGGTGATGATCAGTTTGTTGTACCACAACGGCCTGGATCAAAATGCAAGTCAAATGGCGATTTCGAGGAGCTTCAGTGTGATGACAACTCCAAAGAGTGCTGGTGCGTTGACCAGAATGGTTATGAAATTGCTGGAACCCGCACAGCTGGGCCCATAAAGTGTCCCGCAATAGGTAAGTTGTTAATTTTATAAGGTTTAGTTACCAAATTTTTTTAAGTGAAATGAATAAGATTTGCCTACCAGTTTTGAACATTGGATGATTTGTTAATTTTATAATGTTTATGTGACAACTTTATTCGTCTGTAGTGAATGACATGTGCCAACCAAATCTGAATGTTGCCAATGGTGAGGTCAAGATTCTTGAACATAAAAATTGTAAAAAAAAAAATGTAAAAAGTGGTTTCGCATTTCTGAAAAGATTGGTAGAGTGTTGTAGAGGGAAAACAAGGAAGTGGGATATAAACCCATCAAAACGCTGAACCACTCTTTCCCGAGACCTAAATAGAAAATCGAGAAACAAGATACCAGGGATGCTTGCTACAAAATAAATTGTTTAGGCTTTGACTTTGTTTACTGCGGACAAACAGGAAGAGCTACAAAAACTAGGATCTCTGATCTTCGGACTTTTGATTTGAATTCAATGTTTGCTCAACACGTACACCAACTTGATCACAGCTTAGAGTTTGACAATGTTTAAGTCGTTGACAGAGCAACTAATTATCATAAAGATTGTTCCTTGAAGCGTGGTACTCCCTCAGCAGGCCCTCTAATGCAGTAAATGATCATATTAACATTCCTAGTATTTACACCTCTCTTTGCTAACTTGCAGGCTCTCTCATTCCCCTTCTCACACCTTTGGATATCTGCATAATTTAGGACCGTATATATTTTATTGTTACAGTTTTATTCCATCACTGAGGAAGATTGAAGATTTTTGATCGAAACGTCTGTAATTTTAAACGTTTGATTTTTGTAACGATTTTAGGCAGTGTCAAACCACTTTTTTACAATTTTTATTCCTGACGATATCCTGGAATACAGTTTGAATTCCAGTTGCATTGATTTGACGGCGTGGGAAAGAAGTATATAAAGTGATTGACTAATTGAGATGTACAGATGTATAAGCCTAGTAGAAATTTTCTGGATCAGTCCTACTAGAATTTTGTTTGCATGTGAGTTGGCAGACAAATAAGCCTGTTTATGAAGTGAAAGTGTTTTTTTTATCTTAAGTAGTTTAGGGCCTGGTGTCTGTCAATTATCATAATTAAGTCATTTGTCTGAACTTTGCTACCTCTTTAGCTTGGGGGAGAGGGCTGTGTGAGAAACAAAAATGGTTTGTCTTTCTTAGTGTTGCGTGTGTAACAGAACAAATGGTATATTGGATTTGGTGTTTCCGATATTTAGAAGGACACTTGTATAAAATCATGAAAGTGAGACATCTAATATGCAGATCATGGAAAGTTACTGTAATCAAGGTAACAGCAATCAATTTTTCTGCCATAATCAGGGGAAGGCCCTACACCTTGTCAGAAGGAATATTCAGAGAAGTCAAGAAACTGGTTGTTGAAAGGAAGGCACTTGCCTCGTTGTAACCCAGATGGCAGCTACTCTCCAAAGCAGTGTCACAAGTCATACTGTTTCTGTGTTAACAAAGATGGCGTTGAAATCTATGGAACCAGGAAGAATATTTCAGATGGCGATGTTATGTGTGGTCCTGATCCAGGTAACTTGTAGCGAGATTTAAAAGGCACAGGTACTACGGTTTACAGGGAAGGAACTTTTACCTTCAGTTGTCACTCACAAATGACTCTCTGGAAGAAAATCCTGACTTTGGGGCCATGACTTTGTAGCATTCAGAGCAGGTGTTTGCAGGGAGAAATTTTGTCTATGTGTCTCCCATACGGTTATTCCCCCATTATTCATACCTTTTAGGAATACCGTTGTAATTACAATTGCGGGCATTTGAATTAAATATAATTTTTGGAACATCCAAAGTGGTACTAAAATATTCATTATTCAACTAACCAAGTACACAAAGTAAAGGCACTTTTCACATAATCAGATCGTCCTCTTCTCCACTGTAATTTTCTTTACGTATTTAGGCTAAAAATGTTTTTATTTGTACTTACGATATAGCACTGACCAACTGCGAAAGTCAACGAGTTGATTACGCAGCCAACCCACTGCCAGGGGGCTTTATTCCTCGTTGTAAGCCAAATGGAAACTTTGAAGCAGAGCAATGCCATGGCTCTGTTTGTTACTGTGTAAACAAGAATGGTATACGTATCCCTGGCACTGAAGTGAATATTGGTGATGGAAGGCCTGATTGTGAAGATCCAGGTTAGAGAGTCACTTACAGGTCATAATACTGTAACCCTTGTTTTTGCTCTGTGGCTTTTAGGATGTTCTACTTCAGAATATTGTTATGAGTGAACATTGATTACGGTACTCTTTTAACACTGAGACTGCATTCTCATGGATTCCTTTGAAACTAAGAGAAAGCAGTCAAATTATATACTTTTTCTGTTTTGTTCTTCAATTTTTGCCCTTTTTGGTTTGCATGCCCACAGGGCAGTCTGTTCAAAACTCGCTTAGTCAATCAGTTTGTGAGTTTGCGTAATAGTCAGCCACCGGATTAAGCCTATTTAGAGATAAGAAGTAAGATTGAAAGGCAAATGTAGAACCGCCATTTGGAAAAGGTACTCCCCGAAAATCATGGAAAATATCAATTTTCGCGATGACAAAATCGGGACTATCCTCATGTTCCGTCACTTCTTATGACTTAATGAGGGTTTGTGTCTAATGCAGATGACACTCTCACAAAATGCGAGAGGCACGCTCAGAAGAGCCTGATCGATGGAAGTCAGTTTGTTCCGAGTTGCAAACGAGATGGAACTTATGAGGATGTGCAGTGTGATGGATCAAGTGCTGAGTGCTGGTGTGTTGACAAAGATGGAAAAGAACTGCCACAAACAAGGTCGAAAGATCTGGTGAAGTGCCCTGATCAAAGTAAGTTAAGTAAATGTAAACAGTCTATTTCAATACGGTCATCTTTTAAACTTTTAATTCCACTTGGGGGCTTATGAGGGATACTGTCAGAATGTCCGAAGATGAAGACAATAAAATTCTTAAACTTAGACACAACAACGAGCGCTTACCATTTGTACGGAAAACCCGGTAATTCCGGAGAGAATTCAAATGGAACGGTTCATTCCGGTGGAATGTTTTCGGAAAAAAGGTAATACCTTCCGAGGTTTTTCTTTTTCTCGCTTTTTCCGGAATTCCCGGAAATTTCTGTACCATTTGTCCACAATTACCAGTGCCAGGCTATTTCCGAGAAGACAGCAATGCCCATGACGGCGGATTTAAGTGATGAATCTTT
>Ga0126336_10000241_pt1 | contig 19065 bp, 20 predicted proteins | sample SidCmetagenome_FD_92530 | JGI IMG/M metagenome (GOLD analysis project Ga0126336, IMG submission 92530) | Coral microbial communities from El Islote,Puerto Morelos, Mexico - Siderastrea C C metagenome | ecosystem: Host-associated > Invertebrates > Cnidaria > Coral | place: El Islote,Puerto... | reverse complement strand
TTATCACTTGCTCTTCATCCAACACGTCGTCGAGATAGAGCATCAGGGATGCTGCTAACATATTTTTCTTTGAAAACATTGCAGTGAAAAGGAACCCAACACAAAACTCGCACTCGTTTTGCAGCATCTAAACGTTTGAATTTGACGACAGCGAGTACGAGTGCAACGTCAACAGTTCCAGACTCCACGCGGCCAAAACTCGTACTCGTAGTCGTACTCGGAGTCGAATCTAAAGGTCTCTAATAACGTATAGTCCAAAATTTAGATTGCATATGCACTTGTTATATGTTTCAATAGCCTATTTTCAGAGTTTTTTTTAATACCTATCCTTCTTCTGGGCCTCGACAAAAGCACCACAGTTGCTCATCTTCTACATTCTCAGCTGCACTTGCTTCTTCTGTGTAATGAATGGAGAAGAAATTTGTAAGTGTCATGAAATAAAATTGACTTTTTATTTGTTGAATTGAATTCCATGTTTAACAGTTCTTCAAGGGATATGACAGTAACTATGTACCTTGGGCTTGTTTTGGCCTTTTTCTTTTTTCAGCTGCTTTTTTAGCTCCTGCCTTACGTCTGTCGGCTATTGACTGCAAGTGCTCTCTCCACCACTCCACTTCATCCGTTGTTAGAAGACACGACTTTGCAAGTTCCTCAACATCATAGTTACCACCTTTGAAAGCTTCTTCCAAGTTATCCTTTGGAGGGGTTTTCATAAAGTTCCTATCGTGATATTTACTATAATGTTCTATATGGTCTTCAGGTGACAAGAAATGGCCAGTGTAGGTGCCACTGCATGCTGTACTGCATGGTCCACCCTACAGTTTACTTACATCTGGAATGGGTATTGGTATATAGGACAAGGGGGGGGGGCCATCTTCATACCAACAAAGCTCTTTATCAGGTTTACCTGTTGAACACACGATGCGGACAGTCCTCTTCATAGCACGGTAACAGCTGAAACAAGTAATTGCTTGGGATTCCCTTAACCATATGCCGTTCTCGCAGATTGCGAACGTCTTCAAAATGTTCATACAACACCGATTACTTTTCTTTAATTCTTGTTTGTCCTTTCTTGAGCCTTTCAAGAATGTTTCCAGATGTGGCCGCATTTCCTGGAGTTTTTTAGCCAAATCATCTTTACTTCCTTTGAACAACATAATTTGTGATTCCTGAAATGATGCCCCATTACATCTACTGATATATACATCACCAGCAGTTTCAAGATTTGTCTCAAGCTGCTCATAGTCAATACCTCCATCACGATGAAAGTTTGATTCATGGATAGTAGACGGTATGAAAACATTGGTGTGGGCCATAGCCAGACGACCTTTCTGTAACTCAACACGATTAAGGTAAGAGAATCTACTGCACCTGGAACTAATTAAAGTGCAGGCTTTCCCTTGCTCTAGGTGCCGTTCTGTTGCCAAGAACTGGACCTCATGATGTGCAGGCCCCTCATCACTCGCTCCATCTACTCGAATACAATCTATGAGCGTACTGTCCATACGGCATTCAAAGTCTGACATATGCTGTGCAGGGTTTTTCGGATAAATCATCTGAGGCTTTACTATACCTGCTGACAGTTGTGGTGTTGTCTTGGTTCCAAGTAGAAGGTAAGATGTTACTTGAATAATGGAGCCATACTTGTTGTCCTTGTTGTCAGTTCATTGTTTTTCACTCTGCGAAATTGATTTATGCTTTGTATGGGTATAAGTTGTGTCCAGACGATACCCAGCCGCATCATCCCTGTTAAGTACAGTTTTGTCTCGCCCATCCTCTAGCTGAATTCTATCAAGACCTTGGTACAATGCTGCACTACAATGCTGCACTCTGCGAAATTGATTTATGCTGCGTATGAGTATAAGTTGTGTCCAGACGATATCCAGCCGCATCATCCCTGTTAAGTACAGTTTTGTCTCGCCCATCCTCTAGCTGAATTCTCTCAAGACCTTGGTACAATGCTGCACTCCAATGTGCATCTACGTTAAGCCTCACATTCGCTGCACTCCAGTACCTTTTACTTGATAGTCTCCTTTTGTTTCTGACAACAGATAATTGAACAATCGCTCCATAACTAAACTTCCTTCCATACTTAGACTCTACGTGCTCTTGGATCCTTTTGTATATCACCCGTGGTCCCTTTTTATCATGACCATCAAAGGTAGCTACCCCAGTTCGTCTCCATGCATCAGCACCTATTCTATTCCCTCTCACATAGGCTTCGATGTCTTTTCCTGTGTTGAGATACTGTTTTAGCAGTTTAGATGCTTTCATTGGAACACGTCTTTTCCATAGAGCCCTTTCAGTTGTCTCCTTTAAATACCTTCTTCTGGCTTTCTTCCTCAGTAGCCTCTCAAATTGTCACCACTACTGATTTCTGCATAGAGCTGGGGATCATCACTTTCTGATTCAGAAACGATGTCACCTTCAGACACTTTTTCCCTCTCTTTCATAAGGAAGGCTTGACGTGATTGTTCAATTAATCTTTCTTCTTCCAGAGGTATGTCAGTGAAAGGAAGATGATGTGCAAAATCTAACAATGCTTAATTAAGAACGTCACTGTTATCTGCATTTAACAGCAATTTCAATTCAGGCACACCTGGACAACCATAGAACACCTTCTATAAAAGTTTGAGCACCTTGTTATTAGAAAATAAAGAGCTAGAGCTGTCGGCGTGAAGGCCCTAAAACATAGTAAAAGTAGGCGTGGTCACATTTCAATGGGAACCACTGACTGCAACACACTATCAAAAAAATTTGTCTAGCCAAGTGTATTAAAGCCATGGCAATGACAATAGATCCTTTAGACACATGTTCAAAATGTGGTACTTTCATGGTACCATACCACCTATAATTGTCTGTACTCTATCAATACAACTTAAAATAACTAGGATTAGATAAACTGAAATATAAAAGTGTACACCTGATAATGACAGAGCTGTATTCCCCTTACAAGCAGGTCCTGGGTCCGGTTCATTTACCGCTTTTGGCGCTGGTGAGTCGTCGTTTCTTACACCGGTTACAGGCCTCCATGTCTGACCTTTACTCAAGTCCAAGACTATGAACGTACTCTTTGCTTCATAAGAGAGAAAGACGTTTTCTTCTACATCTGTTCCGTCTTCTTCACAGCAAACACTGACAACTGGTCCAGACAGGTCTAGTTTTTGTTTCGCTGCATAAAATAAAGCCGACGACAGTTGAATCAGTGAAAAGAATTCCCGAAAACTAATAGAACGTTCAATCAAGGGATTCGCAAAAAACCACAACTGACATACCTTTGTTGATAAATTCTTCTAAAGAATTCGCCAGAACAGCTTTCTTCTTATTCTGTCTGAGCTCCAAGCGTTGTAAACAGGCATGTCGACGAAACTTGGTTAATTCAAGCCCTAAATCTCGTGCGACAAGGGCGCGAAGTGAACACCTCGAACAACATCCGGGAATTGTCGATAGGGTATACCGCTGACCAGCAAATCCCCAGGGTCTGTTCCCTGGGGTGCAATCTCTATGAACAAAAGTGATATTTTCCCCCACAACCTCGGGCAGCAAATATCTGACAATCTCGACAAATGCTCTTGGGTTCCCGTGGGCGCCCCGGGAGTGGCCCCCAGGGGGAAGCCGCTGATTGATGCATTAGCAGTAGTAAGGAGAGTGGTGGTCCAATTTTTTCTGTGAATAACCTGATCGATGATGAAAAATGTAAGCATTATACTGGATTTCCAAATTATGCAGTATTTATTGCAGTGTTCGATTTCTTAAAGGCTGGCAAGAATGGTGAGAATGTCAATCTTGTGTCAGCTCCCAGTGCTCACACAGCTCGTGGACGGAAACGAAAGGTCAATGGTGAAGAGCAATTCCTCCTAACAGTGATGAGGTTACGGAGAGGCTTCTCCACTGAACATCTGAGGTGGCTATTTCAAAATGAAAAAAGTACAGTCAGCCGAATATTTGTTAGCTGGATGAACTCCATCTACCTTCGCCTGTCAGCAATTCCAATATGGCCAACAAGGGAACAAGTTAATCAAACTATGCCCCAGACTTTTAAAGACAGTTACCCCAAGACACGCGTTATCATAGACTGCACTGAGTTGCATTGCCAAGCTCCCACATCACTAGAACTAAAAGGGAACATGTATTCAGACTACAAGGGCAGGGAGAACTATATAAGGCCCAAGTAGGAATTACTCCCGCTGGAAGCGTTTCCTTTGTTTCCCAGCTTTATTAGGGGAGTTTATCTGACCGAGAGATAGTGGAAAGAAGTGGTCTTCTCAAGCCAAACGTGTTTGATAATGGCGATGAAATAATGGCAGATAAAGGATTTAACATAAGAGATGATCTTACTGACAAAATTGGGGTGAAGCTTAACTTGCCTATTTTACTTGGAACCAGGAGTAAATTTGAAGCTAGTGAAACTGCTATTAACCCAAAAATAGCTTCCAACAGAATATATGTGGAACGTTTTATCAATAAGGTGAAAAAGTTTCGACTTTTAGACGGAACAATTCCACTATCTCTGTATGGATCTATTAATCAGTTGTGGACAGTTGCAGCTCTCTTGACATTGTTTCATTATCCAATCATATCTGCATGAATCAGTAGTCACCTGCACTAGTGCATTTCTTTAGCAGCAAACTGTCAGTGGAGGAGTCAGACTTATTTCATTATTTCATAGTCTGGGAGCTAATGTTTACACAACTATAAGAATGTTCTGACAATTTCAAAAGTGTACAACATTTTTTCAACAGTAATGAATATGCAATTTTTGCTAACAATATCAATGTTTTTTTCTTGGTGAAAATGAAATGGAGGGTTAAAATAGTTTTAACCTAGCTTGATTTTCGTTGTTTCTGATGTATGATAATAAAGAAACAAACTAGGTTTGATGTGAGAGCTTTTTAACCCCAGTTTCACTTCAAACTACAACATTAACATTTTTACAAGCAGACTTTTAGAATGAATAATAAAAAGTATAATTCATAAGGTAGTCTCGTGCTAAAAATGTGCATAAAAGTATTATACTAAAGAGCATATGTAACTTTAAAAAATTTAACCTATTTCTGTTTTTTTGTGTGTGTGACAGCAACATAGCCATTATCCATTATTAAGCAACTTCATTGTAAGGAGTGTTGCTGCAGATAATTTCATACCTTTAATTACCAGCTAACTTAGGAAGGATGTCGGAAAAATAATTGTTGCCAACCTTTCCGACGGCATCTTTCCAGAATTTTTTTATCAAGAGTGAAACGTTCAATAAAAAGACTTTTATGTGTATAAACAACAAAGTCATTGAACATAGCTCTAGTTAATGCTAACTGACATTGAACTTGAAAGTAATAGGGGTGTTCTCGTTTTAAATGCAGACTGTTTCCTACAACCTGAAGGTAAAAATTGTTGTTGGCCTGTGTCACATCCATGAGGTCACTGTCTCTTTGTTCATATGGGCATTTAGACTCTCCAATGCCAAGTTTATTGGGGAACATTAATTTAGCATCAGGAGAGCAGCCTAGCCATCTATTGTTAGCACTAACTACTAATCCACATGGCAAAACTTCTACATCCTCTCCAAGTGAAGCAAAATACTCATGGTGTTTTTTCGAAGCAACTGGCTCGTACATTCGACCATGATCCAATATGCGTTGTACAAATGTTGATGGAGTTGAGTCCCCAGAAACAAAGTTCTCTGCATGCCTTTCTTTACCCCTCTTCCAGCTGTGAACATCATAAAACTTAGAAGCAGTCACTCGGTTCATCCGCTGCTCCATCCAAAATAGCAGAATTTGCGTACTCTCTTGTGTCTCTTTCTAGAGCCCAAGAGTCTGTAACTGTTAAATCTAAGTCATCATAGATAAGGAGTTCCTTCTCTGTTAATTGATGGTGGCCAATTTCAAAATAAATGGGGACTTCCTCGTGAGGAAATGAAGGATATCCTTCAAATCAGCAACTCCTTGACCTATCGTTGGGTTGGATCGACTGAGCAATACACTTGAAAGTTTTCTCCATAAATTGGTAACTGTTGTGAAAGTGATAAAAAAGATGGATGTCTACCATACTTTGTTTCCTTATAATCAGTTGCAAGAATATCCTTTTCTTTCCTTATGGAATTCACAAAAGGAATCCTGGGTTAACCTTTGCCAACTGAATTTGGCACTGTCTGAATGAATCAAAATCAAGTTCTTTCAAATGTTCTGCTCTGGCATCAAACAAATTGCATGCAACTCCCTTTGAATCTGGTTTTGTTTTTTTTTAACTGTGGTGTCCATAACTGAGGATTTAGAAACATTCTGTTGCCGCTTTCGTGGCCCTGTCCAATCACGTGGCCTTGAAGTGCATGGTAGTAGCTCAGGGTTGTACTTTGATTCTTCCACGGGGAATTTGGCAATAACCTTCATTACTGCATAAACATCATTTCACCTTTGCCAGCTCTGCATGTGCAGTAAGCATATTTAACAGCTGAAGACGACTTTTGTATGACAAAGCTTAGTTTGTGATTTTCCTTTCTGTAGCTGGCTTCACAAATGGCTCGAACATAAAAAAATTACCTTCATTCAAACAGCTAATGTTGTCATGAAAATTGTCATTCAACAGTTGCTCAGTTCTTTAATTCAACTTAGCAGTTTTTCCAGAGTTTTTAAAAAACGCCCCTATTTCTCTTAGAGTTAACAACCGTAATCCATCTAAACATCTTGTCTAAGGATATTCCGGGTCTGAGGACGAGTTCCAATAATTTCCTACAAAACAATTGAGTGGCGTTATCCACATTGGAAGATAAATAATGATAGAAAAGGAAAGTTATGAATTAAAAGAAAGTACACACCGCTCTGTTATGTAATTTTCTACGAGATATAAGCCATACATTGAGCATTTAACCAATAAACTACAGTAGAACGGACTGTCCGCAAGTTTACAGCTTACCTCTTCGAAACTCTTCTTCAAAATCAACGTCGCTGTTGGCTCTGGACGTCCCTTGATCAAGACTCGCTTGAGCATGCTGATTTGTAGTTTCAGTTCCATTCGTTTGCTTTTGTAAAAGATTGTCGTGAGGGTTAAATACAACTGCTGTTTCTTCCATTCTTTACGTATTCCTCGATTCTGAGGATTGTGAAAAAGAAAGCGCTCGAGCACTCATTGCTGTTTTTTATTTTTGAGAAATTATTATTCGACAAACTCACGAGTCTCACCTTTGAATAAACGCTGCTTTCGTGGGGAGTCTCCTTAGGCTGTCTCTTCTACGTTTTAGCCAAAATTTAACCTCATCAATTCTACACGAAGCTAAGCTTGAAAGATTTAGATTAATAGCAAGAATGCTATCAGTACTTCCAGTTCGAGGAGCATTTGCGTCCGCCATGATACATCTTAAGCCTCGCTTTCGTGCAACCGGAAACAGGAAGTCGGAATTATGCAAAGCGTCTATTCTAACTAGATTTAGGTGGTAACTACATGTAGGGATGTCCAAACCTTTGAATTCTTCTTTCAAGTCTTTTGAGAACTTGCAATCTATGTACAGCCACATCTTTGACTCTTAAAGGTGCAGCACCTAAATATAAAATATAAAATGGGTTAGCTACTGATAACTGACAGACACATGTAATGCCAAACAAGAAAATTTAACCACATACCAATAATTGGTATATGGTTGATAATTATTAGCAACCAATTTTAGCTCATACCATGATCAAAGTCCAAAGGAAAATCACTTTGCACATTGACATCATTAAGCTGACTAGTACCACGAGATATAGGGCATCCACTAGATAAGGCATGTTCGCTGACATCAACAGAGATAAACCCTGCATTGTTATCTGATGTGGCAGCTTGGCCAGTATCACAGAGAGCAGCAGCTTGGTTGGCATTTGATGTAACATCAGGGACATCCCGCACTGTGGTAATTGCTGCAATACTTTGACTTGCGTTCACAGGGATATAACCTACAAAAGCAGCAATAATTACAAGCACATATTTACAACTAATCTGGGAAGAAAGCAAACAAAAGCAAAAGCAAACTAGTGTAGAGGACACTTTAGTTATGCAATCAAAATGAAGTATCAACAAACTCCACAGCATACTAATTCTCTTAATTGCAATGTAAAATTACTTCCAAAGAGAAAGCACGTTAATATGAAAGTGTCATAAATCATGCGAGCAATCCCATCAGAAACCAAAAAGCTCATAGTTATTGTACAGATTCTTCACAGAGATACGAGTTTGCAAAATAAAATCAAAACATTGTGTTAAGATGGAAAACATAAAAACATTTACCAGAAAAAAACTGCTCTGAACTACTCCAGTCGACGTTGTAGAAGTAACAGATCCACTGGTTGTGGCACAAGCTTTAGTAGTGGAGGTTGTGACAGCAGAATCCTGAGAAATGTCAACTGGGAATGTGTCAGCGATGTCTACGTCATTCAACCAATCATCAATTTCTGATTCCAAGTCCGCCCAGCAATTTTGCTCGGATTCAGAGACCGAAGCATCTTCCAATGGGCATAAGAACAGAGTAATTCGTGGATAAGTGTTCCCTAAGTCTTCTTTATATTTTTCCGATGTAAATGCCTCTTTTGTTCCGGGAAGAGTGGTTACTTGGCCTCCATCCGAAAACACAGTTTATAAGTCTTGTCATTTCTGACAGTTCGGTCATGAGAACTTCATTTCTTCAAAGCTTCATCAAGTACTGTCTGGGCTGAGGCATGTTTGCTGACCTTTAGGGGAAGGGACTTGCCCCTCACGGGCTTGAAAACGCCGGCGCTCGATGCAGAACCAATACCAATTGTTATGGTTACAAATTCGTAAATCTTCGGTTTCTTGGACTTGGACTTGAAGGCGGTTTGTCTTTCTTTCGACTTTTGGGTTAGAAAGTTTTTGAAAGTAGACACTTCACTTCGGGCAAAACTTGTGAGCCTGCCTTCTCCAACCACCACAACTGTGGCAAAACATGGTGGACAAACGCACAAGCGGGAAGGTGACCATGTGACCTGCACTAGTCACAGGTTCCAATCGCTGTCAGCGTCAGGTCTAGTTACCATCAATTTTTGTTGTGTTTCAGTTTGCTGTTGTGTATCAGAAAATCGTTTTGTGTTCCGGAAAAGATGTTTTGTTCTGAGAACGATTGTTGTGTTCTGAGAAAGACTGTTGTTCTGAGAAAGATTGTTGTGTTCTGGAAAACATTGTTGTGTTCTGGAAAAGCTTGTTGTGTTCTTTAAAAGCTTGTTGTGTTCTGAAAGGGAAATTGAGTTGTATTTTGCCCCTGTGGGCCACCGTAATTAACCAACCGATTACAATTCACATTCCATAAAAAAAAAAATGAATGGAATTACCTTAAATGCCTGTTCCAGAAAAATGCATTCTATTAAAAATACAGAGACACTAATTTCAACAAGAAAGATAGGCAAAAAATGCAAACTTAAAACATCGTTTTCAATATGTAAGCCAATGATGCAAGGTTGAATATGCATTGAAAACCAAGAAAAGTTGATTATTCTCAACCTTGAGCTGTAGTGGATCCAGGTTTTACATACATGTAGGGAAATGTTGAAATTAAGGACCTCGGAAATGTGATTTTCAGTGTTTTGAAGGAAAACTGTAGGTTGGCACAGACAACCGATACCTCCATGTTATCTGTTTATGAAATATCTTGGCAAAAGGTCTCAAGACAAATGCCACTTTCAGTTTTAATTTTTTTTCAATTTTATACAAGTCAAAGGAAATTCAGGTTGACCTACCCCTTTCTTCATGTAAAAAAGGCTTTGACCCACCACCAAGTACCGTTTTAAAAAACTATGACCCATCCCCCAAACTAACCGGCCCACACCCCCTCCTAAATAAAGAACACTTTAAGAGGATGTTCTGAAACAGAGCTTAAGGTGGGTGGATAGGCGGACACGATTGTTCAAGAAAAGGAATTTATTACCATCTGTGTTCTTTTCACGTAGGATGAGAACTCTTCCATTGCCAAGGTACAACACCCTCATTCATCACATATTCTGTAAATTCCTTTCTGATGTTCTTGGCTTCTTGAGTGGCATTGTGGTGGCCAAAATGCATTTGTATCACCACTGGGGGAACACCATCTTATCTTCAGTCAGCCAATCTCTGGATAAGGCTTCATCAAGTATGAATTCAGTCCAAATGCATCATCCCCTACAAAGACATGGGGTATGTTCACGTTTCTACCAGGTAATGGCTTTGCAGGGGAAATTTCGACTGGATTGCTTTCATCCTCCAGCGCTTTACGAAAACTATTTCTATTCCAGTTACCACCAGCTGACATTCTGCCATTCATTCCAACACCATCATTTATGAATTCATATACGGGGCCAACAACACGCATCAGGATGATGCTATGACCACCTTTGTAGTCATGATATCTCAAACCAAAATTGTTTGGCTGCTCCAGAATAATTCGCTTCCCATCTATCGCACCGAGGACATTAGGCAAATTCCACCTGTTTTCGAACTTGGCAGTAATTTGCTCCCATTCGGTTATTGACTTGGGAGTTTTGAGAAAAACTGGGCTAAGTTTTCGTAAATTCCCTCGCGTACGTGTAAAATCGCCTTTGACACAGTTTGACGACCAACTCTGAACTGGAAATGAAGGGACCAAAATGATTCGTCAGCCGTCAAAAATCGTAACACCAGACAACAAGTCTCGTCCGGCTAGATGCTGTGACGCATGTTGGTGTCCCGTCTAGCTAAACGACAGTGTAACATGTCCACCAAATGTCTAAAGCTTGTTCATTGTTATGAGCTCGAAGAAAGCCGGATTGTCTTCGACGGAAATTTCCTTAAAAAGCTGATGAAAAAAACCTCTCTCCTCCCTCCAGGCTAGCCAAAGACGTACCGTATCCACGTCGACCGCTCACGTTTTCCTCTCTCTTTCTGTTTATCTTCGTCTATTAAAAGAACATATATTGCGGACAAAATCGCAATATCGTCGTTCGCCATGTTGTTTGTTTATCACAAATTCATACCCAGTCTTCCGAGGTCGCACGAATCGCGAAAATTTGTCGCCAAGTGTAGCCACCACGGCGCTCCAGCGACGCAACGCGTCACCATCGCAAGCAAAAAATCGCTCGTCTAGCTGCGGCTTTACCTAACTGCACTGTCCAACTGCTAACGCTGGTTCTAGCAGGACAAATGACCGGTTACTTTGGGAGAGCAGTCCAAGGTGGAAATGAAAAGTAAGTTGTCTTCTGCCCATAACGAGTAAAATCCCAACTCACATTCAACACGAAGAGACTCTAAGACTCTTTGCAAAAAGTGTCTTCCTTTCCTTTAAAGGGAACCTCCACTGTTAGAGCACATTGACGTTAAATTGTCAGAAATAAAAGCTATATCTCACGTCTTTAAGCTAACAAGTGGATAGAAAGGTTTACTGTACCAAAACGTTAGATATGAGTATCACCTATTTTGCTTTTGAATTTCCTGCGGAGAGCCATTTTGAATTTTTATTACGTCATATGGTTGCCACTATTGTTAAGAAGCAACTTTCTTTTGTATGCATCAATATTGGCAATCGTATGACGTCCAAAAAAATTCAAGATGGCAGCGTGCGGGGAATTCAAAAGCAAAAATATGTGGTATTCATGTCCAGTTTTTTTGGTACACTAAAACTTTTTAACTTGGTAACTGTCTTCACACTGGAGGTTCCCTTCAATCTACGTTAACAAAAGAAAATTAATGACAGTAATGAAAGGTCCGTTTTGTCGCCTTATATTGATTGGACTAGCCTGTATAAATATTGCTTATAAATGAATAAAACAAAGAATTTTCGAGTTTGCATTAAGTGAACGCATCGTAATTTTGAATGTCCTGTGTTACCATGTGGTGATTTTCTGCGCCGTCTTGAATTACCTAATAAGGCAGTTTAAGCAAATCGCTTCGGCTGGTGCTAATAAGGCTGCCGGAAGTAAATTTCTCAAAAAATGAGCCACTGCACATGTCATTCGGTTGCGTCCAGCCGCATTCTTGTTCCCAGAGCCTACGATCTGTTCGGTCAGCGGGGGATCATAGGGCTCTGGTACCAACTATTACGGGATGTCGTGAATTTCACGACATCTGGTAGCGCATATCTAATTGGTTAAGGTGCTATTGCGCCTGCTCTATTCTCGTCCGTGGAGCTCTGGGCATGGCAATTCTGTCAACAACCGAGAAATTTAAATTCCTATCGATCGAGTCGTGGTGTTAGAACGACTAAAAGCTGTTCGGGACCCTCTAAATCTCCTGCAATTAGCGAAAAACCTGGAGCTTTAAAAGGAACAAACTTACTAGTAAGAAGCTGCCCTTCGTGCCGTAGTTGTTCAGAAGAACGATTGTCCCCGCATTTTGCTCACGGGTTTTGGATTTGTATCTTGCCTGAATAAAGGTATTGCATTTGCGTTGTACTGAATTGTACAGTTATTTTATTACATTCGTCTGGTTTCTGTTGTGTAAGAATGTCAACTGTGTACTCATCGTTTCGCCACTAAACGCTACACTGTATTACGTTTTACTACATCGAAAATTTCCAGAAGCATTTGGCGCCCAAGTCCTTTAAACATCGACATCAAGAGGTCATTACAAAAGTTGATGAGACAGTTACATGTAAGTTTATTTACGGACAAGCTGTAGTTTTGTAGAAAATGCTGTACCGAGGAAAGAATCGCTGGCATTTAGCGACAGACTCTAACACTTTGAATTCTTACGTGCAATATTTGGTCGCTCAACTGCCTAAGCCACATAATTGATCAAGTCAATAGATTAATTAATGCCCTGATTAATTCAATCGGAAATAAAACATTATGCGTAGAAGCCAAAAACATTTAACGTTATTGCGCATACAGTATGAATCGGTCAATCCAAAAAAATTTTTGGCCGTTACCAGAGCTACACGAGACGTAATTAAAAAAAAAAAACGCGTAGCTCTGGGGATGAGAATGGTCCAGCCATAGCGTCAAACCTGACTACGTGAGTCGGGAGTTTCTTTCTACGTCGGGTTTATTTCGCTTCTCTGGCCTTTTCCTGCGGATGTCTCAGCATTTTAGGAGTTCCAACGGAAAATATATCCTTTGAAGTCAATTTCAGTCGAAAATTTTCTCAAGTTTGCCTCTCATACGCTTGTAAATCCGTATTGTGAAATTACGATTAGTTTTTAATAGCAAAGTATTGGAATGGCGAAGAGAAATGTTCGTGTTAAGCGCGGGGTTGTTTTTGCGGTCTGTGGAGATGTAGTCTCCTCAGACCTTTTTAGTAACGACAGCCGTAGTAGTGCCAGCCGTAGCGATTTGCTTAAACTCCCTACTTACTCGAAGGAGCGCTGCCATCAAATGAGCGCCCCATTTAGGAGGAAAAATATAGATGAGCGCCTCCCCGAATAATCGCCCTATCCTTTCAGCAACAAAGGGGCGCTTACTGACTTTTGACATGACTAATGCTGTAATGTTAAAACGGCTGATAATGTTATTGCTGTTATTTCTGTGGATCTGGAAAGTGATATAGACTCTCAAAACTATTATTGCGTCCTTCCTGTCTATTGCTATCAACAAATCAAAGAAAAAGAAAGAGCAAGCAGTAGTTTGTTTTTCGCATGTGGAGGTTTTAAAGGCTGGTTTTCAGGGTTTTCACTAGTGACAGAGTCGGAGTCGTAAGCGGAGTCGTAAGAGCGCTTATGACCTAGTGAAAATCAAAAATCGGAGTCGTAAGCGGAGCCATAACCTCGACGGATCGGAGTCGGAAGAATCAGAACTTTCCCATTTTCTTCCGACTCTGCTTACGATTCCGTCGCTTACGATCTAGTGAAAACCAGATTGTCGGAGTTGGAAACAGAAGCAGAAGGAAAAACCAATCACAGTGCTCGTTCCCACGCTTTGTGATTGGCTTAGTTCTTCCGCTTCTGCTTCCGACTCCGACAACCTAGTTTTCATTAGATCGTAAGCGACGGATTCGTAAGCGGAATCGGAACGTTGTTTTCACTAGATCAAAACGCTCTGTGCTTCTGATTACGACTCCGACTCCGACTCCGTCGCTAGTGAAAACCAGTATTAAATAAGCACCGCCCTCAAATAAGCGCCTCAGTGACAAGTAGAACAATTTAATAAGCGCCGCGGTGGTCTTTCGAGCATATACTGTATATCATGAGTGTATCCGGCGTGACTTCCGATATAACCTGAGCCACGCTCTTAGTCGGGACGACCGGAAAGAAAAGCAAGCGCGAAAAAGAAAGGAAAAAACAAAAAAGAATAGCGCCTCTTCCTAGGGTTCGGACTAGAATTATCCCGACTTTCGTGCTGTAGTTGTTATGAAAATGAATCTGCAAATTATCGATTTAATTTTACTTTTAATTTTTCTTCTGATAAGAAATTGGCAAAACCCACTCGAAAATTCCAAGTATAAAGTTTTGACAGCTTTATATTTTACGATATTAAATATTTCAAGACCATAGTGTGTAAATTTTATTAATTTTGTCGTTGTTGTTGGTTTTGTTCTCTGCGGCTACCGTGGAGACATTTGTTTGTTCACCTGTTTGTATGTTTCTTATTTTCAAAAGGGAATTCTTCCATCCAAAACGAAATATGCCACTTTGGTTTGTTTCTTTATGTTGACAACGAATGTCACTTTTTCAACCTTTCTAGTCTGCAGGTGACCTCCACTCAACTAGATACCTTTCTGACAGAACTGGAAAATCCGGTGGAAATTCCTGACACCATTCTAAGGGCTGTGTCGATTGTTGGCAACAACATCAGCGCAGCCAATGAAGAAATCTAAGTCCTTAAAAATCTATTTATACACCTAATTGAAAAAACGTTGTCGGGTGAAAAGCATAAACCATTGACGATGAGACCCAACAGATTTTTGGGTAGATGTATATTATCATTTGCACATTCAAAATACAAGCCTGTTCCTTGTGACTGATGTTGATAGCAGCGATTTGCACGTGGTAATGAAAACCGTGCAAGCCTACCTGAAAGTGGCCAAATTGGCCAACAAGGGCCAATTTAAGTGCTACACAGTGCGAAATTTGCCAAAGTCTGCATCCGTACCTGAGTTAAAGCAATTTTTGCTGGCAAACTATTCGGTAGAACTAAGTCCTGCTACCGACCATTCGTTCACTATCGGGTACGAGTGACGGACGCACAAAGTGCGATATCAAAACAGACAAACAATGCAAGTGAACGGCTTTGAAAATGCAAATCAGTAAATAGTTCAGATGTTTCCCAGCAAACCACTGGGTCGTATCGTTTATGGTTTGTAGTGTTCTGCCGACAACGTTTTTTCAATCAGATGTATATGCCAGAGGCCGCTTAGTAGATCCACACGATCATTGTACAGGCTGCATAGAGCGTCTGGTCAAGGATCCAGAGAACAACATTGCGAATGAAGGTTGGAGTGCAAATGTGCGCCTTCCCTCAACAACAAAGTATTTTGACCTCGCTTGCCATTTGTTGCGAGGAGATATGCTTCATGCTGCTGATAAAGACGACACCCTATCGAGAAGTTGAGATGATAGTCCGGAATAAATCGAGAAAGTTCAAAAGCTCATGACGAAACTGAGGAAAATGGCAACCTTCTCTCCTCATTTTATACTGTTGCGATGAGCTTGATTATTGTTCATTATGACAAGGTGTGATAACAATAAACCATATCAGTTGCACTTTCCATGAATTCTAGGCCACTGAGTACAACTTGAGAGGCTATTATCAGTCTCTTACTCGTAAAGGCTGGGCCAGATAAACTAGTAAAGTACAAAAGGAGAAGAGAGTAGCGTGCACACAACAAGTTTTACTTCTTCCTATGGGCAACACTGTCCTTGACCATTGGGAAAAGTAAATTTTCTTCGCTTTCCTGGCGGCTAAAGTAAGTTTCGTTCTTGCGATCTAGGACTGATTTCCCCTTACATTCCGCCGGTTGACACGGGGACAATCGTCACGTTCTTGCGTACATTAGACCTTACGAAGAAGCTCTCATCCTAAATATGCGCTTATGTCATTATGCTTCAAGTACACTGACAAAAAGGAGATTCTTATTCAACGTCATCTTAGCAGTACAAAAGTTGCCGCACGGAACGAGTCTCCTAAACTAATTTCTTTGTCTTACCAGCGGCAGATGTTAGCTGGATCATGCCCATTGCCTGCTGCCTCAGAAGTGCCAGACAGTGGAAAGTCCACGGAGTGTAAGCTGGCTTTAGCAGCCGCTGGAGGTTGGAGGACGAATTCTTTGCGTCTGTGACTGAGAAGGTTTGACACGATTAACTAACACTAGAATACATTTTTTTTAATATTAACTTACTCTGTTTGCCCTGTCAATATCCCGTAAAGTATATATATTATAATGCTCACATTACTAAACGTTTTTCCTCTTTCCGCTATTTACTTTATTTAGAATTTTATCACTGAAACAATAGACTCATCATGGATCATTACTTGATTTTCTGTCTTATAGGTTACTGGAAAAGTCGCAAGTGAGACGACGATGCGATTTTAATAGATGACCCTCCTGAGCAGCAGGATGCTGGAGAAGCAACGAAGAAATTTTTCAACGATGACAGTAACATCAACTGCCGTGGCGTCTGGAGGCCCAAGTGCTGCCCTCTCTTTTCCATCCATCCATCCATCCATCCAAACTGGCGTTTGTTCCACAGATTGCTGATTAAAAGATTGGGAAGAATTGGACCCATTGTTCTGTATATGAACAATGAGGTGGATCTGGAGCAAAGGCCAGAAAATATATTACACGAGAGGATGAATGGGTGGGCGCTCCTTCCTACCTACCAACATGTACCTCCACCCAACCCAGACTCACCCTCCCAATCTCTCTTGAAAACACGCTTAGAACGAGTGGCCATGGGTTTTACGGCAAAAGAGGCCCACAAAATGGGACTGTTAACATTTATAATCTTGAATATACTAATTGGCTCAAGTTCCATGCTTTTTGACACATTCCAGCGCTTAATCAGCTTCTGTGGAATATTTTGGCATCATTTTAGGTGATATGAGAATTATTTCATGGGTTTGAACTTTTTGGCAAGAACGTCATGCTAGCCCACATATAAGGCACTAATAACGTTACAAACCTATATGAATATATACACCAACCGATTAACGCACCTACCTCCACTAACGCACACTTGCCTTCACCTGTACTCAATTTCCTTCCTTCATTTGTACTCACTTTCCTTCATTTGTACTCACTTCCCTTCACATTAGTGCCTTACATGTGGGCTAGCATGACGTTTTTGCCCTATATGTGGGCTACCATGACGTTCTGGCCAACTTTTTCTTCACCCGTAACCCAAAATATGACGTCATTGGGAGTAGTAAAGGGGGCCCATCTGGCAGCTAATGCTGGCTTCTGATTGGTCGAGAGCTTTTGGCTTCTGATTGCTCGAGGGGTTGTCATGGGAACGGGAAACCACGGACCAGAAGGATCGTGGGCTCAAGGGGAAGTCACATGACCGGAAATGTCGTCACCGGAACCGGAAGGGACCGGAAATGACGTCACCGGAACCGAAAGGGACCGGGAGTCACAGGACCGGACCGGAAGTGACTGAAAACCGGAAGTCACGTGTTTTGGGAAGGGAAACCGCTGAGCAGTTTGAAAAGGGATCGTGGGCGGAGGATGGGGCAAAACCGCGGAGGAACGCGGGCGCAGAGTCCAAAGTCCAATTTAAGCATCGGGGGAGGTCCTTGACTCCAAAAAATAAAAAAAAATGAATAAAAAATAATAAAAAAAAGACGCGCCATGTTGGGAAACAAAAAATGATTTATTCCAAAGTGGGTGTTACAAGTGATTGTCTAACAAAGAGTTCCAAGTCCAATCCAGACGACTGCACGGGGGTCCTTTACTGGCAACTCAAAATGCTCTTCATATGGGGAATGACTTGACTTTGGGTGTTACCCAAAAAGTAGAGTGTTTTGCGGTTAGTATCAACCGGATCTCGGAGTACTCCCCAGTATCCGTGCGTGACGGTGTTCTCCTTTTCATAAAGAGTGCCATACCACCAAGCATTGTTTCCCCAAACTTTCTCAGCTTCCTCCCTAAACTCAAGGTCACGGCTATATCGTCGTCCAGGCCAGACGTCAATGACGGAAAGAGGAACGGCGTGTTGGCAGCTCGGACAATTGGGGATGTGAGACGGATTTGGGTTTGGCGTGTTGCAGTTCATGGCACAGGAGGGTTGACAAGGTTTATCACAGCACCTCAACCTGGCATAATCGTAGACTTCTATCGAACAGAACACACATGGACGGAGTGGAGGATCGGTGGAAAGAGGACTGCTGCGGCGGCAGCTAGGGCAAGTCATCGGGAGAGAATTGATGTTCTTGCGACCTTCCTTGGCACAGGGGGTATGACAAGGTTGACCACAGCACCTCAACTTGGTATTATCGGTGACAGGCGTCAAACAGATCACACATGGTTTGGATTGAGCCATCAGACCAAAGGATCAATCACTTGTTGGGCTTCTGGACTGAGGACTGGATCCTCCATGGGTTTGACAGATGGAGTGGGACGGTGGGTTTTTATAGAGAAACAAAGGGTCCCGTGGGAGGGTAACGAACCAATGAGAGGGAGGCCCCATGATGCTTTGGGAGGGGAAGGGGTGGGTGACCCCCCTCCCCCCTCCCTAGTTTGGCCCCATGAGGCTTTGCAGGGAAGGACCCAGGGACTATAAAACAGATCGAACCTCGGGGGTGAGTCATCTCAACCAGGACGTCATTCCTAGTTTTGAGTTTGCTCTGAACGACTTATGTCAGTGTTGATGAAGTTTTTTAAAAGATGTCAGATAACGAATTTGTGGTAACGGAGTTTACGTTGACGACAACGGATGAGAACGAAAAGCTACCCTTGCTCAGCGCACTGAAAGAGAATGGAGTGAATGGGCAACCCTATGTACCGGTGGCAGGCGAACAGCCTGTCATGCGCTTCATGCAGGGACATGCCGATCCACAAATGCGAATGCAATCGGGGCTGATCCGTTTCGGCTTTGAGAATAAGGGGAATGTACTGTTCATGTTGGATTTCATTCCAAAGATCCACGGGCACAAAGAAAATTGGGTTCGTTTCCGCAAGACGTGGACCAAAATTGAGAAAGTGCAAGCC
>Ga0126336_10000240_pt1 | contig 19082 bp, 5 predicted proteins | sample SidCmetagenome_FD_92530 | JGI IMG/M metagenome (GOLD analysis project Ga0126336, IMG submission 92530) | Coral microbial communities from El Islote,Puerto Morelos, Mexico - Siderastrea C C metagenome | ecosystem: Host-associated > Invertebrates > Cnidaria > Coral | place: El Islote,Puerto... | reverse complement strand
TGCCCCAAGGTACAGTTTTTGCGTTAGCTAAGGTCGTGTCAAACTCTCTAAGGTTTTGAAAGGCAAATTTCAGTAGCTTGTTTATTCCTATTTAACTTATCAAAAATGACTTTTGATTCGTTCCGATGAAAATTTTTAAATGCTTCTTGTTTATGGACTTAATCAACGCTACTCAAAGAAGAAAAATATGGAGGAATAATTCACAAGTAGACCTCAATCCTGTCCGCACGCGTTGCGTTCTTAGCTTAATTTTGTAGTATTCATCCGTCTCTTGTTTATTTGTCGCTTGTGAATCGCATGCCGATAGTTTTAGAAAGGGTACATCTTATGCTTAGGAATTCTATGAAGGTATTTAATGGCAGTGTACAAGTGCATCTTGAAAGGTTAAATAAATTGCTTACCGTGTTGTAAAATTCTATGATCTAACCTGTCCTTTGTGTACGACCTCACTTTAACAGTCCTCCATAGCGCTGTGCTCGCTCAAGGATTCAATACAGATTGCAAAAAATAATACAGAGCTCTGCTGTCAAGTATTCTTGACAGCATATTCTTCATGGACTTCGGTACTGGTACCTCGAAAAGAAACAAGTTTCAATATGGCCGCTTTTGTACAACGGGGATTTACGGCCACTTACATGCGTTCGAGATGTGCATCCTCATGGACTTTTGATCTTATTAGTTCCTTCATAATCAGGGAGGCTAGTTTCGGTAAGAATCAGACTATGTTGTCCTAAACGTTTTGGGACATTGTTCTGCTACCTTAAAGATAGCTGTCCTTGACAACAAGACTTCAACGGACCTTGGAATTTTCCTGTTTGTTAAGGTAGTATATGAGTGTCTCATAATAGAAAGTTTGATAATTTGTAAAGGAAATATTAAGAGACTATTTTTTTGCATCGATGATTTTTTAAATCACTGTTTAAAGATGAACATTTGTTTGTTATGTTGGAAGAGAAGTCGTGCTAGTGTGCCGCAACTCGATTAAGTTATTGCCAATGTTTACTTCGCGGTTTCTTAAAATACTTTCTAAAATGAAAGTATTTGGATATACGTTAGATAAAGTTAATAAACGTCCAAATACCCAGAGTTACAACTTCGAAGTTGTAACTCTGGGAGTTTAATTGATTAAAAAGTTATTGGCAAGAAATGCATCATAATGCTGGCACTCAACAAAATTAACATAACATTTAAAAAACATTCTGCAAATAGATTAAATCTCTTTCACCCACATGACCTTGTTTGGTCACGCAGGTCTTGAAAGTGCAATGTGCAAGTAAAACCGTGTCTTACCAACCGCTTTGTTACATGCGAACATCTCATGACATTTCTTTTAGCCCAGAAATTGACTGATCCAGTTCTTTTTCTGCCTGAAATACTTCTTGATCAGTGATCACATTAGTGGAGTTCCCCTGTAAACATCAATCAACACTCTATGTGGCTATTTGCAAAAGGTTTTTTGCCCAAAAATTAACTGATGCAGTTGTTTCCTATTACTAGAAAACCCCCCTAAATGCAAAAACCACTTGTACCATAAATAATTTATCTACCAGTAGCAATCATACTAGGGTTTTACTTTAAAAATTGTGGTGTGGCATACTGGTACAAGTATACAAATAAATTGCAAAACAAGTAAAATGCTGACAAAGAGATGGTATGGATCTTCGTGGGAACAAAGTATGTGGGTAAAGCTAAGAGTACACAAATCAATGAGCACAAGTAAAGCTTCACAAAAAGCAAAATTGTCATCATGCCTTGATCAACAAGTGTGTTCATTAAATATGTTAACCAAAGAATATTAAAAGCAAGTAAATATGTTCAGTGTTGCTGATCTAAAAAGACTGAGTAAGTGCAATTAACAAAATTTAAAAATAATTATTTGATTTGTTTCTTTAGAATTCAACACACGGCATAAAGCAGCAATTGTCGGTTAAAAAAAATTATACATCATACGAGTCACAGTGTGGACTTAAAGTATCAAAAATACCAACCACAAAAGGCTTTTAACTGAAAGGGCACTTTTGAAGACTGTTATAGCATTAATTGAACATAAGGTAACACTCTCTTCTGACTGTTAAAGCCCTTGTCAGTTTGTAAAAGAGCAGCACTCAGAGTCAACAAACTCGTATATTAAATGTGCAAAAACATGATCAGCAAAGGGCGACATAACAACCATCTGATTCAGTGCATTCAGTACGTTTCACGATGATCAGTTATGAAATAGTACATCAATAAATTCCTGACCTGCAACCATGAGATCACCCCCCTTCTGCATGCCTTGTCCACGAAAAAAATATTGACGATAAAATTTTAATCAAACAACAAGATCAATCCTGAACGCCATCAGGGGATGTAGTCTGATCAAAAATTGGACTGCCGCTAAGTATATTCAGTTTCTCCAGTGTACGGCGGCCAAAATGGCTTGTTTGAAAGCCAATGAAGTCAATGCTCGATTCAAACAGCATCTCCGAGTAAAAAAACTTTCTAACGTAACTTCGATCGCCCGTTGAAAGTGAAATAATATTGCGGTTCCCGTGCTAAAACAACTACAGCCCGTCCGCCATATTGAATTTTCCAAGTGTGAAAAAGCAACATGCATGCTCAGTAGCTATTTTGTGACGCTTTTTACGTAATATCTTTTAACCAATCAGCCGTTTTTGAGCCCTGTCCCTTTGACCTGTGCGCCCGTCTAACTAGGCTCAAGCCATGCTTTAAGCGTCATGCGCTAGAGAAAGTATATTCTTACCTCAGCACCAACCACAAGCAAATTTGCAATTCTTTCTCATGTACCTGCCATTACCATTCCATTCGCCACAAAATTTCCGAAATCGTCTGCAGAATTTGTCAGATCGTATGTTCTTGCAACCTGTAATAAGATTGTAAAGTAAGAGGAATATACAAGAGTGTGGAAACGTCAACATTTTGTCATATTAGATGCTTTCTTGAAATCCTGCGACAAGTCCAAATTAATCATCTTGTACAGTGTAGAAAACATGGCATTTGTTTTGGGGGTAAGGACGAGCGGTTCAGAGTTAACACGAAAGCCCGACGCCTATAAGTAAATTCGTCCTGCATCATTTTTTCCCGCATCACACTAGTAAAGGCTAACAGTCTGATATTTTCTTTTCTTTAAATGTCTTATTTGACTTTTTTTTCTTTGCTGTGTACTTCTTAAATTAGCATCCAAGCTAATGTATGCAAAAAATTAACATTCAAGCTAATATACGCAAAGAAAAAAGTAGGGTGGGGCAGGTAGGAGGTTTTTTCTTTCGTTGAATTTTAAACAGCAAGAGAGAGAGAGAGAGAGAGAGAGAGAGAGAGAGAGAGAGAGAGAGAAATAATATAGGAAATTTGCCATGCTTTTTTGTTAGTTAAATCAAAATGAACCAATATGCAGTATTTACGGTTTATGCCACGAGTAGAAACGTCCTCGGCCGTATCGTCCATAGTGCCTATGAAACAATATCAACAATGTCGTTAGTGGCTCGGGTAATCAGGTCGCCAGCAAGTTTGATGTTCAACGCACCACATAAGCGCATTTCTCCACGCTTAGCAACAATTATTGTGCAAAAACACGATATCACAAAATGTGGTACTTACTTAGATCATCCGAAAGTGAACTGAAGTCCATTTCTGCTGAGCAGTTAGCCAACAAAAAGGCAGTGAAAACGAGAAAAAGAAATACCTTAGTGCACTTCATCGCACAATAAGCCATCACTTAGGTTACTTCAAAACGTCCGTTGTGTCAAACTTTTCCAGACGAATTTTTTCCACTTGGCGTTTGACGTTTCTCGTTATATACGCGTATTTTATTTACATCTTGTTTACAGCTGTTCGCCCACAAATGAATTTCTCGCGTGACATTTGTACTGGCACGCCAAGATATATTTATTTAACGACCGCAACAATCCCGCCCAAAATCAATTAATTGCTGAATGACTCCCCCTCACATGTTCTTTGTACTAAAAGTAACGAGTTTCCGTCAACAAAAGCAAAGTCAAAGTAATGTATTGAGAGTTTTATACAAAATTGACACTCACGTATTTTGTCCTGAAGCACTATTACGTGAAAGCTTTGCTTTGGTTAGGACCAAACTTTAAGTGTTTAGCGTTTTCCCTTTTATATATTTCTTCTCTGTGCGCATGCCAATGATTAAAGGATTCATTGAAAAGTAGACAAGAAAAAAAAGTTGAAAGCAGGATTCCTGCGGGTAAGCGACTCTTTATAAACTTATTATCACGAAAATGATTTTTCTTGGCGCCTTGAAGAACAAACAACCGTTTTATAAGCGACTGCCACAGTAATTTACAGGAATAAGTTTCTTAAATTAGTCACTCAATGTGAATGTGTGTTGGTGCTTATTTATCATTTACACACATTCTTTACTTTTAATGTTTTTTTTGCGCTCGTTTACTCACCTTATGTGATTTCAATTTCCACCAAAGATTTTCATAGATTGTCATGGAAATTGTACAGACTAAGCGTTTCCGTAAATAAAGAAAATTCTGTTACATTATTGCTTGAATACTTTTTTCTATACGGAATATAATGGTTAGAATTATCAAATAAATTACTTTAAAATATAACTAATGAATAAGAAATTGTAATGAAATGCTGGCATGGTGCTCACGCAAAACTTCAACACTGAAAATAAAAACATATTATCTTAAATCATTATGAAGAAAACATTAATTTTCTAATCTTCAACTTTCTTTTATTCCTACCGGTGTATGGGAGACTGGAGAGCAAGGACATACAGCACATGTTTCATTTATAATTCACTTCCTTATCCAAATCACGATTCACGCTAATACCACTAAATTACGTGCAAAGCACTCAACAAAGATACATTTTCTTAACGTTCAGGTTAACTACCACGAATAAAGGTGATTGATGCCATGAAAGTTTAAGAATCCTAAAGCCAAAGGCAGGTGGATTAAATTGATGCAATATTGAGGTTAATAATTTTATATGAATGCGTGAGTCTTTATTTTGTTGTCAGGATAAAAACTGACTGCAAATTGTCTTATAATGTGAGTTAAGTTTTCATTTATAGTTACTTCCCGCCGAGTGTTTTGGAAAGTTTCTGTTGATTTGGCGCCAAGGCCATTTACTTAATGAATGCTTGCTGACAGCTAGGGACCTGCAATGTAAATTTTAAGTAAGAAAAAGCAACATTTTGATGTTTTCGTATGCCAATATAAAACCAAAAACTTCAAAAAAAAAAAAAAAAACAAGTGCAAGTGAATGAAAACAAAATAGGATAAAACAGAATCAAATGGCTAATGCTTCACCTATTTAACACCTCCATTCTTGATTTATTCCGAGACACGTGGTCGTTTAGATTTATGATTTTATCTTCCCCAACTTCATTTTTTCGCGGCTTTTCTGTCTTGTCGGCTGGATGCTGAATAAGTTATACCGAATATAAAAACAAACAAAAATACGAGAAAAAAACTCACAAGGCTCAACATGAAATATTTACTAGCTTTTTCTTACTAAACGGCGTATTATTCAGCTAAAAGGGTAGAATTCCAGAATGAACTGATAATTGGTTTGAAATCTGTAGGCACGGGCTTTCTTGAAATTGTGGTGGATTAACAAATTGACTGAGTAGGACATAATGACACATTTGTTATCCAACCTGCAAAGACAGCCGCCTTTCATTAAGCTGCCGTTGTTACTCAGACAATGTAGAACAACTGATGTAGTAAAAGCCCGATGATAACTTACATTCAAGAGCTCCCTCAAAAAATGTAAATGTAGTTTGTTGTGTCTGGTTAGAAGATCACGTATTTTATAAGATTTTTTTAATGTGTGGGTCTTCTCACCGCTCGAAAGATCAGTGATGAACATTGTATGTGTACAACCACTGATCGTGAATGCATGGAAATACTATTACTTATTACTCAAAAAAGTTAAAATGTGATTCTTCTGAACGCTTCTTTTATCCTTCAGTGTTTTTTTTGGTAAAAATCATTTAATTTTGAGTTATAAAACTTTTTCCTCGTTCAGAGTAATAGAAATTTAGTGATAAAACGACATTCGGGCTTTCATGAGGAATAATCATCACAGTGAATCCTACGATATTTCTTTGTTTGGATTAGAAGGGTAGACACTGCAATTGGATTTCACTTCACTAGTAAAAACCGACAAAGGCGACAAAATTTTCCCGCTGCCAAGCCAAACAGCTGGCGTGCCGGCTTTCCGGCAAAATTTGTGCTGATGACTGATTGTACTCTTGTTGAATAATTATAAAAGACCGCAATCTACCAAAAACGCCAATTTCTCAGGCTACTGATGTTCAAAGTGTTTACAAGAAACTATGTTTTCTAGATTCGTTTCATTTATTTTTGAAACGGCCATCTTCTTTTTCTCTTGTAGATCATGTAGATGCTCAAACTCTTTCTAAAACAACGGTAAAGCTGAGACGGGGAATCTAAAGAAACTAGGCATGTTGAGAATATTTAGACAAGACCACTTTTCCCGATGATACTCAGTTTTCATAAAAAATAACAATAAAGCATTGGCGTAAGACATGTTTCCTCAGGTGCTCGCGTGATTTACGAGCTGATTTAGATTTTTAGTTATGTTGTTGTGCAAAAGTGTATTTTACAAGGGCTAAATGAGGTCGCTAAAGCTTGAAAAATTCGAAATCTCGTTCCCAGGCAGTAATTCATATATTCACTATCATTTTTCTCTTCCATGTACAGAAGATGGAAGCTAATACTGCATGTAAGACAAATTTACGATAAAAACCGACGTTTCGGTGTCTTCATGGCGCCATTTTCAAGGTAACTTACGTCAATTACAAGTATTTTGAAGCAGAGTTGGTGCTAAATTAACATAATAGAGGGTGCGAAAATAAAAATTACACAAATACTTTCGCACGAATGGAGTCCAATTGCACGTTAAGATTGGAATTTAGCTGTCTTATAAACAGCATCTCGTGCACTAAACAGTCAAACTTATTCCACAAAACGCCTTGGTAGTCTTCAGGGACCTTCCTGTGTATGCTATTATAGTGCTATTGTAATATGCTAAGCAAATTTGGCAACCTATCGATCCGAGAAATTTTGGTTGTGACGTCAGCGTACCGGACCGCCCGCCCGTACAGATTCTGGGGGAGGGTGAGGGGAGTCTCAAGACAACCCGACTGGGGGTGGAGAATGCCATCTTTTCTTGGCGGGAAATCGCGCGATGTTTTTGGGCAACCGGCGTTTTTCTTAGCGGGAAATCGTATGACCACCATCGCTTTTGAAAAAGAGGTTTTTTAAAAGCTTAGCTTGTTTAGCAAAACGATTCAGTTCGACAGAAGTGAAGTTTAGAACTTGAGAAAAAATATCAAGTAACTATAAATGGAAAGAAAGAGCTCAACAGAGTACTCAGTTGTCTTTTTAGGAAAGCAAAAAGTTCAAGGCTCTAAGACGTCGTCTTTGTTGTCGGTTCCCACATGGTTGTGGACAGAAAAAAACCAAAAGGCACTAGCTCTGCTCTATTTCGGATCGGGACCGCTGCGAAATACTGCGAGCTCAAGCGCTGTGCCGACCCACGGTCCGTGCAAACTGGGTCGGCACAACGCTTGAATTTGCAGTATGTCGCAGCGGTCACGATCCGAAATATAGTAGAGCTAGTGCCTTCTGGTTTTCTCTGTCCACAACCATGATTTTTGCGGCGGTCCGAACACATTTTCCCAGAAAAACAACCGCCTGTTTAGTCAACGGAACTGCGATCAATAAACAGCCGTTTAAACAGCCGGGCGGCTGAAGTTCGAATCCATAAGGGAGCTCAGTTTTTTTTTTTCATTCTTTTCCTTTCTTTTCTTTCTTGTTTTATTGGTAATTACTTTAAAAAATAAATAAGTTCCAGCAATAAAAGAGGGGTTCCGCTCTTAGCCTTGGCTAAATCTATATATTAGTTTGATTCTGCACCACAGTTTTCACTTGGGGTCTTTTTCTAAAGCTGTGGTACATAAATGAACACACTTGTTGCGACGCGGACCATGACAACTTTCCTACACAACTTTTCGGTTGCGAAAGGTAAACACGACGACCTTATAAACATTTTTTCAGTGTGTTTTAAACGTAATATAAAGAACCCCTCTCTCACTTCGAAAAAAAATGTATGACTGTATAGTTCTATTCCACAAGAAAAACAAACAAAACAAAGCTGAAAGCAAAACAGTAAGTTTGTAGACCTAGGATCCAGCACCGTTGCCAGCGCCATTTTTCAAAACTCACCAAACTCGCGTTCTTCTCTTGTCGTGACGTCACAATGGGCAACATCGTCCGGGAAAACAAATTGAAGAGTTTAACAGCCCCTTGGGTATGCTTATTCCGTGCAAAATTCTGTCCCTTCAAACAAAATTCTACTCCAGCGCAGTTTTATCCTCCCTCGACCAAAAAGCAGCTCCTTTATTTTCTCAGAAGGTTATGTTAGATGAATGAACTTGTTCCTTATACCGGCGCGAAAAAAGTGTAGTTATACAAGGAAGGGAGCAACAACTGCTGTTAATGTACTTCGGCGATGAGTAAAAGACAACAAAATCAATGAAAGATTGGTACTGAGAAGCTAGTGATTTTTGGCTGATTTGTAACGATGTACTGTGACACTTGCTTCCCAGGCTTTGAATATTTGAAGCTTCAAATTGTTATTACTGAACACGGCTGGACTTACCCGTTTTAAAAAGAGGGTAAAATATAAGCCTGGGAGAAGGAGGTGGAGTACCTGAGCTGATTTTGAACATTCTATTTACTTCATGTCACTCAATTATTCAAGGAATATTTCCATACTTTTCGAGCAAGATTCTCGAGGTTTAGATTTTGATTTTTCACTTTTTTTTATTAGTCTTTGATTATTGTTGATACTCAATGATTAAAACGATTAAACAAATGATTACTCATTGTTGTTAATGATCATTGTTCAGTTACTTCAGTGATAATTTAATCGCGTTTCCAGTTGCTGAATCCCGTTCGGCTTACTGGACCACCAACCAAAACACAAATCTGTTCTACGGATTAAGTGAGGTCTTTATTCAGCTTAGCGTCTTTTTTACAGTAGCAAATCTATTCTCTGACTACAGGCTATGGAATGCTCTTAATCTAATTCCATAATGCGCTGTAAACATTTTTGCGATTTAATTTATAGCTCTTGTAGTTCTAATGGTACTTACAGAAGATAACCAATGAGGAAAACCAAAACACATCAACAGGGTTTAAAAGAACAAATGGTCAACGAAATTTAAAAATAACGATTGGCCCACCAAGACCTTCAAAAGTTGATTGTTTGATCAAAAGTGAATGTTAAGTTTAACCTTTTTTGGAGGTCTTGCCCAACGTTCATAAGAAAATGCAGACGTGTCTACAGCACAGTCCTACGTTTCCTATTTAAGACAAACACAGTTAGGCTCACATTCCCTGTTGATTACAATTAAATAATTGTAAAATTAAAAAAAAACATGGATGCGTTGCCTTTTCTATTGCGTTGTAACTATAGTGTAGAATTCTTCACTGAGATTCCTACCTTCTATCAAGATATCTTGCGATTTTTGAGTGAATTGAAACGTCTCTATGACACCGACTCAAAATCCGACACAGTATCGTTTAATGATAAAGAAATTTTAACATGGAGTGGTTCCAGCGGTATTCGTGCTGTTCAAGATCTTTTTGATTTGGAATCGAATATTTTCGTAACGCCATCCTTTTCTTTTAATTCATGAAAAGATGCTCCTCCTCCTCCATATTTATTTCTCTGCATGATTTTCAAGTCAAGTATTTTACCTCTAATTTATCGTAACTATGTAATAAGTCAATCTTGTCAAATTATGAAATTATGAAAAACTATGTACTTTTTTGCCCCAATACATGTATTTTGTTTGTTCTCAAAAAAATTGAAAAAATTTATATTAATAATGTTTCAAGCTTAAGGCAACAAACAACCAAGTAAACAATATACAAATAGTTTTACAACACTAAAATAAGGTAATTACCTTTCTCTGTTGCATGTGTCTACAGTCAATAAGAAATTGTCAGGGGCAGTACTGAGGAACCCAAACCAATACACTAAGTTAAGTCAACTCTTAAGCGAAACAAATTTTTACTTGACGGAGTGAAAGGGTATTTATTCATTAGACTGTACAGATTGAAAAAAAAAACATCAAAGTGTAATCGCCAAAAATGATTATCACCACCATTAAAATCAATGACTTGATTCGAGTTCTAATCAAGCGTACTTCTCTATTATAAGTAGGAATATTCCGACATATAAGCTAACGAACAATGCACAAACGCGGCACGTGCATAATATGTCCTCAGGAAATATCCAAATTCTTCCTCATATTTACTGGAAAGTTTTTAAAAGTAGTGAATTCCCATTATCATGTACTTATCAACATATTTATTCTTCTAAATACTCCCGACAGCAAAAGACGAATGTTTGGACCTAGACATTCCTAAAACATCATGATTAACATCTGGCGGAAAACTTGTCTTCTTCAAAGTTTAGCAACATGTTCAAATACTGCGGTATCCAGGGGCGTAGCCAGGTTTTCTAACCCGGGGGGGTGGGGGTCCTGTATGAAGAGTCACTAATAAACGTGTGCTACATTTGGCTGTGCAATAAGCACTGTGCCAATTTGAAAGCCTATTATTTTGTACTGCAATGAATCACTAAAAAACTTACAAATCCAAAAAGAGTGACTGGGTTTTCACGAAAAAGCGGATTTTATTTATTATTATAATAATTTTTTCATCCCCAAGGGGGGGGGGTCACGGGCATCCTACGACCCCCTGGCTACACCCCTGGTATCTGTAGTCTGGCAATTGAAATAGTCCGACATCGTTAAACTTCTAACGCAATGGTTTCATTCAGCTACAGAATGCAGTGAAGTAGTACTTTACATGTTTGTTGTAAATCCCTCGTCATCGTCAAATTTGTCGCCAACTTCAAACGACTCGTTCACCGCAGCTACAATACCAGGAATCTCAAAGTCTGATCCGCTTCTTACAGTCTGTGTAGAAGTCTTTTGTAAATTCACATCGATTACTTCTGCTTGGACTTCCTGTGCTGTGGTCAGCAATATCCAGATGCAGCTCCAGCTCAAGCGGGGGTCGCTGCGACAATTCATTGCAAACTGCACAAAGACGATCAAATACCGAACTGCAGATAAGGAAAGTGAGTGAAAAAAAAACCGTAAAAATATAAACTACCCTAATAAATAGAATCGTAGGAGGAAACATAGAAATGTTCGAGATATCGAAAGTTCGCGTTCTGGGAAGTAGTTAACTGTAATGACGAGAAAACAACTTAAGAGCGATTTTCAGTAAACATCGAGCATTCGGCGTCAGAAGTGGAAAAATCGATTTCTCTGATATTTTGCACATAAGTGGGTATTGGTAAAACTAGTAGCCTGATGTGGTTCGTTTTCCCCAGAAGCGCTTTATTTTCGAAAAAAAAAAACAAGGAAATCGATTCTCGGGTTCAGCAGGTCAAAATCACAGGAAATTAATCCTGAAAATCAGTACTATAAACTTGCATTGCGCTGGTAAATTAAAGCGCGGAGAAAAAGATAGACACTTCTTATTAACAGAACAAGTCTTTTTCATTACCTGGACAGTTACAAAGCAGCAGTAGCGAAATTTAATGAGCACAAACAATTCCAAACTAAAAGGCAGGTTCCAATGTGCACGTAGAAACTGATTTGGGACCTAACTTCTGTGAAATAATTATTTAACATGTGCCATAACCCTAAATAGTCCCATTGAAACATTGAAACATTGAACTAAACTATACCTTGAAACTGGCTTGGGTTATCCATGCTACTGTCTTTGGGAAAACTTCGAAGACAGTGAATTTTAACAAATAGGGCTTAAGGAAGTTCAACTTTGCCGCATCCCGAAATACGCCAAAATTTCCGTGTTAAGCTAGTCTCTCTTTTCTTCGTCGTTGCTTGATGCTTGGTGGTGGCTTCAAACTAAAATGTTCGATTGATGTCAAAAAAGGTAGAGGGAAAAGAAAAAAATTGAACGATACTGGTGTTATCGTAGTGAGCTCCCTGTGCAAACCACGACAAAACGTGACATCTAATATGCTACACCTGTGACATCATATACCCAAATTTGGTCCAACAATTTAGTCACGGTATTTGGTAACGCAATGCACACAAATGTACAAAGAAAATTTACACACGAAGGAACAGAAGTTTGGAAACGTGAAAATCGCCCATTTCGGGCTTTCTTCCTCTTTTTGGAACGCAAAAGAATGCTAATGCTGGAAATTAACAAGAATGAAGTAGAGCGAGCCCGTTTGGTTAAAGAAGCAAATTTTCCCGTGTTTTTGTGTACGGCAAAATTCAACTTCACCAAGTCCCATTTGTTAAAACTTTGCTGAGTTTGAAGTGGTCCCGAACAAAGTAGCATGAATAACCCAAGCCAGTTTCAAGGTATGGTTTATTTCAATGTTTGTGCTGTGTAATGAATGAGGATTGAGACCTTTTAGAATTATGGCACATGCTAAATTATTTCACAGAAGTTAGGTTCCAAATCAGCTTCTACGTGGTCATCAGAACCTGCCTTTTAATTTGTTTTGTAACTGTCTAGCTAATGAAAAAGACTTCTTCTGTCGATGGAAAGTGTCTATCTTTTTCTCTGCGCCTTACTTTACCAGCCTGATGCAAGTTTATACTACTGATTTTCAAGACTAATTTTCTGTGATTTTGACCTGCCGAACCCGAGAATCGATTTCCTCTTTTTTTTTCGAAAATAAAGCGCTTCCGGGGAAAATAAACCACATCAAGTTTCTAGGTTTACCAATACCTAATTATATGCAAAATACGACTGAAAGTCGCTCTTAAACGGTTTCAGATAGCGACAAGTTGTTCATTGGGAGTCATTAAGTCATTATTATCACTTTTCTACTTTTTAAGACCGAATACTTGAAGCAAGGAAGTTTCTGTGAACCAATTTGAAAAGGGCTTCATTTCGTGTAGGCTAGTGCTGTCAGCAGCTGTTGAAATGTGCTGTGCGCACGCTTTAGTTTTTTAACAAGTACGTGCTGACGTCAGTCAAACAGTACGTATCAATCTACGTGTAGCCCGGGGGGGAGGTTGAAGGGTAAATAAAAGCAACGGGAAGATTTCAAGATCAAACAAGCACGGACTTTTTCAAACATATGAAAAAATTTCCAAGAAATAAACGTGGAAATAATTGCTATTTTCACGGCGTCGTTGGCTTTGTTAAAACTCTCAATATGAACGTTATAGGCTATGTACCAAAACCGTCTAAATAAATCATCTTACCGAACACAACAGTTATCACCAGTCCATTTGTCACCAACAGTAATATACCAAGACCTTCATTGTCACGGCTGGCATCCACGCTTCCGGTAACTTCATCTGAAGGCATCTTTAACAATACTCCAATCGAAAGGTTGAATGACGTCACCAAAAGGGACAACATCTGCAGATAATCCTCGAACTGGTCGGGAATGGGTCTAAACCTCCCATGAAGCATTGCAAATCCAGCAGATACCATGGCTGCGATACCGACTTGGGTGCGACTTTCGGATCCTATAAAGACGACAGCAGCCGACAAGATCATTTTTCGTGCCATTTCGATGCTTTCCCAGTACCAGCATTTTGGTGAGTAGTTTTCATGTAAAAACAAAGTGGCAAACGCCATTGGGCTGATGTTGGATGTTGTGTCTGCAATGGTGAGCTTTTTGGATGTCTTTTGAGCTTTAAAATGGTTTTTCCAGACGATGTAAGTTAGAAAAATAGGAAATCCCACGACGTATGACAAAGACGCATATGCCGCCCATCCGTACTTTTCGTGTTTATCGGTGTCGCACTTAATCGAGTAGTCAGCTCGTAAGAAGGAAGGACAGCCTGTAGCACCTTCAAATGGACACATTTCATGGCACGACAGAGGAAGGATCTGGAAAATGTTGACACACGTAGCTGGATATGCCACAAACAACAGAAACATGGTTATTTTAAGATAAGGCTTTTTAGCTTCCACGGCTTTGCTTTCGTCGCCTTGTTGTCCTCTTATTTTCACCCAGGCCATCCTTACAAGGTAACAAAACATTGGTATGGCGATAATAAACATGTTTCCAGCCAAAGTAAAAATGAAATGGCTATAGGCATTCATTTCGAACTTTTCTTCTACACAACTCGGAGAAACAATCTGCAGGACGTTAAGCTGGACAAACCTGATATAGCTCTCAAGGACAGAAACTTTTGATGGCCATTTAATGTAGGAGAAAGCTTGAAGTAATCCTGCCAGAACCTGATAAAATCCGATGACTATTTTCACGTGAGCGAGGAAGACGTCAGCTATCGTCCTTTGTCCTGCGGTCGATGACTTGTTACTCTTAATTATGACCAGGATAATCACCAGAAGTGTCATGGCCAATACTCCAAGCTGTATCGCGATGAGCTTCTTTGAAGGGCACGTATGACACGAGAGAGCTCGTTTGTAGTAACCTGATTGGCAGTTGGCACAAAGAGGCCCAGCATAACCTTCGGCGCATTCTGAATCAATTCCTCCGAGACAAGAGTCCTCTCGTAGACATTTGTAAGCTTTTGGTACCCGGCCCATGAACCTGGTTGTTTCGTTGCTGTATTTGTCAATCTCTGTTGCCAAGTTCGCAATCAAGAGCTTGTAATTGGATTTGCTGTCATTTCTGTTGTTATCCGTCCATTTCCAGTAAAACCCACGCGATAAATTTAGCTTGTCGTTTGCGCATTCGACCCCCTGACCAGGGCAGGCTGTACAGGGCCCAAAACGATCCAAACGATAATAGTTTTTTAAGCACCAGCATGCCCTTAATCCAGCAAACATTGTCGTGTTTGTACCTATGGGCACCGTAAAGATAAAGCCAGTTCAATAATGATAAATAATGATTGCACCTATCAAAGTTCGAAAATACCGTGAATAAGGAAGTTGTTTGGATTACATGTTCTTATAACTTGGTCTTTATACGTTTTCCTTTATTTCCCTCTCTTAAATGTTCACGAGTGGGGTAAATATAACCTGCCAACACTGGCTCAGTGATTCATATCTTAAGACATATATTTATCTGTGAAGTAAGCTCTTGTTATTGTGTCAGTCCTAATTGACACAAATTTCTTTTACTGACCTTCTGGACACGCTTTGCATTCCCATGATGCTTTCCCTGGTGCGTCTCTTGGGTGAACAAATGTTCCCACAGGGCAACGCTGGCATCCGTGACCATCCTCACTCAAACCTACTGCCGCAACTGAGTCTTGATAAAAGCCACCTTGAAATATGCAATGCATATTTATTACTTTTGTCATTATTATATTTCACCCAAGTATTGTGTCCAGTTAGAGCATCTGACCGGTGTTCGAAAAGTCATGAGTTCGACTTTTATCGATGACTAAGTATTTCTGTCTTATGCTCGTGAAAACCTGTAAACATCAGAGTCAAAAATGAATGTGTAATCGTGTGGTGCCAAAACTGTCTCATTGCAATCACGTGTTTATAACACAGAGGTCACATATTTGGAGAACGTTCCATGTACGTATAAAATCAGTCCGCTGGCCCTCAAAATAAAATTACTCGCTCGTAAACAATTGATTACACAAGGAATATAAACACAAATCTAATTCATTAACAAAAGGCACCGCGATTAAAACTCAAGCGAAGTCAATTTCATCCACGTGTAATGTGTAGCTTCCTCTCGCTAGAAAATTTAAATCTTCTGTCTCACATACGATGAGTCTAAACGAACTTTGATCCAGACGGCATGTACCCTATCGAAATTAGCCCCTTTCTTCTGTTTAAAATTACGCTGCGTTCCTTTCAGTTAAACCCTTCTTTTCTTAGGTTACAAAAAGCCACATAAAGTAAGGGAATTTACTATAGCTAGTTGGCCGCCTTGACTCAATTAATCTTCGACCACGGAAAAGCACCTGGTCCTTCCAGGGTTTCACTTTTTATTTAAAGCAGGTAAACAAATGACCACTACGTCAAACAATTGCTTCTATATTCTAGAACCAAGCAAATATGATCAAGCTCGCGAAGAGTCTCTCTCCGCCTAGCTGAGCAATTACAGCAACGCTGACGTGCGGAAGGTTGCAACTTGCCTCCGGGATATTTTCCCGGTGCCATAACTCTCACGACATGCTGAATACATTCTTTTCTTGTTTGTAAGGTTTCATACAAGTACTTAACCAGTTCATCACTCATTCCTACAAAGTGAGCCTTGTATTTTGTACCTGCAGGACACTGCCAGCATCCTAAAGACACACCATCACCCCGTGAATAAGTCCCTCGTGGACACAGTCTACAGGAACAGCTCCCGTGACACTTACACTGGAATCCGTTTTTGTGAAGGACGTTTACATAAGCACTATTTTGCACTGCTAGGGACGGTACATTATCCGGATACCTGAGGAGGTATAAGATAACAACAATATCTTTGTCAGTTTTCTCAAAGTTATTTTTTATAACTATAATTCAGTGATGAGCATGGCAGGATGTTCCACAGTCTTATCCTTTAAGGGGCTGTGTCACGGAGATATTGCTTGCGTTTGGTCAAAACTTTGCTAAAATTATGATTAAGTGTCGTCGCTTACACACAAAATGATCCTGGAACACCAAGAGGAAGATATCAATTGAATTTTTGCAGCGAAAGTAAGAGAAGTCCCCAGGTGGGATTTCCCTCTCCTAGACACTCTTTAGACACGTTTGTCAGTTTACTAATAGGCCTAATAGCCCTAGTTCGATATGTCTGGCCGCACAGTTTGGGAACTGGATCGAGTACACCAGGTCAAGGCTTACGGGTAGACTTTCTGAGAAGAGGGAAAAACAAAAAAGTTTTTATTTTGTGCTCGTACTTCCAAAAAAGCTTTTCGATTCTTTGTATGCCTGTGAAAAGTTTTAGCCTTGTGTAGTAATAGTAAAACGACCGGATTTGTCTTTCCATATGGTTCCAAACGATCCAAAGAAAAGACAACCTTGGAAGAAATTTGTCGACGAGCCGACAAAGAAATTACCATAACGCGCCATTCTACAATCTGTATAAAGGAACATTTTAAAGGACAGCGCTAACCATTCGTAGGGAGTTAAGAGGTACAGTGGAACCTTTCATTTTTAGGGTGTGGCTCTTGGCTATTTATTAGCGCGGAGGCTCCATTTTATAAATTGAATATGCGGCAAGTAAGCGATTTCAAAATAAACGGCGACTAAGACATTCAAGTACCATTTGAAAACCTATTTCTTTTAGGAAAACACTAATGTTTCCATCAAACAATGACGGATTTTTTAAAATTACGCGCAGTAAATTCCAAGAATTCAAGGTTTACTGTGAGCAAGTTCAGAATGGACAGGCTCAATTTTGGCTTCAAAATATTATGCTTGTGTACGGCTGAGCCGTTGCAAGAACACTAACAAAACGCTGAGATCGTACATATTTTTTGGCAGCTCGGAATCCACTTAAAACACGCTGAAAAATCGGAAAGACCGAAAAATCCCCCTAAAACCTGGATTTTATCATATTTAGCAACAGGGAAACAACTCAGTAGTTTTCTTCACAAGTCGAACAAAATTAAATATGGTCAGATTTACATACTGCGCACCATAAACTTGCCGTTCATTATCTGCCTTTAGGTTTTGCTGGAGATATCCGATCTTTTTCGATTTTTCAGCAGAGTTGAAAGTGGAATCAAGCTGTCAAAAACGTGTGTGCCATTAAAGTTAGTTTTCGCGCAACAGCTCAAGTAAAAATACACAAGCACGATAGTATGAAGAGCAATTTCTGAACCAGCCGATTTTGCGGAAACTTGCACTGTAAACCTTGAAGTCTTGGAACCAGTTTTTGAGTTTAATCAGAAAAAAAAACTATCGTCGTTTGATAAAAATATTCGCTTTTCCCTAAAAGAATAATGTTTTCAAATAGCGCTTGTATCCCGTAGTCGCTCATTTTGAAATAGGTTAATGCTTACTTACAAAAATTCGCTTTAACTTAAAGAAAATGAAACCTCCACGCTAATGAATAGTCACAGGCAACCTTAGAAATGGAAGGATCGTGTGTACCTTTTAACTCCCTACGAACCGTTGGCGTTTCTCGAAAGTCCTCATCTTTTAAGTCTTCCCTCCTTTATACAGAACCAGGAGCCGGCTGACAGATCGTATAATGGCGCGAGCTTGTCGGCCAATTTCTTCCAAGGTTGGCTTCTCTTTGGATCTTTCGGAATCGTATGAAAAGACAAATGTGGTAGTATATCGCTAAAAAAATCGCTACTGCACAAGACTAAACCTTTTCAAAGACATACAAAGAATCGAAAAGTTGTTTTGAGGTGCAAGCACAAACACTTTGGTTTTCCCGCTTTTCGGAACGTCTACCCGAAAGCCTCGACTTGGTGTACTCGATCCAGTTCCCAAACTGTACAGCTAAAGATATCGAACGTGGGGTAGAGGGGGTTCCTGTATACTTGCTGGATATCTAAATATCTAAATGCAAATCTACTACAATCACAAGCTATCTTAACCTTTTCATTTAAAATTTAATTAGAAAATCATTTATTCATGCCATTAAAAAAATGTACTTACATATAAACTGTCACGTTTGGCCTTCGCTGCCCTTCTGCCACGATAGTTATTGAAGACAGAGCTGCATTTTTGTACAGAAGCCTGTATATTGAAAACAAAATCTAAGCAGTTACATCGACGGGCAGTTTCTTGAATGTTAAAAATATATTTACATCAGCTATAGCAAGATCTTTGCCCGGAGAAGGTGGACTATTGTTACCAGATGGTCTGCGCCTCTGCTGCTAGGAAGACGTTTAATCAGATAAAATAGAACAAATAGGTAAAAATGGTAATGCAAATGGCATTCTGAATATCTACTCGATCATAGCACTTTTTCCTTCATCTTGAACCTTGACTTCCTAAGTCTCGAAGGACTGGTAATTAACAAGTCTCCAAATGTTCAATGTTGACTGACTGCGACATCTCCTTGTAGTATTTTTGTTAGATTGGTCTTACACAAATATTGTAATTGTTAGTCTATTGTTCATATTGTATTGTGTTGTATTGTATTGTATTGTATTGTATTGTATT
>Ga0126336_10000239_pt1 | contig 19112 bp, 6 predicted proteins | sample SidCmetagenome_FD_92530 | JGI IMG/M metagenome (GOLD analysis project Ga0126336, IMG submission 92530) | Coral microbial communities from El Islote,Puerto Morelos, Mexico - Siderastrea C C metagenome | ecosystem: Host-associated > Invertebrates > Cnidaria > Coral | place: El Islote,Puerto... | reverse complement strand
TGGCATTATTTTTCTGCCACAGGTAATTTCTCTGCATGTTGGTCTTTACGGGATTTGTTCTCAAAGCCAGCTTTATTTATAATCCTCAGGTGGAGTAAACATGGAAAGTTCACAATTACCTCTACACTCACAAAGGATTAAACTTTAAAAGCCAGGTTTTCGAAGTTTACCGTTCCACCAGGCAACCCTTGTTGGATTGTTTGCCTTTCACTTCGGCATGAAGAGCTGACAAAACAACATCCTTTTCATTTAGATAAGGTACCTTGTAAAAAAGGGCAAATTCGCATCAATTCCACGAAATATTGTTTTTTGCCTTCACCTAAAAGCACTTTGTTTTAAACTTTTACGTTGCTTAGGCTATTGATCTCTATACGAAGGCTTGATAGTTTTAGGGAGTGGTCAGATAGCAAAAAAGAGCTGGAAACAAGAAAACGCTGACAGAGTTCAAACAAACGAAGCTTAAGTTAACGTAACGCAGTTTGTTTTAAGATGCTGCGTTGCTTAGGGAAAAGGTGATTAGGCAAAAGCTAATCTTCTCGAGCTTTGTAGGTGGAACACAACAAGAACAAGGGGAAAGTGAAGTCTGCCAACTTTTCTTTCTTTCTTTTTTTTGCGTTGTTTGTATGTTCACGTTGCTTGTTCGGCAGAGCTATATGTGTTACCAAACTGCGGGGAAAACTTCAGTACCTCACCTCTCTTATATTCAAGTATTTATTCAAGAAAGTTTAATGCGTCTCTGCTTTTGATTACACCATCGACTTCCGAGGGGGATAAATCTATACATAAATTAATCGACTGGCTTTCCAATCACAAGACTAGTAAACCGTTCTTATGTGAAAAATCAAGTCCTTATAACATACCATCACTTTTCTAGTGTGAGAATGCTAACTTGAAGCATATGTTGCTGGCAAAAGCTATCGGATAATCAAGTTCTTATTGTGGAAAGAAAAGCAACGGGTATACTGTATGTTTGCGAATGTTAATAATCAGCCCAAGTACGATCATGCGCTAACTCCCTTTTCGTACCTGCCCCAGACATATGGCTAAAGATTACCTCTGCAAAGCAAGAAGTTTACGCAGAACATGATCTACACCGTCCAGAAATTGACTACCGTAGAAACAATGTTTGGTAGTCATATGCTTGAGTAAAAAGACGTCATAACCCATTCATTGTGAAGCCAACCCATGTGCACTAGAAACTCTGCCATTAACTTGAGTAGTGCAAGTCAACTATTCGAAAACGCTCGAAAATACGACGAAGCCTCCGAATAACAACTGTCTTCATACTCTCAATTCTAAAATCCCCCTGTTTGACCAATACTTAACAATTTATAACACGTTACTTCCTTCCTTTGTTTGCACTGGTGGATAAAATAAATTGTTGAGAGGAAAGTCAGTCCGCTTGGAAGACTGGGTCGAGCGTTTAAAAAAGGGTACTCAGTTTTTCAAAACTTTTTTTCACCAGTTGAATTTATTCCTTAGTTGGAACAATGGAGACATGGCGAAGACAGAACTACTTATTGGCTGAAAGCAATGTAATAATTTTGTAGGGTTTAGTTAGAAGGCAGACGTGTTTTTCTGTTGATGTTACAACTGCCAAAACAACAAACAGCATTTTGTCTTTGTTATTGTTGTGCGAGATTTAACACTGCAACTTCACCTTACTAAAAATAGTACGATTTCAATAAAACTTACAGTACACTTATCGTTCAAGGGTATAATAATTACCACTGATTGCTGACCTGAGAAGTCTACAGGTGATACGCCACAGTTAAACACCCAACTTCCGAGTCTACAAGTTAATCTCTCTGTATCTCAGATAGCTCATGAGGCTAGAGGAATGGCGACCAGATGATACAATGATTCATGTTACTTGTCTCGCAACAAAATTGCGACACAAGTAAAAACAAAAAATAATAATAACAATAATCGAAAGGCAGAAGCGAGTTCACCTCTGGCAACTAGTACGGCTACGAAAGACATTACGGGAAGTGTTCATTTGGTAGTATGCTACATTGGTTATTTTTAGTGCACCTTGTGTCGTAATTTTTTTTTGCTAGACGAGTTTCACGAACCATGCTTCGTATAGTACCGCCTTATCTTTACGAGCACTGTACATAGTGATATTTCATTCAGACTCCCGTCGGGACATGTGAAATATGTCTTTGAGTTCTTTGTATTAGTTTACTCTATTTTGAGCGACTACCATGCAGATTTGAAATTGGAAAGAAATTTCAAAATCATGTCATGGTTTCAACCATGAGAAAAGAAATTTTAAAAAATCTTGTCATGGTTTCAACCAATGGAAGCGCTAAATATAAAAGCAATATTAGGAAGATATCCACCGTACGAGTGAAGGTCTAACGATCTAACTTGAACAATAACATGAAAGAGCAGAGCTTACGAAAGGAATAACCTTTTTACCGTCGACGGGCTGACAGGAATCAAATCCAGCTAATTTAAATGACAACACTTTGTACAAAGCTTAGATAAAATTTCTTTGTTTGTTGTTAGCTGGTTTTTCATAATCGATTTTCTCATTTACATACGTAACTGGTTTAGAGCCGGTACTAGAACAAGAAACAGAAAAACAAGAATGCCCCAAATTGCGTGTTATAGAAACTTTGTGAAGGCTTCACTACATATTGTGTCTTGTTGTTCGCTGTTTTTCGCAACTCCTCCAAGCTAAAAGCTCTCGACATTCGATTTTGGGAATCGAAGGGAAAGCAAATTAAGTATGACACGCTATTCTGACCTTTTTTTTTTCGAAATTGATACAGAGCACACCAGTGTCATTATTGCCCAGCACAATTTAACCTTTGAAAACTGCAACTGAAAATAAACATCCGCCTGTAAGTTTATAGTTTAAAAATTACATTAAAAAGTTAACTAAGCATTATATTACCAAGTCAGTAAAACAGTTCGTCATACACAGACTGATTTACACTGTAGAGTCAAACTCGTATTGAACGGTCACCTTTGGGCAATGTCTGAATGACCACTTGACACAGGTTGGAAGAGAAAGACCCACACGAGAAAATCCCAGCACAAACCGTTTCATACGTCTTATTTTTTGCCAAAAGAAATAACCGAACTTGGTTATCAACATGGCCAGGATAGTTAAATACAGCCTTTCGATTAATGTAAAAGCAAAACCAACGAAAGGAAAATTTGATGTCGAGGAAGACCAACGCGAATAGATCTCAACACAAAGGGTTTATACCTCTAACAATTTGCCTCACTTGATTATCAACATGGCCGTTATCGTACAGATTTCTTCTACAGGTGAAGGCAATAAAAAGAGAACGCTGGGACTTAGTAAAAGACGACCGCGTGGGCTTAATAGAAGTGATCGCTTAATAGAGAACAAGTGTAACTCACACAATAAATAAGTGAGGAGTTTTCCGCTTTCTTGAATAGAGAGTGAACGCTGAATACGGGGCGTTTTAATATAGCTTTGACTGTACTTCTACTGTTTTTTTTTTCACGTCCAAACACACCCAAGAAACCGATGGAAAAAGTTATAGCGGCAACACAATCTATCTTTTACAGTAAAGACAACCATTAAATGCACACGCACGTGATTAAAAACAGTGCAAAAGAATCATTTTGACCCGGCGTTGATCAAGGATCGTGCAGTTGATTTATTCTTTGTACACATCAGAATAGTCTGTTTCAAAAGGTAGACTATAAAATAATAGGCTTGCCTGTTACTAAACAAGCCGGTATGTCGGTTACATAAAAGATCGCATCCAACCTCCATTAGCTTTCATGCATTTTGCACCAGGTACAGATCCATTCACAACAATACTCCTACTGAAACCTCATTACCGCATTGGCCATGTTTTCATTTCTATTGGAATCTCTCCACAACTGCAATCTCTCAGGCAAAGGCCAGTAAATTCTCTTCCTAGGGTGTGTTTCATGAGGCTCGTTGCATTTAATATTTTGGAATATCACGCTTAAGTTTTTTGCCATCCAACAAGCCAAATCAAATTTTACTCAAAAGCGAATCAGCTTTCAACAAAAAAGCAAATTTTTCTAATATTCACCAAATGACGACCAATTAGAGAAGGATTTTGCACAATAAACCTTCAGTTTAAGAGAACACAATGTTCATTTTTTCGAGACACTAGTCTCCTCGCTCGTGTGCCGACGAGGGGAGAAAGTCATTTACAAGCTTAGCCAAACGATTGTTTCTTTTGGGAAAGAAACGCTTTCATAATAAACGAAACAGCTTCAACTACAACCTTCTCATGACTCGTCTCTCTAGTACTTCTTTTTGATTTCTCAGTCTCTCTGAATTCTCTCTTCTGATGTTTCATGATCTGCTTGTTTCCTCGAGTATGAATGAAATAACGGAACCCATGCTTGATTACAACAATAACTGATGAAACACCTTCAACTAAAACCTTCTCGTAACCCTGCTCTTTAATACCTTTCTCTTAATCCGTTCTCTTTTAATTCTCTCTTCTCTCTTGCGTTTCATGAACTGCTTGTGTCTTCGTGTATGAATGAAATAAGAGAACTCGTGCTTGCGCAATAACAGACGAAATGTCCATTTACTTACAAGTGTTTTTCACTCGTTTATGTTTTCTTACGCAGTAGCACAGTAACTTGCTGGTAAGCGCGTGGCTTAAGAAAACACTCTCTTTATCACAACTTAAATTAATTTTGAATCCGTTGAGTCAGTTTAGACATAAACAAACATCAGCCCGTGAACGAAACCCTGAGATAAAACCACGACCTATTCACTGTATTCATGGTGCTCCACGTGTACTTTGTAATATTGCAACGTTTGAAAGACAGCCATTTTTTCAGGCAGTTTGAGAGTTGTTGACAATTTTACATTTCGAGGACGTTGGTTTTATTAGACCGTGACTGATAGAAACAATAGAAACACAACAACTCACACGCAACCACAAAATTACAAGACAGAGCTATTAACCAAGACTTCTATTGCCAGCTTTTTGTCGTGGCATGCTACAGTACCCGCTACTTGTAACGCTGGTTTAAGCGGCTGTCACTAAGATGGGCGTTTTGGCACGCTTATTTGCGAAAGAGAAGCCATGTGGGAAAAAAACTTCACGTGGAAAACGAAAATAAGAATATACGAAAAAATCTTTGTTCGATTACAGAAGTATATTCTATTGTGGATACGTAATATGTGCAAAAACGTCGGTTTGGGTAATCCTTCAGTCTAGACACGTATCATTTCGGATGAAGAATTTGTTTGCCAGGCCGATGGCTTTTACAATTTAGTTGCCTTTGAGGCGTTTTCCAGTGGATTAGAAATGATGCTGTCCAACGAGGAGAATCGATTATTCACTATGGAAGGAAATCTTTGTCTGCCGAACAAAATATAATCGTGACCATCATTAAATTACACCTATTCTTGTTCGTCTAAAGTAGCAAAGTTTTCACCACTATTGTATTATTAAAACTATTCATAATTTGAGTCTACATTTTTTATCTCAAATTTAAGTAAAGACCGAGCAGATAATTTAACCGTTTAAAAGAGCGTCAATGAAGTACAAAGGAAGTTAAAGCTTTCTTCAGGGAAAAATCATTCACAGTTTGTTATACTATTAAAGACGAGTCCATACAAAGCATTATCTTCTTAGATATCTTGAAAGTATCTTTTAATATATTTGGTTTCTTTGCCAACTTTAAATTTTCTAGCCAACGGTTTGTCCTCTGTGGTATTTGGTCTTTTCAAGTTAAAAGCCGTTTACACAAAACAATCATTGAATTTTTGTTTTTATGAAGCCCCACATGCGTTGCATAAAAACCGTATTATCACTGAAGTTGTTTTACAAATCAAAAGTGGCTCGCGCCCTTTGTTCACTGCTAAAATCCATCTGTTCTTTAATGTTAAACGAAGAGGGCTTTAAGCAAAATCGTCTGTCGTTTTTTTGTGGCGTTTTCCTTTTTTCTTTTTTAACGCCAGATATTAGCTTTTACATATGAATCAAAGCCAATACGGATCGTATCATATGGCTGTGTACACAATATTTTGTGATATCAAAGGAGTAAGCTTGGATATTGAAACCCCTGAAATTTGGTCTTTAATTTCGAACACCACGCATTCGAGGCTTGGGATTAGACCGACAGACAAATTTATCGTGAAGACTTCAACAGTACTCACAAAAAGCATTATAATAATTTCTTTCACGATCGCATGATCACAACTAATAAAGCCAGTTGGTCAGGTTCTAAATACTGAATTAATAGCTTGTTAAAAAGATACCAAGATATACAACATTTTTGTTCCACAGCAATGTTATTAAAAGCGTGACTTTAAAACAATGCTACTGATAAAAATGGCATTAAGACTTGGTAAGAGTGTGTATATTTCTTCCCTTTCTACGAACAAAGGTTGATCGGGCCATTTATTTGAATTTAGGCATTTAAAATTAAACAATTACTTCCAAGGTCAGGATCAATTTTTCAAGGAAGGAGAAATCGTCTACCAAACGAAGCTGTAAAAAGAGAAATTTTGCAGTCCACTTTTTTTAAGCCGAATTTATTTACTTTCTCTTTCAAGTGATAAGCAAAACACATATGGCGATAAGTTATTATCACATAAACACCTTGAGAAATCTATGGAACAAAAACGTATCGCTGAAGAGTTGATATTACAGTCTACTTATGGGTCTTTAAAAAGGAAAATACAGGGTTAATAACCTTCGCCTAAATAATTACGTGCCCCTTTTCGTTTTTATAAAAATCAGCTTTTTGATTTGCGGTGGTTGCTAAAAGCAACGAAAGATACAATCAGTTATTTAATGGTAGTATCCGATAATTAAAATGATAACAATAATAAAACATAAAAGAAAAGAAAAGAAAACCTTGAAGAAGGCACCAAGGCAAATACAAGCAACAATATTGAAAAGATCGAATTTAAATGACATAGAATGACCCTTGAATTTAAATAAACCGCAGATATACACTGTGGCAAAGTGCTTCCTCGAGTTCAACTAACATGCAAGCAGATCATGTGCTCTTGAAAGAAAGACCCACGATGAAAAAAAATATATAAATGTACATCACAAACCTTGCTCGAGGTTTCGGATTCTCCTGTGGCACAAACAGCGTGAATCACCGCATGCAGAAAGAACGCCTAGTAACGTGGGCGTTAATCCAAATTCTTATGTCCACCTTGCCCGTTAAGATAAACATTTTAAATAAATTTGTTTTTAGGTTTATGTTGATTTTCTATTAAACAAATCCAGGAGGCTCAGCGGGTTCGAGCCTGGGCCGGACCAACACTGAGGGTCTTAAGATAACAGAAGAAGAATTTGCTGCCCTTGCTATATCTTAGCAAATGGTTTATCTTCACGTGGCTTGGAAGACCACGTAAAAATGGCGTTTGCGTTTACAATTTGTAAAAGAATCACCAAGGACATATCAAACCTTGGCAAAGAGGACCCCCAGTGGCAGCATGTGGTCCGCTCGACAAAGTTTTCCGAGACGGGCTGAGCACTGTGTGAGTAATAGCACAGAGTTAGCGGCCAAATGCAAGTTGTATTAACACTCGGAAACGAAAGAGAAATAAAAGAGATATCTACACCACGCCTCATGGGCGACAATTTATTATTTAAACTTGTGACAAAATAGCAAAACGGCGTACTAAATGTATGAAAGCGACAACCAACACACGACTTGAATACTTCGTTTCACACAGTTTCTATGCCCGCTGCCAATTACAAGGTGAACATACGTAATTGCAAAAAGGCCATGTTACTCCACTTAAAGGTTTCCGTCGATTCCATTTAACATAACAATGACAGAGCATAAAACGCAATTTAAAAAGTTTATTGTCAACCCAGACCATCGAAAATATACATTTGAACTATATTTTACATTACGGCAGCCATCCTTTGACATAATTACCTTGTACATTTGAAGTCGCAAAAGTCAAGAAAGTGTTTTGACAGCGTGTTTACTTTTGCGTACGCGTGTGATATGCAGCACAAAGGAGAAATTAAAAAGAAACTAAACACAAAATTTCAGTGAATATGTGCCTCACAACTAGTGCACGTGGACGAGTTAACTTATTATAGCCTTGCTTATCTCTCTTTTGGAAATCTGTAAATTTTATTTTATTTGATTTTTCGCACGCTAGAATAGAAGAATGAAGCCACATTTTGTGTTGATGATAAATACGATAAAACGTACTTTTGTTTTCCCAATCTCGCCCATCACCCCTCAGCAATAACGAAGGCAGAGATAAAGGTATCAAGTCGGCAAGTATATCTGGAGTGATGTTGCCCTCAAGGCTGGATTTTGTTTTGGCATTGTCTGATTTGCCGCAACTTCGGCTTTGTGTACACGATGATGAAAACTGGAGAAAAAAACAACTTTGTCTTTAAATGAGATTCAAATTAGCACAAAAGTGATTCCTTGTTTAATCACGTGTAATTAACAACTGTTTTAAAAATACTTATTTTGCCGCTATGCGGCCAGAGAAAGCCGTTAGGACTTTTTTAAAAAAATTCCTGGCGTTTTGAGTTGACCCCATGTAGGCTTCTTGTACTAAATCTGCGCGTAAACGACTTCAAAGTTTCGCTTGCATGCACCCATAAACAGTGTTTAGAAAGGTCTCTCGTCACTGCTGTCTCGTTGCTTATTAATTATGCTTATTTAGCCTTTGTACACGCTCGTTAATGAAAGCACGGTTAGCAGGTACCACTCAAAAGAAAGAATTCTTGATAATTGGTTTTCAACGAGGGACAAACCTCCCTGATTTTGTGTCAACCTTGCATTAGAATCGTTCTTAAAACTTGCATGTCTGTAACCTCCTCAAAAAGAAGCCCTCATTTATTCAAACCATGGAGACAAATTTACATCACTATTTGAATAAGATTCAAAAGTCCTCCATTTCAATTTGAATCGAGGAGCTGTATGAAAACAATTTCATACGTGACCAACCTTCGCATTGCCCCTAGATGACACAGAATTATTTTGAAAGCGGGTACGCTCAACATCTGTCAGTTTCTTTTCAAATGGAAAATTTTATTGCTTCAAGGCAAAATGTCAAAGAAAAATATTTTTCTCACATTTATCACCGTTTTCGCCCCCTATGGCATCCCGTTATGCCCCTTCATATTTCAATTTCAAATTTTAATTTTCCTTGGTTTATTCTTGTGACATATGTTTGTGAACTTCAAGACATTTTTTGTCTTGTTCATTGTTTATTTTATTCTCATTCTCTAAACACTGAATCTATTAACCGGCGAGCTGTCAGTAGATAATGAATACCAAAATAGAAAAAGTTCTAAATAAAATCTACGCAAAGTATCAGAAGTGGTTAAAGCCACTGATAAAATGAAAAATGCATCTTGGCAAGTGTATCGCTTTTTCTTATTTTCACTGTATTGCATCCTATCCATTTATGGTTATTGCCTGTTTCACATTGTGATTTACCTCAAAATGACGAGAGGAGGTCTTATATTTCGAAAATTAATAGCTTCATAGTCAGTGGAACAGTTTGGATCTCTAAATAGGTGCTTTGAGCAAAATTTAAGCCCATTAAAAAGCTATTGTTTTGCCTGGACCAGCTGTATTTCACATCCCTGCAGCTGACCCTGTCGCGCTCATATCCCTGCGCAGAATTAAATGAATAATTCACAACCTCATTGAATTTATTGTTTAGCCTCTCCTATATCAAGTACCGAAAATTCGAAGTGGTATTAGACGGATTGTGGTTCAGTGTTGTCCACTCACAGACGCGTGAATCTCAAAAGCGGAAAACAACTGCGCCTTGTTATCGTTAACATAGCACAACACTTCTTGGTTGGTATTTTATCCCCACGCACATTTCCTTAGAGGCGTTTCAGTTTTTCGGAAGTGACTAGTGCTATTTGTGAACGCCCCAGAACGTGAGGAGAGACGAATTTCCACAGAAGTCACTCAACATGGCAGATTCAGACGAGCACATTAAACGTCCGATGAATGCGTTCATGGTATGGTCCCGCACCGAACGCCGCAAACTCGCTCTCAAGTACCCGAACATGCTAAACTGCGAAATCAGCAAACTCCTTGGGGCCGAGTGGAGTCGCTTAAGTGATGAGGAGAAGAAGCCGTTCGTGATGGAAGCCAAGCGACTGCGGTCCATCCACAGCCAGAAATACCCTGATTACTCCTACAAGCCGCGCCGAAGAAAGAACAAGAGTGCACGCAGCAAGGATACGTACGCCACGTTCGGGTACAGCTCTAACTTTGACGCCATCTCGCCGGGTTACAGCTACTCTATGCACCATTACCTTACTCCACACGTCCCTTCACCGTACAGTGAGGCGTTTGTGATGCCTGCACTTGCTTCGACCGCAGGTGCACCTAAACGTCCGTATATTCCGAGTGGTTACGCTCTCGCTGGCCAAGACCCTCACATGACACCGAGCGAGTACCACCATAGCCATATGCCAGTGGCATTGGTTCCGCAAAATTCTGGATACCAAGCGCACGCCTTGCCCGAACGAGCTTCCGAGAAGTCGCCGGTCTATTCTGCATTTCAAAGTTCGTATTACAAGTCTTATTATGGACACGGGCAGTGCCCGATGGCTCCACAAAGCCAGCTTGGAGCTAACCTGCCTCGATAGAGACATGCCAGTACGAAGGAATATGAACGCTGTCATGAAAACGTGACTTTTTTCTTTGCAATTTCGTACAAGAAAAGATATTTTAACAGACAATTTTTTTCCTTAAATCTAAATGCCTTTCAAGGACATTCCTTCTTTGAAATACCGAGAACTTCATGTATGAAAATACTCTTAGTGCATGCGTTTTTGGTTCCACTTATATGTTGCAATTGTACGTAGCTTTAACGCATTTGTATACTAGTTACATTGCTTCCAGAAAAAAAAAATAGATTAATGAGTAAATGGTGTGGCACTGTCGTTAAATTTTAAATGTTGGAAAAGTGTTTATATCTCAATCATTGCAAAGTTATAGAAAAAAAATTCAGTGTCGTCAAGCTCAATTACTACCGTAATTAGCACTTCTACAACGTTGTAAGAATGATCACAGCTTACCAAAGGGGCAATAAAGGTGATAAGGCGAAATAATCCTACCTGTCTTCATGAAAACACATACCAGAATTTATGTCATGACAAGACAATAGAACAACCTACACCTTGCGATTCACTAAATTGAATGTTGAGGTCACAGGAAAACCTTAACTAGGCTTTTTTTAATAGAAAGTTTTCATTTGGCGTCCCAAAACGTTAGAAAGAGTTAAAATCGCTTGTGACACGAAAAAGAAACACTAATGACGTCGAGAAAATGCTGGGCTTTGGCGAATTTTGGACCGAATTCAGGGCACGTCCCAACAGTCGGACATTTTCTGACGATTTGGTAGTGGTTGAAGGCAAGTAAAGTTGTTTATAATTTTCTCTCTATTGTTATTGATTTGGTTTGGGCCAATTTCACCGTCATTATCCTTGCCAGTCCGGGGTATCGCACAACAAAATCGACCTAAAATACAAGCAAGGCCGTCAAATCAGCGATTAACGATATTCCACGCAATTAGGCCACAAAAAAAATATAACAAGAATTAACAACTTTCTTTGAAATATTACCTATTAGGAGAAAGCAACTCTCGAAATACAGAGAAAACCGCTGTTAAAGTAAATTTTGCCTTCAATGGCAGCATGCAGGCTTATCAAGTAACACATTGAAGACGATGAATACCACAGATTAACGCTGAGTACTGCTCCAATTGTGGAATAAAACCCAAAATACGAATCCGCCGGCCAAGAATTGTACAAGTACAATTTTACCTGAAAGTTTCTCATACAGTTATTGACTGAAGCAGTTGGTGATACGTCTGTTGGCACGTTTTCTAACACGAACCGAAAGTTGAATAGAGAAACGATTCTACTTTCATTTTATACTGAACAACTCAATGCCTTTTTTGCGTTCTACATGTCCACTTCGTATCATATTACATTATTTTACTTTAAGCATTTCGTTATTTGATTCTAACTCACAACCAGTTATTTACAGTTGCTGATGTTACAGTTGCAAAGTGTTGAACGGATGAAAGCGGGATAGCATATTGTACTTTACGCCTTGGGCAAAGTTTTGTTTATTTTAAAAAGCTACAAATGGCCCAAAACTCGAGCACAGATATTGAAAGCGCAAGCCTTAATTTGGCATAAAACTAGCAATGACACCAAGAAATAGGTAGCGGCCATATATTTCATACCTTACAAAATCGAATCTCGGAATTTCAAACTTCATTCACAGTTCACTAAATGAAAACGTCAAAGCAGAAAATAAAGATGTTCAGTTTTCAGACAAACAATAATATTTGGCATAAAATAATTGATTGTCTTATTTTAGTCTTATTGTGAGATTCTTTATCCTTGCTCAACAAGCGAAAAATAGCAAAAAAGGTTTCTTTTGATGAATTTATTACTATTTACGACATCAGGTGTTAAATTCACTATTTGGCAGTTAGGAAACACCCGTTTCTGTTTGCCGGCAAAACTGTTAACAAATTCGCAACTTGCGAAGTTAAAGAAAACCTGACAAGCAATAAAAAAAATTCTCTCGAATTAAGAACGATCTTTAAGGACGCGGGCTCGGATGACGATAGAGCTTTCCTACAAATCGCCAATGATATGAAACTCCTTGTTCATACGCCGAAAGGCCGGATCTTTAATTTTTTTTCCTTTCTATCTTTCCATCTCCCTTTCTTTCCTTATCAGACCACGTTTTTGACTCACCTACTTTAATAAATGTCTTAATCTAGATGCAGTATTTGCATAACAAATACGATAAAAGGCGGGATTGCCTTTCATTTTCTTACATTTTATTATTCAATTTGAGAACCCCTTTTGATGCTCTCAATAACAGCTTCAATTTGACGTATGTGAAAATATGATACGAGTGTTTCTAAAGGATTAACCTAAATATGCATTGCTCTTGTGAAGGTAGTAATTGAATGTATTCAATGTCTTGACTTAACTCACCATTCTAGAAGCATTTCCTGTCGAGATAAATAAATAGCGAATTCTGTCAAGAACCTCGACAGATTAATATGTAAAACAGGAAAGCAGGTCTCTTTTTAACGCACCAAATACTCCTATACGACAACTGTTGACTGACAAATAGAACCTTCAGGGTACCACACACCTAAGTTTCAGAGACAGCTCTGTTTACGGAGGATTTTTTGTCTGAAATAATTCTGCCTTTTCAAGGAGATCCTCCAATTTTTTAAAATTATGGTGGTTTTTTTCGGGATAGTTGAACCAGGTTGGGCGACAAAAAGCAGTTGGTCTAAGAAATAAATATATATAGATATAATTCAACTTTATGAGGATTCGTTCTTTTTTTTCTGAGGAAATCTATGGATTGGACTTCAGGTTTGCCACTGCTCATAACGGGTGGTTCAATCGAATTTTGGAAAGTTTTCAAGATTGCTAATTGCAATTTCTTTGCGGTTTTCAACAACAGGCTATTTAATGAAATAAACGGGTTCCTTCTACAAATATCGCTTCTTTTGCCACAAATATAACAGTTAGTGAAATATGATATCTTGTTCAAGTACTTAATGGCATTGCATTTGAATTAGAGCTTTTTGAAATTAGAAAAAAACTCGGCACTGTAACAATTTTATTGATTTAGTCTCGTTTCTTGTTGAGTTCAGTGCAAATAGACTCCGTTATAAACTAGTTGTCTTACTGCTGCAGTTAAAACTTAGCCGTCTACCTTATGCATGTTCTGAACTTTTAAAACATTTTCTCCCGTATAAAAACCGACGAAAATTGTCTTTGTATAACATTTGGTATGGCTACCGGCCTACGAAGAAATGCTAGAGCACTAAACAACGGATGATAAAATACATGAAAATTTGCAATATAACTGAGACTGTTAAAAACGAAACGAGACCAGAACGTTAGAAAGTCGGACTTCTTCAACTTTTTTCACGACAACGAATTTGTCCAGTCAGCTCACGGCATTTGAGACATTTTTCAGTGAACATACTCCCCTGTATTGTATTTAGGTATCTTCATTTTTCTGGGAGAGTTTTGATGATGCATCGAAACTGTTATCAAATACAAAGCATTGCTCCTCGTTAGACGACCTTCACCAACTTTCCAGTAACACTCACTGAATTTGCAATAAGAGCTATAACGTCATTCTCAGTGACAATGTGTGATAGTCAAGCCTCCCTCCCAAATGCCAGGGAAGGTTGTCGCTTCTGAGAGGTTTCAAATATAGTGGCTTTATCTGTAAGGTTTGGAAATCTGGTGTCGATCAAACAGAAGGGGGGAGGTTGTGTACGGGAAGCGATTACTTGGGTTAAGGTTTCCCCTGTATTTAGTCATCGCCTAAGCGTGTAAGAACCGCGAAGTAGACTACGTGGAACGTTCCATCTTGTTCAAGTACCGGCAGTTCATAGGCCCCAGATAAACGAATGCAAATTTCCATTCAGCAACGACCAACAATGTTGAATTTAAATTGTTACACATGTTTGGCCACCATGTGGAACGACGTTGAATAATGTTGAATGATGTCGGATACCGTCGAACGCAATGTGATTGCCATAAGCATGTTGACTTCAACGGGATCATAGTCGAAAGTAAGAGATATTTCAAGCTTTAACTTTTTCGTAAAGTTCGGTTGCATAGTTCCCTTTCTAATTGGCAAATCTGCGTTCCTGGAACACCGCCCAAAACCCACAAAACTACAAATAAAACGCAAAACTTTGGATTTTTCAACTGAGTTGACAAGGTAAATTGGCCACCGTAAGGAGATTACGGTGGCCAATTTACCTTATCAACTCGGTTGATAAATCCAAAGTTTTGCGTTTCACTTTCCCACCGACGCAGCACCATAGTTTCTTTAGAAACTAAACCCCTTGTTTGTTTACATATGAAACGTACTATTTTACATGGCGTTTTCTGCCTGTCGATCACGCGTGAAACAAAAACAAAAAACACCGAAAATGCAGACCAAAAGGTGCCTTAGCAATAAAAAGAACAAAATCTGTACAGGCCAAGAATTGTCAAAATATAATTTTGCTTAAGAGATTTTTAAACAAAAGTATTGTTCTCTGAAGCAGTTGGTGGTATATCCGCTGGCACGGTGTCAAAAACGAACCTTAAGTTGATTCGAGAAACAATTCTATTTTAAGCATTTTAAAACATTTCAACAAACTTATTGTCTGTTTCACGCGGCAATAACGATCCCACCATTTCGTATCGAATTACACGTGATTCAAACATCATATACGACTTCGATTGTTGAAGGAAAATGTATAGAAGCAGAATAAACATACAGTCTTTTCACGCCTTGGGCGAGTCTTATTTAGCTCGAAAAGCTGCAAACTGGCTTTTTGTATTGTTACTGGCAGTTTTTATAATTTTTGCTCGTGGGCTCGAACTGGAAAAGCTATCGACAGCACTGAAAGGAGCGCCCCCAAATAAGCAAAATCCGTGAATTAGTTATTTCCTGCGTAGATGCGGAGATATAGCTCAGTGAATTGCAAGGTTTTACAGAGGTTTATAGCGCTCGCCCCAATTTTCGCGCTTTCTAGAAGCGAAAAATGCTTCAAACCTGCGGAAAGCCCTACGGAAACGCTTGCTACGCAGGCTATTACATGGCGGCGGCGATTTCGTGTGTACCGCCGCACAGACTTATACCTTCGCATCTAGGCAAGAGTCAACAACCTAATTCACAGGTTTTGTTGATTTTAGAGTGCTCTTTCCAGTGGCATCGATGTTTTTTTTGTCTGAGTCGAAATTCAAAAAAATAGAAAAACAGCGTGATGATTCAATGAACACAAGGGTGTTGTCCAACGAGAAATAAATCCATTTTTAACATTTCATGAAGTATAAACTCTAGAGTTTCATTCAAGCAACAGCTGAACGACCATTCTATGTGTTGAACAATCAATTGATCTTAATTTTTATCCTTGGTTGTACATCCTATTTTTACTTTTTCTTTTCTTTACATATTTTTTTTCAGATTTTTATGTTGCAGACCCCACTGACAACAGTGATTCTGCGCTGAAGGGTTATCCTGTCAAAATATCCGCTTTATATATCACGCAATGCTTGTTTCACTTTACAAATACAACCACTCGTATGGAATTTTTTTACGTTCAGCATTTATCGCAGCTGCCAACAGCAAAAAGGCGACTTTTTAGGAAAGAAACAATGTCTCTAAAACTGAGTAGGCCTAAAAGTCGAGCACCAGAACTTTACATTGGGCGTGGTGGAAACTGTTACTTATTATTGTTTTTTACTTTTTTATTATTTTTTAAAGAAATAGCTGTTTTAGTGTGGTGCTTTCTCAATGAGATTTTTTGAAAGTGGAATCAATGCCGTCAGAAACAGCATCAGTGTGTTTGCATACACTAGTCACATTCGTTTGCTAATGCTTCAGATTTTTTTCTCCCATCCTTAACAGTAGGTAAAGAAAACCTAAACATAATTCAAACTGGCCTCTTGAATATAAAACAGTAAGAAAGCAGTCTAGGTTGGTAGCATCGCACTGACTAGATTCCCGAGACTCTGACAACTGGTCAGTAAAAAAGAATGACCAGTTAACGGAGGTTTCACTATATTTCTAAGGTTAGAAAATAGGACAGTTTCACTTCAAACCGAACATGAAGGTGTAAACATCTCTTTGTAGAGTAACAATAATATTCAGTATAAAACGACTGTTTGATATCAGTATTCTTTCAAGTATTTAGAAACTTGATATAATTCTTCGACTTGAATTTCGCGCGGGGATGTTCTATTCTCAAATTTTGTGATTCACCACTTGACAAGACCGACATTTCAGGTCACACAAGCTCTCGGAGAATTTCTAAGTCCGTGAAAATACGGTGTTAAAATACCTTACGAAAGAAAAAAAAAAGAAAAACAATGAGTTAAACAGGGGGTTAAAATTACGAACAGTTTAGCACCTGCAAAACGAGTTTCCACAGAGCAGACGACTGTCATGCGTAACGGGGAAAAGAGGAACTGGGCATCTAGTCTAGGTTTGAAAAGCAGCCACCTTTCGAGTTTTCGAAATCCCGATTTTTCTCGAACCAATTTTCTTTTCCCTAGGAGGTTCAAAAATCGGGATTCCACTATACTAAAAGGCAAACGCGCTATTCAAGTGGGATCGCCACTATACAAAATACTACAAACTTGATGCATTTCTGTAGCCATAGCCTGTCAGTGTTAACACGACTTTTCTCGCAAGAACTGTGATTTTTCGTGGGCTGAATGGCTCGTGGTCGAAGTGAGTTCAGAAACCTAGATAGAAACGTAAGATAGGCCTGGATTCAGCGACCAAAAATAAGGCAAAACAGTACAGGTTAAATAAGTAAGTCAGAGACAAAAGAACCAGTTAGCCATTCAAGATATCACACAGACCACCTTGTCAAAAGAAAGACGTAATACATTCATAACAGTTTAGGGTCAGATAGTTTCACACCGAGACTTGATTTGACACATACTGTCACTTTCATACTGTCAGGTTATATCGTTTGTTATACGACAAATGTAAGCTCAAATACGTAAAAAGAAATTAAACATGAGCAAAGTACAAGATGAATGAGTGGTTTATTTTAAATTCAGTTTTCGCACCTTAGGGAAACTTGAAGCCTTTATCTAACTACTGAACGCAATAAATTCTTCAACACTGTAACACAACGAATGATAGTTCTTCATAGAATATATTACATTGTTTTAAACAACATTTAATGTATTTACAAATTAAACTCTACACTACCGTAAACGCAGAAGTCAATAGCAAACCCGTTTATGGCTGAAACGATAATCTGGGCCAATTTATTTTACATGTAATTATACATTATAAATGTTAAATAAAAGAACTCTCAAAAATATTACAATCAAAAATATTGTTTTCCTGCTCAGGAAACATGATTTTAAAATAATAAAATATTTCCTGACTCAGAGCGCAATAAAAATTAAAAACTGTGAAGTGGAATATTTCGTCCGGACCAACCGAACTTCATCAGCCACGGTAGAAATGTTAATATTACGAAGGGTTATATCACTTCATAAGGGTCTCAAGGGGCCTAAAATAGTGTTATAGATGTTGGCTAATTCGAAGCCATTGTCTCTATATTCAAAGAGGGCTTTCTTAACCGGATCTCAATTGCTTCCCTTCTGCGGCGTTTGGACGTGTTGCTTTCTGTGGCGAGAACTTTTGTTTTGCTGGAATCCACCGAATGTCCCGTGAGCTGGCAATGTTCGTGAACGGCTGATGAGTCCCTTGAAAGATGTTTCTTAATTCGAGGAAAATCTGAATGTGCTGAAATCAAGTCTACAATCCAAGGTGTCCACTGATATGAACGACCGGATTCTTACTCTCTTTGCGAAAACACACTCGTCGCTCTTCGAAAGGTCAAAGAATCGCCAAAGGCAAAAGTTTGACCGCCTTCAAAGTAAACAGAAAACTCAACCATCTGTTATGAATATTGAAGACACCAGAATTAATCAAGAGAAATGGGTGATGAATTTGTCAAGCCGTTCCCTAACAGAAAACGAACGATCACTTCTAATGAAAGGTTTGAATTTCAGCGTCACTCCCTCAAAGATCCCAGTCGCAGATATTGTTGCTGCCACAGAGTATGCTTGTAGCCAACTGAGGGATAAGAGCCAAGCTGACAGCCTGAGAAGTGAGGTAGTTAAAATTGTAAGCAAGAGTAAACCTCCAAGTTCAAATATTAGCAAAGCCGAAAGGGAAGCCATCAAGTCCTTGAAGAAGGATGACTCTATTGTCATCTTGCCGGCTGATAAAGGACGCACTACGGTCATCCTTAACAAACAAGACTACCACAACAAAGTGAAGGCCTTACTAGAAGACACCAACACGTATGAGAAATTGACCTCCGACCCAAACAGATCCCTTAAGAACAAACTCATCCAGACCCTGAGGGATTGGCGAAAAGAGAACCGAATTCCTGACTATCTTTACAACCAACTGTACCCCACAGCGGAGAACGTTCCTAAATTTCTACGGGCTTCCGAAGATTCATAAGAAAGACGCTCCACTACGGCCAATAGTTTCGAGCATTGGTAGCGTGATGTACAACACCGCTAAGTTCCTTGCCAAGATATTAAGACCCCTTGTTG
>Ga0126336_10000238_pt1 | contig 19114 bp, 15 predicted proteins | sample SidCmetagenome_FD_92530 | JGI IMG/M metagenome (GOLD analysis project Ga0126336, IMG submission 92530) | Coral microbial communities from El Islote,Puerto Morelos, Mexico - Siderastrea C C metagenome | ecosystem: Host-associated > Invertebrates > Cnidaria > Coral | place: El Islote,Puerto... | reverse complement strand
TTCATACTGTGGACAAAACGATTCAATAATTCACACCTTTTCGAAGTGTCACTGGACACAATTGTTCTTCCTTGAAGTAATCAAATGGTTCAATGTTGAAAATGTCACCTCTTTCTCGTTATCCCCAAGCGAATTAATCTTTGGAATAAAAACCGGTAGCAAAAAGCAAAATACATTTAAAATTAATAAAAAACTGAACTTCACAATTTTGTTCGCTAAATACTACCTATATACGCAAAAACTATCTCTAAAAGAATTATCCTTAAACGAATTCATAGTCAAATTCACCTGGAGATATGATTTAGAGAAACCCCATTTCTAAATAAGGACATTGTCTTAAGACACTCAACCGATTGTTTCATAGAATATTTTGTTTTGTTAATTAACGCGACTACTATAGCGTGTGAAAAATTTATTACTGTAACTTTTCATAATTCTGCTGCAAACAATATTGTATCTGATTATTCTTATTATAGCTGCTCTTTGTCTTTATTCGTAGATGTGTTTGTGAGGGGGGGGGGTACTCTGGTCCTATAATTTGTAACTAGTAATAATTATCATAACAAATTGTTATTGTTGTATTTATTATAATCGTGCTTGTAATTGTTTGTGCCTGGAAGCAAACTAGAGAAAAATTTAAAAAAAATATGATGCCCTGTTTGCGTCAATTTACAGAGATTTCATGGTGCCCTGTTTGCGTCAATTTACAGAGATTTTATAATGCCCTGCTTGCGTCAATTTACAGAGATTTCATGGTGCCCTGTTTGCGTCAATTTACAGAGCATTTAAGATGCCCTGTTTGCGTCAATTTACAGAGATTTCATGGTGCCCTGTTTGCGTCAATTTAGAGAGATTTTATGATGCCCTGTTTGTGTCAATTTACGGAGATTTCATGGTGCCCTGCTTGTGTCAATTTACAGAGATTTCGCAATGCCCTGCTTGCGTCAATTTACAGAGATTTTATGTGTCAGTTTACAGAGATTTCGTTTTGAAAATTCAGTGCAGCTTTTCTTACAGACATTTTAGACGATAAAATAACCATAGAAAATTATTGTAAATGCTAGATTTACAAGCATTCTTCAGAGATTTTGTGAAGTCTGTAAATTTTTTATTTTTGCGGCAGATTTCAGCAATTAAAATTTATCAGTAAGGGTTTTTTTAAAACAATTGACAACCATTTTATAAAGATTCTAGAGAGAAGACAACACGAAAACTGTACGAAATGTCTGCAAAAGTGATTTTACAAACATTTTGTTTTCCATATGAAAAAGTAGGCAAGATTTGAACTCTTATAAAATGTCTGTAAATTTAGGATTTACAGACATTTCATTAAGTCTATAAACGGTCCAGATTTTTCAGTGTTTCAGCCTACTGAAATCAGGTTTGGTAGCACTGAAATAAGCCAACATGGAGTTCAGTGTACAGATACATTTTCACCATAGCCTTTCGCTCTACTTCTCCATCAGGCGTCACCATTCGCTCCAAAGGATGCTGCAGACAACACCTTCTCTCGAAGCGACGATCTAACATACATGTGTATTCCGTGGGACATGACCGGTCAGCAGTGTTTACTTCAACAACTTTGCCTTTATAATTTGCTTGACCGCCGCGTCATTTAAAGCGCTTAGAAAGCCAACGATTTCCTTTCATGTGGTTCTGTTTTTCCACTTGCTCTCTAGTTCTGGTCCATTCACGGTAGGATTTAAACAGTCTCTGCTAGAACAAATGTACAGTGCGTTTTCCAGCGCTCACAGCATTTTCACCGCCTAAATCCGCAAAACTCAGTGAACCAGGCAGAGTTTGGGATACACCTTAGCCTGTGTTAAAAATCAATAGCAAATAAAATACAATACATGGGAAATAACTATCAACTAATATCTAACAAATAAAGTACTCCAACATACAGGTCAATAAAAATACACAATACCAATTCAAAAAAGCTAAGGAACAAATGAAAAAACAAAACTGATCACACTGTTAACCCACTGGGGGAGGTGGGGGGATATTTTGCAAGGCCACTAAATGCCAATGTTGCTGCGACCTGACGATGTAGTGAGATCTTTATAATCTCAACTGGTAACCCTGCCTTAAAAGCAAAGATGCATCACCCCGCCGAAAAGAGTGGCAAGCGTAATCCCTGGCCTGGCTGGTAGACTAAGGGCGTGGAGGATCGTACGAAAGTAAGTAATATCTTGAAACCAAAGGAAATAGGATCTAGCCACATGAATGCCTGTGAGTGCTGAGGGGCATTATAAGCAAAAGAGAAAACCCTCCGGGAAGCAGTGACTGGGCAGAGAGGGGCATTGGGAATGAGGGGTAAGGGCGAAGTACCTCCCGCTCTCAGAACTGAATGGTTTCGCTCCACTGAATAGTGACAAGGGCAACCCAGAGAAAAAATGGAATTCAGACCTGACAAGCTGCTGAGAGGGGTCAAAGGCACGGATAGAACTAGATAAAAGATGGCTTTTACGCAACATCCCGTAAAAGGAGACTAGGCACACCGCCCAAAAGGAGGCATCAAAACTACTGAGCAAATTCAACTTATGATAAATATTAACAAGGATGTCAGGGGTGACAGGAAGTTTTTGAGCAGGTGGCTGACCATTGACACGCCTAATACCTGTAAGGAGGGAGTGGAGGGCCCAATCATCAGCCAGGGGATTGGGCAAGTTGCATTCCTTATGTAAAATGCAGATAATATTAAGATAATTTGGAACAGATGTGGCCTTTTAAGGCCTTAAAAGTGTTCTGGCTAAGAACGCGGCATACTGGCAAATGTGTGCAGGTTGGGCTGGTACCGGGGGGTACCCCATACGCTGGCAGAAGCAGAGGTAGCTGTTCAGGTGAGTGCAATATGTAGCTTTGGTGTTTTCAGAGAAGGTATGTGATCTGTAGTGAAAAATTTCAGCCTCCAGTTGTTTAGCCATCTCAAGGTCTAAGCAATCTGCAACAGAGGAGTTCCCTACTGTCAGGAGACATATGATTGGATAAAAGGACTTCATCCACTACTTTCTAAAGTGACTGTAAGCAAAGGTGCTCATAGAAAGCCAAACACTTGGTCGGCTGGTGAAGGCGCGACACTGAATCAGCAATACCATTTTGCTTCCCTGGAATATATCTAGCAGTAAATCGAAACTTAGAAATTGCAGACAGCCAGAATAAATCTTTTACGTAACTCATAACAATAAGGTGCGAAGATGTGCCTTAATATGTATGGCTGCTAGCCCAACAAGGGGCCCATCTATACACTGCAAACACCTGAGCAAGAATGTCCTTGTAATTAATGTGGAGCTTTGCCAATTCCGGAGTATCGAGAGCAAAATTTTGATAGAGCCAGTCCCCCCTAAAGTTATAAGCCCCAGCCGCTACAGAACACACATGCAGCTGTCTGAACATCAGTTGTGGGAAGTAAATGGAGAAAGGTGCACTTGTCATTGAAAAGGCGAAGGAAGAAATGCCACCATCTGGTTTGGGAATAGCTCCCAGTGTATTGATTATGGTCGGGTTTGGCCTCTACACTATTGGCAGATTTATAATTACTCTGTTGGGCAGGTAGAAAAGCATAGTCTGCTTGTGCCAACTTAAAGCCATTTAAAATGCCACCTGTGAGGAATGCTTCATCCACGTCGCCAAGTGATACTTTCCAGTCGCCTCAATTTTCCTGTCTTCTACGATTCTCCTCCTTCGAGGCAACGTATCCTCGAGATATAGTAATATCTTCAACCATAGTATGAGGCACTGGCATTTACACGCTTTCTTGCTTAAGCCTGAGCAAAACGTTTTGCTTGAAAGCGATTTCACCTGAACCGAAAACATGTTCCGCAATGGCTAACTGCGTTAAAGAGCATTTGAAACGATCGTTTAAGGTCGTCATAATACCAATAGAAGCCCAAATCAGCAGCAGGTTAATTATATTCTGAACAACTAAGGAAAATGTCAAGGAAGAAATGTCAGCCCAATATGCAAATGTCGTACGTATTTCCTCTAACAACTTCAGGGGTTCTTTTACATCACATTACATGTCCCCATGCAAGCACGTTTCGTCCAAACACCTTTCCTAGTTATGTTTCTTTGACTTCATTTTTTTCAGATTTGTAGGGATGTCGTTAGCGGGGTAGTTAGGGTTACGGTTATCTCATGATTTTATGATTATGAGGAGCGCACCATACCGTCAAGAGAAGGTGCTTCAACGAGGGCTGTCCAATACTGCCGACCTGGTACGGCCCGTGAAAGTAAAAACAAAACGGCTATAAAGATCCTTTTTACGCCAACATTATGGTTTCGGGAGTAGCTGTGACCATTTCTAGTCGAGGGGCTGGTTACGAAACCTTGCAAGTTTCAAAGGTCATAACATTGGCGCTCCTTTTTGGGTTGAAAGCATCACAACCCTACCCAATCTTTAATTTTGCTTTACTTTCACACACTATGGCTGAATAACTTGACAGCAACATTTCTATTGGCTATTTACTCATACAAAAATTCAAAACGTATTGCTGTTTGTACAAGGTCTAGACTAAACACGGTAACACAAACATAACACAAAGGACTTCTCTGACCTTCGCAACTGTGCTGTGACCGGATGAAGGGTAATAATTGTAGAGAGTCTAAATTTCAGATTGTCACACATGATAATAGATTTACAAAATAAATCAGTTTGTCGTGAATTATTTCTTCTCCAACGTTTTTGTTTTGAGTTGGCTGTTTAGTTCGTGCTGCCTTGTTTTTTCCTTATTAAATGTTTACTAACTATTACTTCTGTTTGCTATGGAGTTTGTCCTCCCTCAAGTTTTATCTTGTTTCACTTGTTCCGCTCACATTTTCCGGGAGTGTACAACTTTCTGACTGCGTCTATGATTTCTGAAGATGATCCAAAGGCTGCTTCCGAAGACAATATAAAGACTTCCGAATGACTTCCGCATGTACTACAAAGATGGTCCATGTCTTCCATAGATGACCTGAAGTCGTCCGAGGATAACCAAAGATGACCATAAGTTTTCTGAGGATAACTGATAAAAATCGAGGCGTAATCTGCAGGAAAGACTTATTAATTTAAAAACACACAACTTGTGAAAGAGCCGTTGCACGAATACAAGGGAGATGGAAGCTCCGGGTGAAGGGCTTCTGGTTGGATTTAGTTATTTGCCTCGCGTATGTTCACTACGTTGCAAGTGTCTTCTGCCAGGGTGGGGTGGGTAACTGTGTTGGTACGCTCATTGGCATGATGGCTGGGGCCGCTCGAGGGTTCAACTCTGTTATTGCAGCTTTTGCCACAGCAGAGCAGACTGTTAATTTTACTTCGGAACTTCTGATTCACGAAAACGTATATAAATGGATTCACTGTGGAGTTGCACGTGACCAGAACAATAGAAGTAATGTAGGTGACGTCACCATATTTATGGGAAGGGCTGAAATAATTAAGTGCATAGATGGTCAAGTTTGGCATCCAGCACAGTCCGTAAATCACACTCACGGTCAGAACCATCTTTGTGACGCGCTTTCTGACTTTCATCACGCCCTGAAAGTAATACAAAAATTGACAGCAATTACATTAAATAAGTAGGATGTTTTTGGTCGTGCAGGTAAGGGGAAGACTTTGTCGGCTACTTTTGATATTTTGGGAACTATACTAAAACACCAGTGATAATAAAGTAATAACAAAAATCTGTAAAACACTACGCTTTTCTTTGCTTTTTACAAATATTGCAATTACTGATTTGTAGTTGCCTCCTGACTTTTAAAGAAAACGAAACAATTTTATTACAACAACAACTGGTTACATTACGAATTTGTGGGTCCACCCGCAAATTAGCTTGGGCTATTCAAGGCGGGTGGAAACTATAATAACAAAAATAACAAAGAACAAAATAATAACTTTCTAACAAATGAATAAGATTAGCAACTGTTATCTGCGGGCCAGTCCGTACTTAAAATAACATTGAAGTTGAAAGCTGAAAATCATGTAAAGGACCGATGTACGTAGGTGTGACAGTGACCGACGTTTCGACAACCTGTGTGGAAGTCAAGCCTCTGACTTTGACTCTTATTCACAGGTTGTCGGATGGCCACGATATATCTCATGGAGTTTACAGTTGACAGCTACCTACCTGATGGGTGTTTCCAGGAGTGCTTTCTTCCTGCTTAAACCACAGTGAATACACTACCCTGGAGTACAACACGGTCATCAGCAGTACAGGGATAATACCAGCCACAAAGAACCACGTGGAGCTGTAAGCCTTCGGAAGCCAATTGTTTGGCCAGTATTCCATGCAAAAATCATTATCTTCATCATAGTAAATTGTCAAGAAGAGGGGAATGTTAAGAATTGCTGCAGAAGTCCACGCAGTAGGAATGATGATCTAGAAAACAATTTTCCATTATTTTTACTGTAAATGAACATACCCCATGGGCTTTAAACGATTATAACTTTCTTCTTTGATATTTAAGAAATAGCCATCAAACTTGATGACTACATTTGAATTTATATGGGAATATTTTATACCACTTGGTGTTAAACCTCGACAACCACTTTTATGTGACTTATTTTTTCCAAGATTTGAGTTTATGCTGGTTTTCTTGCATTAACTTAAACGTTAATGGAACATTTTAGCAGCCATTCCTTTGTTTTTGTTCAGTCTTTTTCTGAAGTCCAGTCGTAATAAAAAATTCCTAGTTGGCGGATTCAAGATGGTGGTAGTTTGAAAATCATGACGTAATGCTAAAGTCATAAGACGCCGTCATCCCTTTACCAACTTTAAAGTAAACAACTTTTAGGGGTCCTTTCTGCCTTTAAAGTTTCGTCATGGCTTTAATAGATAATCTCGCGAATTGTGCCTCGAGAGATGTTGCAATTCGCCCTTTCTGCTTCCAGCAGTTAGAGCAAGAAAAAACAAAACAAAACAAAACAAAAAAACGACTTTATCACTGTACATCTCCATTTTGCAAAGGGCAATCACAGTCTCTTAAAGACAATGCACACCACGCACAGTTTTTCAAAGTTTGGAATCGATTCTTTATTGAACTAGTCATTCATCTGGAAAGTGATGTGGATTGACTGTAAGAGTGGGATCACAGTATTAACCTGCGCTTATCCAATATTTTTTTCACACACCTTCAATTTGTTGTACGTCAGCTTCCCTGTATTGCCGTACGGATACATGACAGCATAGTAGCGTTCAAAAGCGATGGCCACCAAAGTGAAGACGGAGGCAGCTCCTCCGGTCCATGTCAAGTTTCCACCTGTCAGCAACTTACAGAAAAGTGTGCCAGTCATTCCATCAGGGTGCGTAAAGAGGTGACTCAAAAGGAAGCGTGGTGCTATGAAAAGGGCCACCATCATGTCTGCCACAGCGAGGTTCAGAAGCAGGAAGTTCATAGGTGTTCTACAATGATGAAATAAAGGATTATATGAGTGTCAATCAATGATTGGTATTCTCTCCATTAAGTTTGAAGACAGAGAATATAGAGGTGTGCCCACATATACCCACATAGTTCTGCCGTTCGAAACAAAAAAAATAATAATAATAGTCCAGGGTGTTTGTAACTAATATACCCAAACGCAAGAAACTTCATTGCACGATCAGTTAACGCCTCGCTAGCCACTGGTAAAATAAAGAGAAATATTAGAGTAAAATTGTTATATGTTAACTGATTCTTAAAAAGAGTCTCTTAAAGAGACAGTAGACAGCTGCCGTACCTCATATCTTGAAAAATGATTATAACTAGACACACAATCATGTTCCCGACAAGGTCTGCGGTCACAAGAATGGCGAACATCGTGGTTATTCCAATCTGTGCTGACTCAGAATCCGTGTATAGCGACATGATGGGTATGACTGTAACTACATATCAAAAAAGGAAATCACATGTGAAAAAAAAAATGGCAAAGCGCAGTACAAGATAGACAAAGGCCGAAAAAGAAGTTCTCAGCAAAAGTCACCCTTACCACAACAAGTCCTATCGAAATCCTAATACATGTAAACGGTCGAGCCTTTTTGTTTTGCGGAGGTCAATGTTAGCAGTATTTTACATTAAAATTGTCATTTACAACGTCAGTGACAGGAATTTAAGCCATGACCTTCCGTGTCAATCTAAATGCCTAGCAACAAGTTTCAATTCCACTGTTTTTTGATAATTTCTCATTTTAAGTAACATTCGAGTTGGCCGTTACTTTGAATGACGTCAAGGGGCCCCAGTAGCGCCACAACCATAATGTATATCTCATCTTGTAGAGCACATCACAGGCTATCTACTAAAGGTAAATCTTTTCGAAAAATTGTAACACAACAAAGACTTAAGGGGGGTGCACCGACCCCCTCTCCCTTGAACCACGGTGGAGGTGTGACTTTGCTCGTACGTCCTAGGGTTAATGTTATATAAACGTTTTAGTACTTAGACTTAGCCGCTATCCTTTTCAATTTAATGTGAATATCTGTACTGCGCAAAAAAGGTACCCCTTTCAGCTGAGCCCCCTCATAGATCCGCCTGTAGGGAGTACCCGGCTCCCCAGCACGTTTTTTAAATTATCATCCGATGTACCTATTTGCCGACTGATCTAATGAACAATCTTTTTGTAAAGCGAGATTCTTGTAATTCAAAACAAAACAGAAAGAATTTAGTATTAATTTTATTGTTACATGGTTTGTCCATCCGCACCTGCAACCAGTATAAATGCAATCTCTTTTCAGTAAGAATTACGGAGGTCATGCAATTACATGTGACTGACAATTCTGATAAAGAAAATTATTACCGCAACATGTCTTCTTGCAGAACTAATATTGCGAGCACTTATGACTGTTTTCAATTGATTTACGCATTTAATAGACAGGTTATTTGCTGAAAAAACAGGATCGAAGCCATGCATCCGGCATAAGGTAATCATTATTATTATTTTATTTATTTTTCTTGATAAAATTTTGCGATGTCGAAATGACCTCCGTTGAAAACAACGTTTTGAAAATAAAACTGTGCTTCTTTAGGGAATAAGACAAATATAAATTTTTGTAAAACTTTGAACTCTCCAGGCTCAGGCCTTATGTACTATAATTGATATTAATGTATCACGTTAGTACTAAATGTAGAATTTACTTTTTAAATAATGTGACACGAAAATGCGGTAAAAGAGGTAGATGTTATTCAATATTCACAATTTGGTGCGGGCTGAGAAGATTTCGGGAAAATCATTTTGATAAACAATAAGACTTTTACCATTCTTGCCTCCAAATCTTGAGCTTCTAACCAAATTTCGCTCTATTCAGTCCCTCAATTACGATACAACAGCGTTAATTAAAACAGTCTTTTTTGGGAGAAAGCAGTACTGAGTGATCGCTTTCCTTTAAATCAGAAGTCAATAGAACGAAGCCAGTAAGCTTGTAGCATTCGGATCGCTCTAAACCGAAAAGACGAATGATTTTGCACAAACATTTTGTCACAAATTTAGTAGAACCAGTAGGAAAATCACCTCCAACACGTGAAATTACCAACTCATCTAAACAAAAAGGCTGAATTGTAATAAAACGAATTGCCTCTACAATTTTAAATCTACTTGACTAGAGCTATAATAGCAACTTACTTTCAGCAGCGTTGTATAAACTTTTTCGTTCAAGCCACCAAAGTTACTCTTGCATCCCCAAACAATACACCATATTTTTTTGCCTTCTTACGTAATTTATATATACCTCCACAGGACATCTGATGCAGTCTAGTGGCGGCTGTGCAGGTGATAAACGTTAATGTAATTGTGAGCCCCTTATTTTTCTCCGACTGTTTTGTTAAATAATTTTCACTGCAACCATGATTTTTACCGTGCTAATGCTTCCGAACTGAAATCAGCCACCCAGAAAAAAAGGGCAGGCAATAACAATTCAAAAGGTTTGTCAAGTGAAGCAAACTTTTGACTTTTGAAAAAATTATACGTCACCTGCAGAAAAATACAAACAGAAACCTTGTATTTACATATCATGTCAAATAACGGTATATCTAATTAGTTTTAGTGAGTTTAATTACTTTGTCAGTGAAGTAAAAAAATAAGGAGAATACCTCTAGAATAACTGCTACTCGTACAAACCAATTAGCTCTTATCTTCCAAACGAAAATAATAACCATAATAAAAAGTTGTTTTTAAAAAGAAGTTCAATGTTGTAGCTTTTTCTGTTCTCGTTCTTCTATTATTTCCACTAACTTAACCTGTGACAATGACGTCATATCCCGAGTTTTGTAAACACTGGCAACCACTGTCAGTTACTCACACTTTGAGGCCGTGCAGGATTTTTATGTGAAGTGTAAAATGAGTTCAAAATTCTTCTTTTTTGCTCCTAAATTGACAGTAAGGCTGACACTTCGGCCAAAGGACAAGTTTAATGGCCAGTTTTTCAACAAGTAAGACTAGTGTTCTTCAGTGCCAAGACCAAAATGAAAGACAAATAACGGCAGCTGAATTTTTAATTAAAAATAAACATAAGTAGATAGGGGTCGACTAGCGGGCGGATGAAGAAAGGAATACATCGAGACGGGGTATGAGATTGGACTACTTCCTTCAACTATGAAAAACTACGCCCTTCAACTGTCTAGCTCTTAACATAACTCCACTAGGTCAGACGATAATGAAGAGGGAGAGGAGGAAAGAAAAGAACGTGAAACGTCGGCCAAAAAGTGCCCCTTTAGCAGGGTCGAAGCCTCGCAAGGCTGCATGAAAGCGAACGAACTATGCATGGCCAGTTGTGATCTTTAAATATTGGCCCGCCGAACTTGTCATTAATACTGCTATTGAAGGGCTGGCATGCCATTTCTACTTAACTTCTTGCACGTCAAATAGCTTTTGAATACTTTTTAAAGTAGAAACATTTAAAAAAATAATTAATGTCCCGTACAAGGAATTAATTTCCCGTATAAGGAAATTTCTATCTTTGAAGACCACCGAGATTCTCGTCCATGCTTTTGTGTCCTCCAAGCTTGATCACTGTAACTATCTTTTGCATAATGTGCCGAAGTATGTTGTGAAAAAGTTTCAATGTGTACAAAATGCTGCTGCCCGTTTAATAACATGTTTCCACAAATACGATCACATCACCTCAATTCTGTCTGATCTCTATTGGCTTCCTGTTTCTGAGCGCATTAAATGCAAGATTCTATTGCTTACCTTCAAGGTTCTGCACCAACAGTCCCCCACCTACATTCAAGATTTGGTAACTCGCTACTCGCCGTCTAGAACTCTCCGGTCATCTTCTACATTACGCCTGAATCCTGTTAACGTTAATCTGAAGTCTTATGGGTCTAAAGCCTTCGCTGTTTCTGCTCCTGACCTTTAGAACAGCTAAACTGTTAACATCCGTTCATGTGACGATTTGAGTACTTTTACTTTTAAATCTAAACTTAAGACCTAATTTCTGATTTCGAGTTTCTAATTACTGCTGCTATTGAAGGCCTGACATGCAAGTTCGAGCCTGACTTGTAGCTTCTACGCATGGAAAAAAATACCTTTTGAGTACTATGTAAAGTAAGAACCATTCTAATAGCAGTAGGTAGAATTCTCGCCTGCCACGCGGGAGGCCCGGGTTCGATTCCCGGCCAGTGCATCACTTTTACTGCCTCTTTCTTTTGAAAGCGATTTAAAAAATAATATGCTAGCTGGTTAACCCCTTGCTAAAAGCTATGTCTTTAAACACCTGTGGAAGTGATAATAACTGGTTTCAAAATTGTTTATTTGCTTTTGTTATTTTTGCCCTCTTTATTTTCTTTCTTTCTTCAAACGGCTGTGGAAGTGATAATAACTGGTTTCGAACTTATTTATTTGCTTTAATTTCTTATTTTCGCCCTCTTTATTTTCTTTCTTTCTTTCTTTCTTTCTTTGTGTCTTTTTTTTAATCTGCCCCTTTTTGATTTATGTAAAGCACTGCGGTGACGTAGGCTTCTTCTTCTTTTCTTTTCAGTTTTCTTTTCAAGTTTTGTTTTCTTTTCTTCTCTTTTTGACAGACCAAATTACTTCAACAAGAAATAAGGTAATAGAAAACGAAAAGTTTCACTCTGCTGGATGATCTAAGGATAAAGCCTCGTCCCACTGGAAGAGGATTCCACTCTGTTACCGGAGGTCTTGCCCCAGCGAAGCAAAGTCTTGATCTTTTCACGAAATGTCTGACTCACGAAAGCATAAATGAAAGGATTGACTGTGGAATTGCACGTGACCAGAGCAAAAGACATAATGTATGTGGCGTATCCATTCTTTTGGGAAGGACTGTTATTAGCCAGTGCATAGAACGTCAAGTTTGTCATCCAACATGATCCATAAATGATATTTGCAGCGAGGACAGTCTTTGTGACCCGCTTTCTTACTTTTCTCACGCCCTAAAAAGTACATAAGACAACTTGAACAATCCATTCACGGGACGCAGTGTTCAGGAAAAATCTTACAGCAATCTCCATGCACACTAATAAACCAAATTACAGATTAACTAAGTATGTAAACTGTTACCTGTCGATTTGATGCGTACTTTGTGCATTCTTACTCGTAATGTTTTCTAGGAACTACAAGGGTTGTACGTTGCGCCCCGCCGCTTTGATGATGTAAATTTTTTAATTGTTCTAACACCTTCTGTAGTCTTACATCGAGGAGGCCTAATAATTCATAATCCCCATGATTTCTTTTAAGCCTCCTCGCCACTATTGTATGTGTATGCATGTGTGGCAAATAAATGAAAAAGAAACAAACAAACAAATAAATAAATAAATAGATATTGAACTTACAAGTAGTAATCTAAGAATTAAAGAAAAGCCTTGTTGGCGTGAATATTATAGTCTGACTAGCTAGCTAACGACGACAGAAGTTATTACCTGTCGGGTATTTTCCAGGTTTTTCTGTTCGCGTTTAAACCACAGTGCGTACACCACTCTTGCATACAACACGGTCATCAGCAGATCAGGGATAATACCCCCCACAAAGAACCAGGTGAAACTGTAAGCCTTGGGAAGCCATTCGTTGGGCCAGTGTTCTATGCACGTACTGGTGTCTTTATCGAAGTTCATCGTCAAGAAGCTGGGAAAATTAAGAATCGCTGAGAAAATCCACGAAGTTGGAATGATGATCTGGGAGAGAATTTACCGAAAGAGGTTATGGTTTGACTCTAAAGCATTTTTGCTCTTTTGTTCATTGAAAAGTGCATCAATATTATGTCGATGCACTTAACCAGATATTAACGCGAAAACCACTAAGACCTTAAAGATAACGTAATTATTTGAAACTATTATACACCCATCAAGTTTCACCGTCATAGCTTTAATAAAGGCTCTCGAAGTTACAAAGGCGGTGCAGTAAGACCAACCTCATTCCATGCCCCGCTCCTTGAAGGCCAAACTAATAACCCGTTGTGTAAACGCGCCGGTATCAGAAAGCCGCTGGTTCTGATATAGTCACTATGGATGGCAGGTTATCACGCGTCGGCGCTGCCAAGAAACCGTACTTTAATTCAGCTAATATACATAACTACATGTAGCAAAATGTGTAGTTATAGGTAGAGATAAAAAATCCCCCACACAACTGGGATTTGGTATCTGTCATTGAACACAAAGAAAGAAAAGAAGTTAAACAAGTGCATTTTCTCTTCTCTACCCCACTTTAATTCCCTTTTCCCCTTTTAATTTCTCTTTCACTGTTCGACTTACTTTCAACTTCCTGTAGGTAAGCTTTCCTTTGTTGCTGTACGGATAAACCACAGAATAGTAGCGTTCAAAAGCGATGGCGACCAGAGTGAAGATCGAGGCGGCTGCCCCAAACCATGCGAAGTTTGAACCTGTCAGTAGCTTGCAGATTATTGTACCTGTCATACCGTCAGAAACCTTGAGGGAGCAGTGTTCCAAAAGGAAGCGTGGTGCTATGAAAAGGGCCACCATTATGTCTGCCACAGCCAGGTTAATAAGTAAAAAGTTCACGGGAGTTCTGTTTGATCACAATGACATCTGATTAGCTTTGTAATGGTTCGATATTTGTCACTTTGGTGACATTTCAGGCAAGTTTGGTCTTGCCATGATTCTTATGGAGTCAAGATAGGCCAGGATTCTACCCAGAATTGCCCCGCATGCTTCTATTTGTTCTATAATATGAATTACAAAAACTTAAATTGTATGATAGTCCCTGATCTGTTGTTGTTGTTGTTGCCTGATTTAATCTAGTACATAGCAATTCAGTCCTGATATGAATAAATGTTATATACATATTTAAAATTTTTTAATGTCTTAAATCTTTCTACATTCGTAACATTTTATATTGTGCGATTTTTTTTATTTTTTTTCCATTGGATTTTATGGAGAACCTCCGGTGTATATATAGAATTGCCTTGCATGTTTCTATTTGCCTCCCGTGCTTCTATTTGTTAATCTATAATAAGAATTACAAAAACTTAAAATGTATGATAGTCGCTGATATTTTGTTGTTGTTGCCTGACTAAAACTAGTACATAGCATCAGTCCTGATATGAATAAATGAAGCAAAAAATAATAATAAATATTGAATGCGACATGTTTTAATGTACGGTATTTAATACAACATGAGTGATTCTATTCTATTTCCAAACTTTGGGATATGTGACGTTCAAACAGGAACGCATGATGAAACCTAACTGATATCAAAACAAATACCAGCCTTCGCGCTTCATAATAAACATCAAATGCAAAGAGCAGAAACCGAAATTTATCTGCATTTTATTTCAGTAGATTCCATACCTCATGTCTCGGTAAATAATTAACACCAAGCATACAATGGTATTCCCAACCAGATTTAAGCTTATAAGCACGGAGAACAGTGTGGTAATTCCAATCTTGACTGACTGCAACATTATTGACTACAAAGAAATTAGCAATAACAATTAGCAATAACTTTGTTATTTCTCAAGAACGAAGAGGGTTGCGGGCAAATGCATGGTTTCAAGCCCTCGACACGAACCTTTTCTCCCACATTGAAAATGTCGCTTTCGACCCTTTATAAATGGGTGGCGGTAGTTATTCAAGCCCAACAAAATACTGGGGAGAAGCTGAGATGGACTTGCGTCCCATCCAGGTAGAATAGATATTGCTCTCGTTGATCAATGCTGCAGAACCTGTCATCGGCTTTTTTAAGCGTGGCGTGAATGCATAATCCATACACTTTACGTTGACGCACCCACATATATTTTTTGTTTTCACTTTTAAGTGATGGTGCTTTTAATACCACCGCTCATAGAAAGCAAACAACGGCAAAAGAAAAGAGTAGATAAATAGTCAATGGATAATTTAATTCTACTGTATTTGTTCCTGTCCATTACCTGCGGGAACATTATTTCTTGCATTAAGTAAAAATAAATAGGGAATGTAAATAAAGTAAATCATCTTGGATTAATGTAACCTATATGATACAAATTAACATAACAATTGCTCATTTCATTTTTCACGATAAATTTTTGCCTAAAACCAAAAATACTTAAATATTGGACCGAAGACTCCTCAAGTGATCCAGTGCAAGCTACAAACCAGTGCGATTTTTAGCTGTAAGCATTTCGTTAGAATTTTTATTATGTAACCAAAGCTTCTATTTTGTAGGCCAATTTTTAAACTGAAATATAGATCATTACAAGTAAGGTGTAGGAAATAAAATACAAAGACACAAAGGTGTTTAAACTCTGCCAAAGGTTAGATACTCAGGCAGTGCTATTATGATATTGATAGTTGATTGTTTCTAAAGGGATCTCTTGTCGTTTCACATCTCCGGAATACTGTAAATGGTTTGACTCGGACGATCACACTTCTTCGACTTATTTCCGGTATATAAACTCAATATTTTTCTCAGTTTATCGTTCATAAAGTCATCTGAACATTCTCTTAATATGATGAATCATGGTCTACAAAATGAAATTAGAAGAACGCTTCGATCTAATTGATGTTGGTAACGGAAGGTTTTTTTGGAATCAAAACTACTTAATTTTGAATTAGACTTACTTTCAACTGGTGCTAGTTAAAGTGCTTGCTCAGAGGAATACTTACACGTCTAATTTCGTTGTGCTTCTATTTGTGATCAAGATACAATTAACGTACTTCCTGACAATCTTTAACGTTTCTTTGCAGTGTAGTGAGTGTCGTAAAACCCAAACCTAAGTAATTACTTTAACAGATCGCAACAGGAACAAAACACAAAACGAACCAATTGGAAATCGTAATTAGCGTTAAGCAGGGGGAAAACGCGTGCGAGCAAGTAACGATTGGTTTTGGTTAACATCTGATTGGTTGAGAAGGTGACACGAGCCTTTTGTAACCAATCAGAGATCGTAGTAAAGCAAAGCAAAAGCAAACGCAACATTACTTTAGACACTCATTTGAAAACTACTTTAAAACCAAAGCAAACACAGCACTACTTTTGACACTCAATTAAAAACTGCTATATGAGTTTTAATAAACGACAGCTGATGGGGTGAAAAACTGTAGGTAATTTAGTTAAACGCCGAGTAAATGGAATAAAAAGTAAACAACACTTGCAAGGATCTACATTAAAGCACGTACGGGTGCGTTCATTTCCCCTAGTCAGTGATAATTAATGCTTCCAACGGCCAGTACTTCATTGTGGCCAAAAAAAAATTATCCTACGAACAAGATCAAAAAGACTTTCTAAAAAAGCGACTCAGTTATTTCTTTGTTTCAGTTAAATCTGACTTAAAATGTCTGGGTACGAAGTTTTTAACTCTGAAATATTGGTCAGACGTTCTTGTCATCAAGTCGAGGGTCGCTGTACAAACCCCCTCCCGAGAAAGAAGTTCAAATAAAGATTGTCAGTTGCTTCGATGATGAGAAAAAGACATCAGATGAAAATCTGAACCCATTGCTGTAGACTTGACTTTTGGAAGGTACAAACCGGGGTGGGACTAAGTATCGTCTTCCCTTTTATGGGGTCTTAATATTCGCAGTAAATAAACGCTACATTTTAAAAATTCAAAGCTTTTAGCCGGCCTTGGTTTTTTGTTTTTGTTTTTTCTTTCTGAAATCACGAAAACAAACCCTCCCGAAACACTACTTGGAATTTAGTATCCTTATAGTTAATAAGAATAAGAAGCCCGCTTCTAATGACGTCTCCTGCTTATATATAGACGGCCACTCTTTATAGCGAGTTGAGTGGTCAAAAAGAAATATTGGACATGATTGCAATTAAATTACTGCGACTCGCGACTCCGTTTCACCTCAACTTACATCATTCAGTTACAATGTCTTGTAATAATTAGAGTCCACTTTAGAAGTGCTCCAATTCACCCGCTGGAAAATGCAAGTTTTTTACAGTTTGAAAAATCCAGAGCGAAAAGTTGATATGAGTGAGATAAGCACGATATTTTAGTCACATGCAACATTGAGCACCTAAGGAGTTTGTACTTGAGAGGCGAAAGCACGGCGAGGCCAATATAACAATACTGTCAGAGTGAGTTTCAAAACAAGTGCAATGGATACGCTAAAAAGAAACCCAAAATTCTAAATGCTATATATAATCAAAAAATGACCCGTTGATTTGGACTCCCAACGCACCCAAGTCGTATTTCCAAACATGCATTGCCTTGCCTTTGATTAAGGCATATCAATATAACAATAATGTCAGAGTAAGTTTCAGAAAAAAGAGTATTATTCAATACAAAGAAATGTAAATTATCGTATTTTTGGCATAGGGTCAACTTGTACTGGAATTTTAACCAAAAACAGACAAGTTTTAGCTAATCAATTTTGGACCGTCTACTTCGCCTCTATAAATCCCTTTAACTCTAGTACAATATATATGTATTTAAACACAAAAAATTCCAAAGTGTTTTCAATTTGCTCGAACTCCTCTTTACAAGCATTACTAGCATCCTACTGCTCTCACTCATATAATAAAAGAAAGATCTTGAATGACTCAGTTGTGTTCACCGAGATGTACTGTCGTTTGAACTTCCGTCTACCGTTAAAAATGTTTTGTTTCTTCTTTGCTTTCAGTATACACCAAACAGGTAAGTGAGACTTTAATTTCACAGCTTACGTTCCCTCTAATAACTAGTAAATTACTTACTTCAAGTTTAATTTTGCTACTTTGGTCCTAGCTACTTTGGTCTTATATATCTTGAGAATGTCCATGGGTACTGTGACGAATTTTTCTACTGATCAGACAAATGACTGGGTGAGCAATTTACAGATGATTAAAAAATTAACTAACCCTAATACTATTATTAAACAAATAAAGCAAAAATATCTGATATAAAGTTACGATTTGAGCCACTAATAGTGGGCGGCTTTTGAGAAATAGGTGACTAAAATACGCTAACTGCTACATCTATTACGTAATCGTTGCAAAGCTCGTATGGCTCCCCGAACACTAATTTACAGATATTTACATCTTCATGAGGACGAGATGGACTTATTTTTTTCTGCTGTTTTTGGCCTAGAGATTTTTGTCCATTGCCGTTCATTGATTTTTTCCAACAATATGCTAGACTGTGTTTGATAAGATGATGAGAAGCTGCAAAGTGTAAAAGGCCAGATGATTGCTGTAACTTTTTGAGCCATGCACGAGTTGTTAACACTCAGTGCCACAGGCCATAAAACGAGTAAGTAAGATTTCTCTAAGGTTTTCATGTTTGCCAGCTATGATAGAACGTTAGCAGGGCATTTAGGTAATGATGTGCATTTAAAAAATGAAAATAACTCTGTATCTGTTAGACGTGTTCAATCAGTGTTGTGAGTTGCAGAAATTTGTCCTTGTTTGTCTAATACTAGGGGGTAGGAAAATCGGGAATTCAGCCTTGCATCTTTTATACTTGCGATCCAGACATCACTGAGACTTTTTCACAGTGGCTGCGCATCAATCAATGATTTTTAGTTTTTCCAATTTTGAGATATTTCGCCGGGAAAATGACGTCAAAAAGTTGGCGCCAAAATTTGCCTTTAGTATTATGGGGTATCATATGGCGGTTGAAAGACCAGGTCTCACTGAAAATCACATTATTTTGTGACCTGGCTTCCTGTTTAATTATTATTATTATTATTATTATTAATTATTATTATTATTATTATCATTATTATTATTATTATTATTATACACAAGTACACTTTACTTATTTTACATTACTCTAACATGTTATCACATTCTTAA
>Ga0126336_10000237_pt1 | contig 19161 bp, 20 predicted proteins | sample SidCmetagenome_FD_92530 | JGI IMG/M metagenome (GOLD analysis project Ga0126336, IMG submission 92530) | Coral microbial communities from El Islote,Puerto Morelos, Mexico - Siderastrea C C metagenome | ecosystem: Host-associated > Invertebrates > Cnidaria > Coral | place: El Islote,Puerto... | reverse complement strand
TTGTGGATTGTTTAGTGCTATTTGGAGACGTGTGAGGCGTCGTTATCAGGAGCGAAAAGATGACAAGTCCGGCGAATCCGTCAAACCCAACGCATCGTCCACCATGCGAGGGGGAGATGACGAAGATGGAATACATTATAGTGGAGATACGTCCGTCATGCCCATATTTGTATGCTGTGGTGCTAGATATATTAATAAACAATTTGAACAAGGACCTCACATAATAGATTCTCACGAGAGCGTAAACAAATCTAGACGATTGCAGGCTAGTCATGTCGAAGGAAATGGAAGTAAAGGAATGGTCGAGAGAACCCAGTCATGTCCCGGCGCGATCAGAACCAGATCTTTCCAGTCTGGGGTCGAAACGACAGCGATGGCGGCGATCGAAGAGGGAAGAGGAGGGAGAGAAAAAAAAAGATCGGCAAACGTCGACTATAGAATTACAACCGACGTGTGATGCAGAAGACATCAAAAGCGAATTTAAGGTTCTCTTTAACATGTATCATCAAATGATGTGCGAAAAGATTGGCGAGTTGATGATCAAAGTGCATGTTTTAGAGTCGCAAAAACAGCCTTACGTGAAACTGAGTGTGGAGGGCAGGGAAGAAGATTGGGAGGAAAAGGTAGGAGACAAGGTGCTGTTGAAGAGATTGGCCAGAAAGGTAGAATATTTGGAAGAAATGTTTGAAAAGACAGAAACTCTGGATGAGTTGTTTGAAAAATTGAAGTTTATGACTCAAGATTTCAAATCTGCTCAACATTGGTTCTCCAAGAATCTGCAAAAGACCACCACTGCAGTAATTGACGAGTTGTCAAACCGCTATGATATGTTTTGCGAGCGTTATACGCTCATAAAAATGCTGGGAGAATGTTCGGATTTTCGAGATTTGATATCCGACATCATTTTTACTGTGCTACCAAATATAGGCCGAATTCTACCCCCTGCTTCTGAAGGAGAAGAATGGGCTGCCATCAAAGATGAAAAAATCGAGGAAAAGGATGAAGAGGAATGGGATGGTTATGTCGAAGAGGAGGAAGATGATGCTGTGGAGGAAAATGAGGAGGATGATGGTTCTAAACAAGCTGCAGCCAAATTGATGATCAAACACATGAGAGAGAATGATATCATGCTGACTAAGGAACAGTGTGATGAATTGCTGGAAGATGATGATGACGATGATGATGAGGATGATGATCACTCTGAAGACAGTGGTTATGCATCTGCAGTGGATGTTGTGGATGGAAAATGGTGGATGTTTGGTAAAGGAAACAAAAAGAAAAATAAAGAGGCCATGAGAGAAGCAGTAAAGAAAGCAGTGAGGGAAGCAGAAAATCCGCAGCAAAAACAGCCTCAAAACCTGACCGTTCCCGTCAGCAGAATAACCAAACATCTTGGCAAGACCTACCTGGGTGCAGAAATTGAAGAAGTTTTTACCAAAGTTCTTTTAATCAAAAACCCTGGTGGCACAACAGCACCACCCGCTGTATCCGTTTAAGCGTGTAGACACGAACACTTTACTAAGATTACTGTAAGTTATAAACATAATAAAACCATTCTTTTTTTATTGTTATCATTGTTGTGATGGTAGTATATTAGAGTGATAGGGAATGGAGAGTGTGTTGGATCCGTCTACGAGTAAAGACGATCTTTTAAACGCTCTATTCTTTAACGTGGAACAATCTCCCGTGGCATTTCAACAACCCAATACCGTGTGGAAATTGTTAAAAGAGTGGAACGTAAAAGGTTTGAAAAAAAAGGACGTTGACAGTTTTTATCGCAGAAACGCTGCAGAATTACAGTACGTTCGACCTCGCAGAAAAAAATTTGATCGGCTTTGGACTTTTGCCATGGGGTTAAATCACACTTGGCAAGCAGATTTGATGGAGTGGAAACGGGGACTGCACGTGCGTTATATATTGACAAAAATAGACGTGTTTTCGCGTCAGGTCAACGCCAAAGTGTTGTCCAATAAATCGGGACCCGTGGTGGCTAGAGCATTGATGGAAATTATCGAGGAAGATGGAAAACCCACCTATTTACACACGGATCAGGGTAAAGAATTTTTTAATCAACACGTGGATCGAGAAATGACCACCCTGGGAGTCAAACAATATTTTGTACACAGCGACGTAAAAGCTTCAGTGGTAGAACGTTTTAATCGCACTTTGCGTAACACGCTGAATCCCCTATTTCGACGCAATCCGCAAGCTAACATAAAAGAATCGCTTTCTGACGTGATTCGTGCCTACAACGCTCGCACTCATTCCTATCACAGATATGCCCCTGCGGACATCACCCTAGATAATCATGGGGCCATATTGCAAAATGTTTTACAAAATCGCGAAGATATGGCCAAGAGTGCCCCCGAACCGCGCTACGCGTTTAAAGTGGGAGATCGCGTGCTTGTGGCCTATCACCCGAGTCAATTTAGAAAGGAGGGCGCCGGTACGTTTGGAGAGGAAATTTTTGTAGTGGTATCGAGGGGTACCCGACGCTCACAACCCCACATCCCCGTCTATAAATTACAAGATCGTTTAAAGAGACCGCTGGATGGTATCCATTATACGGCTCAATTGCAAAAAGTCGATCCCCCGCGCGGCGACAAAGTCGACCCCATCGTGAAACGCATCGATAAACGTACGGGAAAAAAACTAGTTACTTATCCTGGTTTTCCCAAAGATTTTGAAGAGTGGATACGATGACAACCCGCGGTGGATTGAAAAAAGTGGTGGACGATGGAGATTTTACAGTGTATTTGGCATCCAACGAAAAACAAGCCCGATTGTATGATAAAGAAGGTAGTATTAGAAGCGCATTCACTACTCCTCTGGGAGACGAATTGGATTTGGATGATAATTGGGAGGTTTGTCTCAAATCCATCACCGTTCGAAACATTCAAAATGTGGTGGGTAATGTGACTTTATTTAAAGAAAATTTGGATGGATCTTTTGACACCATAGACGAGAGAGAAATGCCTCCTGCCGATTATCACGACACGGGAGACATTTTGAAAGAAATTTATCAGTGGTTTCACGAAACAAAAGTGGGCGAGGATCTGCCTGGTGATGGAGAAGATGCACGTTACATTTATGCAGGAACAGGGGACTCGAATGGAACTTGGTGTGATTTTTTTTCTCCTCAGGATATTCACGATATTCACCATGATTCCAATACGGTGGAAGAGTATTTTCAAAAGATGAGTGAAGCAAGTCAAACCAGAGTGATAAGTAGAAGAAGTTTTAGCTATAGAACATTTGGAGATGGATATAATGTCGCGTATGACGGAGCTTCAGATGGATGGCATCGAACATTTGGTCCAGGGGACGATGGCTATAATGTACGAATCAAATGGAGTTGGGATGCTCATGCAAGAGTCATGACCCTTACAGATGCATATTGGGCTCCATGGATAGCCATTCCCGATAAAGTGGCTAAAATGTTACATATGGATAAAGATCATTTTAATGATTATTATATTTTGGGTAGTAATTTGGGATCTGCATCTGTACATAGAATGAGTTTCGTTATAAATAACGTCTTGTACCATTGTTTCTATATGACTTCTTACTATGGTCATGGAACGTTGACAAAAATTACTTTTACTCTAAAATCTCAACATGACCCACTCCCTCTTTTGATAACATCTAGAGGACCTGTGATGAATTTAAATTTGGAAAATAACGATAAAATGAAACTAGAAATGAAAGAAAATCATTACGTATGGATACAATCCAAAGAGGGAGACACCATTTTTTTTTTTGGAAGAAACGACGACGATTTAATCGAGATGAATGAATTTCTAAAAGATTGTCTCGACCGTGAGGCCCTGGTGAATGCTAAATCGGATTTGTGGAATGTGGCCATACCCGGATTGAATTTTCAAGAACGATATCGATCGCACGAAGACGATTTAAAACCGGGCAGCATCAATCCTTGCGTTTATGTAAGCAGACTGGAACAAGGAACGGTATTTTTACAATTTCCGCAAGAAGGACGATACAGACGGCTCAAAAGATTGACAGAACAAGAACTGTCGGTGGAAATTACTGATTCTTCTACCAAAAAACACGTGTTATTTTGGACTGGTTACACCATTGTGTGTCTACACTTTAGACATCGAATACTCAACCCGGATTTATTTTTAAAAAAATGTATTTTACGGGTAGGAGAGTAAAGCCAAACGAATATCATCAGCCTAAACTTTTACATTTTCGAGGAACCACCGACAAAAATGGCATCGTTCCACTCAATTTAATCCGAGAGAGTTCCTTTTCTCATCACGACGAATTAGCCGTAATGGACATATTTATGGACATTCGAAACTTTAAAAATGTGCAAGAGGGCCGTCATTTTGTGGCCGTGTATGATAATTCGGCTGAAGAGTGGACAGTTACAAGTTTACCCGCGGCCCGCGTGGTGACCGTAGAAAATTTGTGCCGAGTCATACAAGAAACTTTGGTGGGATTATATTTTTCGTATACAAACAATGGAAATGTAGTCATGGAAGGATCTCCTGGTGTAACTTATTCAATAAACGAGACTGTGGCTAGATGTTTAGGTTTTTTGACCCCGTCTAGCCAATTGAGTTCACTCATTCAAGACTTGAACAAAGACAACACACTAATCCAGTTACACTCCAACGAGCACGGAAGAGACGATCGTGAGCTTCGCATTACTTTTTTACAAAATGGAAACGGAAGATGCCGTCTTTTGACAGACAAAGACCGAAATATTTGGAATTACGTGTCTGAAAAATCCATTCAGACACTTTTTTTGTATTGTAATTTGTTAGAACCCACCCTGGTGGGTGCGGGATATTTTAAACACTTGCTTAACATGAATTTTCCTGAATCCGCTGACATAATTTCTCGACAATACGGGCGTCAAGATGCTACTTGGCAACGACTGAAAAAGACGGTGACCACATTGCCCGAATTAATCGTAGCAGACGGACAAGGCAACACCATACCAGATATTTTTGTCAGTTGTAATTTGAGTGTCAGAAGAAGACCAGTTACGTAAAAAATGGGTCGTATTAAAATGAAAGCATACGGAAATCAGATGGGCAACGGACTATATTTTAGCGGAACAAATCCCAATCAAGAAGGAGGCATTATGAGGCAAGTTGGTGGAGTTATTGGGGAAGGTGAAGGTGGATGGTGGGATCATACAGAGTACGATCCAGAAGCAGATAATGCAATACAACTACCTGATTGGAGACCTTATCCCCCTCCTCCTCCTTCTAGACCTAGTTGGCAAGAAAGAGAACGATTGGAAAGGGAGGAAAAATTAAAAGCTTGGAAAGAAAGAAACAGCCTAAAAGGACGTTTAAAACATACAAAAGAAGGTTTATTACAATTTGGCAAAGATTTGGGTCAAATCAAATCGTTAAAAGATCGTATAAAATTTACGGGACAATCTTTAAAAAACATAGGTCAACGTATTAAAACAAATGCGATTAAGGATATTTCTGATCTTAAAAACAGGTTGCAATCGGGCGGAGGTCGTAGAAGAAGGAGGAGAAGGCAAACCGGGGGAACTGCCTGGACTTGGGATCGTGGACCTATGGGATATCGATCGCACGGTATAGGTTCTCTTCAATTTGGAGGAGTGCAAACGAGAGGAGCGTCTAGAGCAGCCATGAATAGAAGAGTGATGGCAAAAAATGCGGCAAATGCAGCAGCCAATGCCATAATTGCAGAACCCGAAGATGAAGGCTTTGATGATGATGCAAGCAATGTGGCAGTAGCAAATCAAGTGGTTACAAATGCCCCAACTGCAGCTAGAGCTCGAGGAAATTGGGCTTTTTTAAAAAGAGCTCCCAAGAGAACACGAGATAAAAATGTGAGAACAGACTTGGATCATTTCTTGGACATTACCGGTCTGCGCAGGCGAGGTACTAAAAAAACTAATTGGCATAACGCCATCTCTCCGTTTCAATTACACGGAGCCTATGCTGGAAGGATGAAAAATTCTAACCGAGCCAGGATGATGGCCTACGCGCTGTGGAAAGCCTATTTGCAGATAAAGAGGGGTCAACGAGATCCAGAATACAAACACATTTTGAACGGATATGGCCCAGAGCAAGTGATGCGAACAGTGCAGCCTATGAAAAGAAAAAGAGTACCAACTAGAGTTAGAATTGTCAGAGTTCCACGAAGACAAGCCAGAAGACCTAGAGCTCGAGCGGCTCCGGCCATAGTAGAAGTGGCTCCGGCGGCAGCAGTGTGGAACGATGAAAATTAATGATGGCTGTTAAAAAAAAAACATTTTTTTCTGAAACCTACATGAACTTTCCGTGTTTTTACTATTGTATGTATTTTAATATATCAATAAAAAATGCTTATCATTACACATTTGCGAGTTTGTGTTTAAGATGGCAACACGTCCCATTTTCACCGTCGTACCAAATAGTCACCAAAATCGTTGGAGACATATGATGGAAATGCGAAAAGCCATTGCTTATGGTGGTAGAGGAGGTCAGAGAGGGGGAGGAAGTAAACTAATAATGAATGCCAACGATGCCAAATCTTTTGCTACAAGTCAATTAAAAGATTTAGCAAGAGTTACCATTCCGGGTGTAAGACAGTGGACGGACAGGTTGATACAACATTTGGCAAATCAAGGTCACAGACATTTACAGAGAAAATTGAACAATATTGGAGGTTTTAAAGGTTCTGTTGCGCGCAGATTTGGAAATCATGTTCAAGACGCCATCCGAAAAGAAGTGAATAGCGGAAGAGGTCAAGTTGGCAAACTCTTTGATAAATTGACCACGATGTCGGAGTCACAAGTAGGAAAGGGTGGACGAGGAAGACGAAGTCTATACATGCCTCCCACCACCAAAGCTAAAATGTTGGCTTCTTTTAGACAGATTGAAGCTCGAGAAAAAGCATACAATGCTAGACGTGCTGGATTGGGAGGACCCGTGGGGTTGGGTCTCTACAGAAAAAGAAGAATGCCACAGCGAGGAGGAATTGGTTTAATAAGTAACCTCGCGGGTATGTTTATACCCGGAGCTAAAAAAGTCCTTTCTCAAGTCGGATTGGGAAGACGACAAAAGGGGGGTATAATGGGACTAGGTGGTGGGCTTTTGGGCATTTCAAAATTACTATCCCAAATTGGAAGAGGACAGAGAGGTGGTATGGTCGGTTATTCGCGCATAAAAATGTTACCCCCCACTCGCACTCATTATCTTCAAATGGGTAATGGAATGGGATACTATTTTCCGAGAAGGCGTGCACAGCGAGGAGGTGGAATTGTCGGCGGATTATTAGGTGCTGTTGGTGGTGGTGTTGCAAAGGCTGCTGCATTAGCCCTTGCAAAGGCAGCTAAACCAGCCTTTGCCAAAGTGACTGGCGATTTAGCAGGTTTTGGATTTAGAAAAATGCTACAAAAAGCCAAATCTAGTATCAGGAGACAAAGGGGTGGAGCTCTACCTCTGGCAGCTTTAGCTATTCCGGCTTTAAAAGGCGCAGGCACATTATTGGCTACCACATTGGGTCCCATGCTTGTAAAAGCTGGAGCATCATCTCTTTTTAAAAAATTTAAAAAACGAAAGCAGAGAGGAGGTGGTATGATTCGAGAAAATATTCCTCAAACCACCGTGTTAGTTCCCTCAGCTCCTTCTCTTGAAGTTATAAATAGCATTCCTGTCAAAAAAGGCATAGTGGGAAGAGTGACTACTGGTGCAGGAGATATAATGTCTCGAATGATAGGTAGTAAACTTGCCGGCGATTTTGCAGAAGCATTAGCTCTGAGACTTGGACACAGAGTTTTGGCTAAAGTGTAATTAAACAAAAAACTTCACTATAATCACAGTATGTACAAACCCCGTGTAAATAAATAAAAAATAGAGAAAACCCACACATCGTGTTTTCTATTGTTTATTATTACCATGCCTTTAAACGATACGTATTGCTTCAAATGTAGACGAGAAACGGGTCACATTAATCCACATTATCCTTCAACAGATAACCGTTTGGCCAGTTTAGGTTCCATTTGTCTTTGTAAAAAATCATCCTTTCAACAGAGACAAAAGAACAAGTGAAAACACAAAAAATGCCTCGATTTTCAATTCCATCCGACGTTAGCAATATTTTACAGAACCAATATGCGAATACTGGAAAACAACAACAAGGTTCCACTGCCGTGCCCGAACTGAAGACACCTCAAGAATTAAAAAAGGTGATGAAGGAAACCAAAAAAGCCAAAGAAAAACTAGAAGATGGTTTTTTACAAAATATAACCAAGGAACAATGGTTTAAATTGATTCGGGCTTCGCAAGAAGAAGAGGAAGAAGACGTGGAAGACGAGCCAGACGTGCAAGATTCCGTCGATGGTGGTAATGGTAGTGGTCAAAACGATGGTGATTATGACGACATTGATGTGTTTAATCATTTGTTCGAGGCCATTGACGAGACCCGCAAAAAAACCGACGAAATGGCTCATACCTTTAATGGTATGAACACGATGGCAGCCACACTTTTGGCTGCACAGGGTGGAGGTTTAAAAAAAGAAGAACCTTCTAATCTAGCACAACAAGCCAAACATCAAAGGGCATTGATAGGTAATAATTTATTGCAAAACCAACTACAAAACCAACAAGAGAATCAAGCACAGGCCATTTTGGGATTACTTACAGAGTCTCTAGCACCACTTTTGGGAGGTGGAGGGGTTTCCGCAGAAACCGCACCGCCACCCCCGGTCGACGAACCGCCAATCAACAAAACAAAAAAACCCAAAATCGAACTGCCCAAAAGCGCCGGCGGAGTGAACAAGACAAGACCCGCTTCTCTAAAACGTCAACAACTTCAAAATCACATTGAAAGATTTCGTAGAAAGTGAACAAAATGGCAGACGTTAGAGCACCTAAACGACTTATAGAAAATGTAGAATTAGAAGGAGAGCACGTGCCAACTGTTAAAAGACCCGTTACTTGGGCTAAAACACAAAAACGAACCATTGCTCTAAAAAAGCCGACCGATTTGGAAAACAGGCGCTTAGAATTTGACATTGCTTATAAACAAGACGGTATTTGGAGGCCGTACCAGAGCTTTTTAAACCTTAAAGTGAGAAAGGGATATATGGTAGGAGGACAATTTACGAGAGGAGTGGATCCCGATTTGGCTGTTCACGAACACGATCAATTAAATGCTGGTGGCGGTGGAAATCCACCTCAACAAAATGCCCGCGCAGCTACTAACTCGGTGAGGTGGATAAATGGAGTTGGTTTTATGATCATTAAAAACATCGAGGTGAAACCCGACGGTGGTAATAATCTTGAAGCAACTCCCACTGACACCAGACTGTCTTATGAGCAATGGCTGAATTATCTGCACAGATTTGACAAAGAAGAGAAAGAAAACAAAGTGATACGACGACGCTATTTGGTAGACGAGAGACTGTTGAGTCACACCAATCCGCACAGATGTGGTATTTCCACAGACAGAACTCCCTACAGAACTGCAGCAGGAAATGTAGCCCCTCCACCATTGAGCAAAGAAGATGAGGAAATGATCGATTTTGAGAGAAGACAGAGGTGGGAAGAAGATGCAAATGGATGGATCAACATCAAAGTGCCCTTGCCCGGTAAATTTTTTACCACCACAGAATTTATTCACGGTCTGGCCAATTTTTTGGTGACCATTCACTTGAATTCTGCCAATTTCGTTCTGATTGGCAGAAGTGGCAGTGTGGATGGTACGGGAGCCGTGGTGCCCGATTTGGCCTATGAAGTGGACGAAGGAGGCACACATCTAGAAATTACCTACTATTCTCAAACCATTGAAGAGATGAAGAGATTTGAGACTGCCTATTTTAACCCGGGACAAATTCAGCAGATTCCCGTGGCCTATCAAGCCAATAGTTATGTCTCAGAAGCTTTTAGGGTCAACGAAGAACCGGGGGGTCACGTTTTGGACGACAATAACCTGATCAATCACAAAGTTCCCAACCATTTTTTTTTTGCTTTCATCCGGCAAGACGACATGTTGGGTCGCACACCGGGCGATAGAGAACCGTACGCCATGACCCATCAGTGGATCACCAAAGTCCGCTTTGAAATGGACGATGAACGAGTCTGGGAAAAGCAAGATTTGGGCTGGGACGACCGCAGACATGATGATATGAAATATCTGTGGGAATTACAGTGCGATTCTGTCAAAAACGAGAGTTCTGATGATCGTCAACACCCCCAAGATATAGAGCCTTACAATCTACAACATCGACTTCAGTACGGCTACGTGGACATGACTGCAAACGGCACCGAGGGACACGAATTTGCTGCAGATAAAATGGATAAGCGTTTTAAAGGTACCGTGTGGGCCCAAACAACCCAAGCCGGTGGTAGAAACCCCCCAGCCCCCGCCCCCACCCCGTGGATTCATCTTGTACTCACTTGGTTCAACGTACATTTGCTGACCATTCAGAACGCGGTGAATAATATCTGGGGACCGCCAAACGAGTTTCCCGCAAACACCGTGGTGGTGAATAACATTAACCGACTGAGAGACGGAAAAATTTAAAAGAAAAAAAAGATGCACGATACATTTCAATTAAGAGACTGTTGTAGAAGAGATCCAGATATTGCCCCTCTGTTTTTAGGAGTTTTTCCGGCAGACGGACTACCCGCTCGTTTACCGGGCGAATGTTGTTTTATCTTGAATACGGACACGAGTGACAAACCCGGTCAACATTGGGTGGCCGGCGCTAAAATTGGTGGAAAGTCGTATTTTTTCGACAGTTATGGAAACAGACCTAGCAAGTACAACGAATTTTGGAAAGTGCCTCTAGACTCTTTTATACGATCCGATCGCGACCTACAACAAGATAACAGCACCACGTGTGGGGATGCGTGTCTTGGTTTTTTAAAACACATCACTTCAGGCAGATCACATCAATCGTTTATTAACCAATTTGACGAGGACGATGATCGACAAAACGATCGCATGTTTAGAGATTTTGCACACGCGCGCTGGCCCCGCATCCTCAACGAAACCTCCCACGACAATATAGAAACCGCCTACGATACGGACCATTTAAGAAGAAAAAGAACACGAAGCAACCATCCCAATCAGTTTGGAGGAATGAACATGTTATCCATTATGGAATCTTTACCGTGTCCATTAGAATGTTTTTTAGCCAACAATGTAATTCAAGTTAGCGTACCTAGAAAATAATTATACTTACAGTGTATTATTATTGTTATACTTTATTAAAGGCAACTATATACATATTAAACACAACACGGCATTGTCTTTTTTGTAGTAAAAACGACAGTCACCCACCAGGGATAACTTGGAAACTTGTCCGCCTTATAAATTTCATTTTCCCGGCAATTTTGGCTTATATGGAATGTCACAGAGTGGAAAGAGTTCTTTTTTGGCCAACTTGATTCGAGAAAGAAAACATTTATTCACACTGGATGGAGGATATACGGACATACACAAAATATTCTTTTTCTACGGTTCTACCTATCAACCAATCTTTACGGATTTGGCAGATCAAGAAGGAGTGATTTTTCACAAAGGTCTACCCGACAACATTCATTCCTTATTCGAACCAAACGACAAGGGAAAACCCATGTTGTTAATTTTTGACGATCTCATGGATCTAATAGAGAACGACACCAAAATGTTTCAGCTTGTATTCAAAGACAGCCACCACGATAATTTGGGGGTATTGTTCACGTTTCAAACTTTATTTCCTCGGGGAAAATTTGCCAAATCCATTAGAGAACAATTTCACGTTCAAGTGATTTTGCGATTACCGGGCGAAAGAGAGGGTCTCGCTAGAAGGCTTGGCAGTTTTACGAGTAAACAGAGACTTGCCGGTCTATTAGAATTTTACGACAAGCACGTGATGCAAAATGCTCTACCTGGCGGGTACGTCATCATCAACAATCATCCAAAAATCGCAGATAGTCGTTTACAGTTTGCATCAAAAATTTTCAAAAACGAAGGTCCTACCGTGTTGCTAGTACCACAATAACATCATGACTACTCGAGCTACGCCTACTTTTAAAAGAACCGACAAAAAACCTTTCACCGATCCGCCCCGCATGAGAGTTACTCCAGCACCCGGAGACAGAAAGGTATTGGGTGCTAAAGCGGACTTATTAACCGTCGATCCCAACACGAACGTTATTAGACCACCGTTTAATGAACGCGATCGCATCTGGCAACTATATGGCAGAGGACGAAACAACAACGCTAACAACCAGTAACGAAGACAACTACGAAGAACAAGAAGAAGAAACTTGTCAACCGGGAATATTACCACCGGGGAGTGAACGTTTTTACAAGCATTTTCCTTCTATTTACAAATTTCAACTGCGAGGCAATCCAGAAAAATTGATTTCAAAACCAGAAGCCTTACTAGGACTGTGTGATCTGCTATATAAACTTCGAAACGACAGAGACGTCAAAAACATAAGAAACAAAGACAAAAATCTAGCACCTCTATTTTTAAAAAAATCAAAATTTCCCTCCAGGGTTCAAGCTTTACGATATAATCCGAGAGTCATCAAGGACATTGTGGGTATCGTTTTGGACGAGTTTGCGCCCGAAGAATGGGAGACGTGATAAAAGACACCAAATCTTTACAAAAGAGTAAATTCTGGAGAGAGATGTTTTTGGTGGGACCCGAAACAGTGGATATGATGTTTGCTTACAGTAAAAGACAGCACGAACAAGAGGCAAAAGATCGAATTCAACAGAGTGGTGGTGGACTCGGTCCCGAATCCCGTTTTGAAAAAGCGGGACTCTCGACCCGTAACTCAGCATCCCGTTATCACGATCCCTTTATGCCGTCACACGACATGCCCGAACTCAACGAAAAGATGAAAACGTGGGAGGTGATTGGTGGAAACTCGGAAGCCATCAACAAATATAAACAATTGTTGTGGTTAAAGTCCATCAAAGACGATCATATAAAACACAATATGCCATTACCAAATGGTCTCAAATTGAGGATGGTGCTTCACAAGATTCTCGAAATAAGACGCAAATACGCAGGAAAATTTAAAGATTTAAATTTTGGTGCTTATAATTTGCACGAATATGTACGAAGAGCTCCTGGACAACCGCCGGCCGCCATTGCTGCAAGACACGAAATGGGTGTAGGGACCGATCCGGTCACTCCTCCTCCTCCACCACCCCCAAGTCCACAATTCAGCAGTCCTCCCCCAACACCACCATTACCCATTTTAGAGTATTCGTCTTCAGATGATAGCGAAAATGAAGGGGAAGTAGAATTAATGCCAGAATTAAATTTCGTGACACCTAATTCGGGCACCGTGACATTTAAAAAAAGAACCCCATCATCAGGACAATACTGGCCGGAAACACCTGACTACACACCGAAACAATCGGGATCGGGCATGATGAAAACAACAAAAAAACAATGGGTGCAATTCATTCCCATTTTTGATGTTAATCAAGCTTGGACTCAAGTACTTTAACCGTGATACTTTGCCAAACTAGAAACGTGTGTATATATATAAAACAATGAAAACACGTGTATTAATCAATCTGATGGACTACATTGCTAAAGACATCATCGAAAGAGTAGTTTCAAACGCCATGGCAGAATACTTGGATAAAGAAGCTGTAGAAGACAAAATTGTAACTCCTACAAACGCCAATGCAAACAAGAGGCCCAAACCAACAGCACCCAAGAAGCCCAAAAATCCTCCTAAATCGGCAGCCATCATATCTTCTTCCTCTTCGTCGGATGAAGACGAAAATCCAGCTCCCAGTGGCGTGATCAGTAACAAACCTACCAAGAGCGATGAAGAATTCATCGACGATGAAGGAGGTGATGAAGGTTTGGACGATCGAACGCAAGCCCAATTCGATGCCATGAAGAGAAAAGAAATGAAAGGCAAATTAAAAAAGAAAATGGAAGAAGAAGCGAAAAAGAGAAAGCGCAAAGACGACAGCGCCAATCTGGAATCCACCCCAAAGAGAATCAAGCTAACCAAACCCAAGAAACGACCTCTAAACCCAAGAAACCGGCCCATTCCAGTCGATCCAGTGGTTTCTGAAAATGAGGAACTGGACAACGAACAGCAAGAAGAAGGATTGACGGAGGCGTTTCACACCGACAGTGAAAATGAAGTTTTTGACGAAGAACAGCTGGAATTACAAGACTATTATGATCATTTGGCACAACAACAACCCTCTAACACCCAAAAAACTCCAGAAGAACGCATCAAAGCAAACCAATGTCCCTTTTGTTTTGGTCCGTTGGCCATCGGAAGCACTCCTGACGAAAAAACGGGCGAAGAGAAATTGTGGGCTTTTTGTTCAAAACAAACCTGCAAATGGACGTACGTACCTCCCAACAAGATCCATCAGTTCATCGTAGAGGCCCACATGACGCTGAGCCCAAAATATCAGTATCCATCCACCAAAGAAACCTGCACTCATGGCTTACCTCTCCAAGCCACTTGGGTTCACGACGTGAGCAAAATGACGGAGGAAGATGCTGCTTATCTCAAGGGATGTATCTTTCTGGTTTGCGAAATCACCAAGAAAGATAAACAAAACCGAGTGCCCTGCAACAAGGTGATTTTAGCCAATCCTCGCAATGGAAGAAACCCCAAACCCTTAGAAAAGAGGTACAGAGGATTGGTGATAGAGCGCAAGATTGCAGCCAAAAATACCGAAAAGCGGTTTGGTTTTGATACCGGTACAGCATTGGCGCGTTTCAAAGCAGATCCTCGCAACCAACGTGATTTTGGAAACAAAAAAATCAACACAGTCCCCCGACGTCGTTAAAAGACAAGAACACTGACACTTTTAATTTAATTTTCACTTTTTGCACCTTTTTGCACTTTTTCTACATGTATTTAATACATCAATAAACTAATTGAAAAGAACAAAGGATTTTATTTTTTACTCTTATCTTCTTTACACAGCCTGAGAAAATCACACTCTAACACTTCTTTCACATTATCTTCGCTAGCTACATTCAGACGTTTAGTTAACTCGTCTTCGGAAATTAAATCACGTTGTCTCAACTCACGAGCCGTTGTTTCGCGCCTTTTTACCACCCCACACAACTTTGCATAAGCACGTGCCCTGTTAGGATCATTTGAATTTACAGATTTAAACCATTTTTTCAGCGATGAAACATCACTCAAAAATTTCTTTTGCGGAAAATCAATGACTTCCACCAACTCTTCTACAGAACTTAGACGGGTTAAAATATCTACAAATAATGCAACCCCGTCATCGTGTTTTGGTAAAGCTTTACCTCCATCTGGCACATAATCTGCATATTTACGCCTCTTTGCGTTTACTTCATCTTCAAATTCGTGAGTGCTCTTTCTCTTGCATAAATTTTCAATCTGTTGTGTACTCAAACACACCAGGTGGTCTGGTCTATTTTGATCAAGAACGGAAGATGGAAGAGCAAATGGGCAACATTTTAGCTCTAACTCTAACTCTTCTAAAGATCTACGAACGTCTTGTGTGGCACACCTAACAGCATGAATTTTAAATGCTATTTTTGTTCTATAGCCAGTCATTTCATCGTAATGTTTTAGCGGAATTAGAGCGTTTGAACATTCATTTTCTAGAATGCCTAACCCTGATTCAATATTACAATTAAACAATGATAAGTCACCCTTCAATTGTTTCATGATTGTTTTTTTGTCGTCACGCGGTATGAGACAGATGGTTCTTTGTCTCCCGTCGGCAATTGCGGTTTCCGGCTCTGTCTCCATGACGTCTGAGTCATTGTTATCTTCTCCGTGGGAGACCACATCTGTCACACCGCTTGTTTCCGCTGTTACTGCTTTGTCTACTTCTTGCATCTATAAAAAAACAAAAGAAAATATTTTAATTAAAAAATACAATTACCAATCCATCTGCATCTGTTTTTAACAAAACAAAAGAAAAAATTGGTTCTCACGCTATAATAAAAACCAACCTAAAAATAAAAAACTAACCTTCGATCCGCTTTTTAAACGTCTAGATCTTCTCAATTCAGCTTTTGAAGGTAACGCCAAGGTTTGCGTAGACACTTCACAATGATTCTTGCTCCAAATATCTTCTATGTCATTCAAGAGAGCGTTATGATCAATAAACGCGTCTTGACCTTGTGTTGGCGCTACAAACGAAAACTGCGGTTGCTGCTGCACCACCGAAGGTGTAGTTAGAGTTTCTGTATTACAAGGAACGGAAGTTTGAAAGAATGGTCTATTGTTACCACCAAACAATGATGGAAATTGCAAGCTTGGGGGTTGAAACCACTGTTGAATAGTCGGTATAGAAAAGGCACCGCCACGATTATCCATTCTCCTGTGTGAACAAAAAATAAATTAATTCAAAATCATATCAACCGTATCGTATCGTTCGCATACATAATTAATTACATAAACCACAATATAATATCACACGCAAACATGTTTTCACACGCAAAATGGCCAAAAAACCATTTGATCATCCATTTAGCATTGCTAACATTTTAAAAAGATGCAAATACAAAAAACCCAAAAAAGTACAAGTAAAAATGGAATACAAATGGGAAGACAGCGACAGTGAAGAAGAAAAAGGTGGTCTTAATGAAGACATGGGCAGTAATGAGGTTTTTGAAAATGTCGCCCACGAAGAAGTTGTAAATTCAATGCCTGAAAGACTGGATGATTTCAAACACGTGTCTTCATTATGCATCTGTAAAGACCCAGATAATTCTCATCGACCGAGTTGTTTATCCGGATTAATACAAGCTACGGAAAGAATTATGCAGGCAGATATCAAGTTTATCGAGCACCACTACATGCAAAAACCGGGCTGGTGGAATACGATCAAGTTATTGGAAAAAGAACAAAGAGAAGATGCTTCCCGTCCACTCTACCTTGAACGCCTGATCGAATTTTCAAAAAATGTAACTGCTACTATGCAGCACTATAAGAGAGAATTACAAATTTCTGTGTTTTATCACGAAAATATAACACAGTGTCCTTTTGGAGAACCCGATATGGTTAAAGCCAAAATAAAATATCTGCTGAATCATCATCATCTCATGCTGAAAAGACATCCCACAATAGTCAACGACATGGAACAATACAAAGCTAATGATAAACAATGAACTTTTATTCTTTTTTTAACTACACATGTATTAAAAAGTAGTAAGTAATAAAAAGTTTTTTTTAAGAAGACATTAAAACATCGTCAAATGACAATTTTTTGCGTGCTGCTGGATTCTCTTCCTCCATTTCTCCTTCTCCTTCACCTTGTTCCACGTGTTCATCTTCATTTCGAACCACTACTTCCTCAGTGACGTCCAATGGTTGAAACCCACTTTCTTCTTCCTCCTCATCCTCTTCATCTTCCTCTAATGCCAAAATCGTCGGCGTTGGTGGCAGTTCCTTTACCATCAACTGCAATCGATCCACTTCGCGTTGCAAATCAGCTTTATCCAGCGTGAGACTGCTGTTTTCTTGCACAATACTCTTTACAAGTTTTTTGTAGGTAGCAATCTCCTTCTCGGCATCTTCAAGTTTAGATTTATACTTCAAAATAATGTTTTTATACTTGACAGTTCTGGTAGCATAATGAGCAACACTCTCTACTGCAGCCTGATGCATCTCTTTCAAACTATCAGCATTTTCATCCCACTTATCAAACGTCTTACTCAAATCCAATTGATCCAAGCGAGTTCCTCTAACTTTATCAGCACAAACCATGATGTTTTCAACTACAGGACACATTCCTCGAACCCAACCAACATCCTCCAAATCATCCATGATGTACGCAAACTTGTAATCGTCAGTTGCCATTAAAACCAAACAACCACAGTTAGTAAAACGAGTACAGTTATCAACCCCACGATAAATAATAAAAAACTCGATATTAACCCAATCATTTGTCTCTTTGTGCCAATATAAACACGTGTTTGCTTTTTTGATGACACGTGTTTTGACATCACCCCATTGTCACCACCACACGATTCTACATCACATAACACTTCCATCAGCTGATCAGCACGTACGGGAGTTTCTCTAAAAAAAACCAAAACTTCTTCTTGTAAATCTGAACTTTCTAAAGTTCTCATGTAAAATCTATAGTTTCCATGTTCACACATGAAACAAACGACTTCTTTTTGGAAAACATCGATCCGTCCGTCCGATTCCATTGTCAACTGGAACAAAAATGATAAAAAATTATCACGCAACCTTTACTTCAAACCAACTTGCCGCCAAGCAATCAATTAAAAAAATTCCTGCATTCTATTAACAACATATTCGCATTCTATACAATAAAATCATACGTTACTTTCAAATAATTCATTAAATCCTGCTGTTCTTTTGCAACATCCGCTAAAGGTTTCAATTCGACTTTCAATTGTTCGTATTGTTTTTTAAGCTCTTCGTTCTGCTTGAGAAGATTTTCTCTCTCTTCTATCTTGGCGTCATAAATCGGTCTCAAATAATCGATCTCGTCACAACCGTCAGAAACAATTTCTCTGTAGGATCTCTTGTCATCTTCTTTCACTTTAATCACACCATTGTCTATAAAAACATCCGGTACCTCTTTTTGCATTCTCTGCACCGCTTCACTATATTCCTTCCAATATTTGTGATCGTAAATTTTCTTCTGTGTTTTGACTTCGTGCAATTTTTTTTTTTTTCCTATCTGCTTTCCATCCACCTCCTTTTCTCTTTTTTAACAGCGTACAAAATTCACTTTCTTCTTCCTCTGTCACGTATGAATTATTGGAAACAGGAATCTCTGGCATCGGTACTAGGTTAGGCACTTCGTTTAAATCATTCAAAATAACATCTGTTAAAGTGGCAATGTATTGAACGGCTCCGTAAATCAAATCAGCATTACCCCAATGATAACGCAAGTAAAACTCTGGAGGAACTAATTCCATCAACTCGTCATACTTTTGATTTAACTTGGCCACTCGATTTCTTTCTCTTTCATTCCGTCGTTCCTTTAAAGACGCCTCCGCCTCCGCCATATTGTATAAAAATAATGATAAAAAATACAAAAAATACAAAAAATACAAAAAATCATCACGTGTTCCATTTATGATGTCACTTCCTGATACGTCACTTCCTCTTACGTCACTTCCTCTCATCCTACTTCCGGTTACCACACGTCCACCCACCCACCCCTCCCACAACACTAAACAACATCCAC
>Ga0126336_10000236_pt1 | contig 19171 bp, 19 predicted proteins | sample SidCmetagenome_FD_92530 | JGI IMG/M metagenome (GOLD analysis project Ga0126336, IMG submission 92530) | Coral microbial communities from El Islote,Puerto Morelos, Mexico - Siderastrea C C metagenome | ecosystem: Host-associated > Invertebrates > Cnidaria > Coral | place: El Islote,Puerto... | reverse complement strand
TCTGTCGCAGGATGTTGTGTTTCGCATCACGGAGTGTGATCTATAGACCCTTCTCGTCATGAAACTGAAGTTGTAGCTTCTTTCTAGCTATGTAACATGTATTAGATGGCTGAACTCTGCGTTAGTCAAACACGTGAGAGTGAGCTCCTCTTGAAACTGAGAGTTTCTGAGCTTTATATCTTTCCTCCCGTTCTTAGCAAGTCTATCGACTGCGTGTTTGTGTATGCCAATATGTACAGGCAAGACCATGGTTTCGACCCTCCACGTGGGTCTCATCAGTTGCCGGGGTTGGCTTTGTGAGTTGCTCTATGCAAGCTCATGTACTTTGCGAGCAATGCCAGAACCGAAAACACACCAAACCAGGACGAACAGCACAGTACTGTGGAAGACGAAGTGACAGAATTCGACTTGAGTAGCGATGAAGAAAGTTGTGCGGGTGAAGGTCATGGAAGAAGAAAGCAATTTAAGGAATCTACAAATTACTCGAGATGTCGATTTTCTCATGGGCGCAACATCCCGATTTGGCAGTTTTACAGTCGATTCGTTTTGTAAAGTAAACCTGAACCAGGAGACAAACTGTCTCTTAGAAATGGACAGTACGCGTCGTTGCTGACAGTTACTTTCACTTACGCTGGAATTGATGGTGATGATGATGATTATGACGACGACGATGATGATGAATTTTGATTACCAAAGAAAACATTTAATACAAGCGTGGGTGACTAGAAAGACTAACGACAAAGCTTGGATTCTCCAGCGCCTCTTCACGGCGCAACCTGCCCGACACCTGAATTGACGTAAGTGTGTATCTTTTCAACCCAAGAAAAAAGTGTTTGGAAAAAGAGTCACCACTTGGTTCAGTTTTTGTTTCTCTCACCGTTTTTTAAAATCTAAATATGCAGTAAGTCTTTGCCTTTCTCTTAATGACAGTACATTATCAATACTATAAAAGCTATAAATTGCCCATCAGTTGAATGATGGCGGTGAACTAGAGCAATGTGGGTTTTACCAGGTGGGATCGGGATAAAAATGCTCATTGGGGCGCGATGGCGGGATAGACGGAAAAATAGCGGCGGGATGCGGCATTAAAAAAGCCTATGTTGGACCCTCTGCCGATATTGACGCGACTCATTGGCTCATCAAAGCACACAACTGAGTCAACGTATCAATGAAATATGTTGTCGGTCATGTGCTCTTTAGCCTTTTTTGCATTTTTACGTATTGGAACAGATTACAATTAACAGTACTGATCATAGTACTCTTATAGTGCTTCCAAAACCTGAACGATTAGTGAATAGTCAAAGGCAAGTCACTGCCCTGCAGCTTACAATTTCTAAGTACAAACATAAGTAGTATTGTCGGACCCTTTCGATCCGCTAGCCTCGTTTTAATGCGAGGGTTCTCATTGGCTGAGAAGCCAACCACGTGACTTGGGGGAAGAACGGTGATTGTTGGAGATGGGGAGTAACGACATACTGGAAGTAACAAACAGGAAGTGACGTCATAAATGAATGCCAAAATAAAGGGAATAAATCACCCTAACAGCCACCTTACCACGTGACCATGGACAATTCTTGACGCTTACATGACTTGCCGGAATAGCCCTCTGCCTAGGGTGGGAACCAATGACCAGTCGGTCGAAGGTGGATCGAGGGCTCAGAAGATCGAGAAAGGGAGACGATTCGTGACACTTACATGAGTTACCAGTATAGCCTCCTACCTCGGAAAAGTCACGTGAATTTAAAAAATTTTAAACGGGTGGGGGTACCCCCTCCTTCCTATTTGTTTTTTACCCATCATCCTTTCAGATCCACTTGGTATTAAAAAAGTAAATGTTTCGGGGTAGCCCCTCCATGTATCCATTGTCTCCATCATCCTTTGCAATTTTCTGGGTATAAAACCCTCGGCATGTCAAGCGAGGCTTTACCCTCTGACTGACATGGTAAGACGGGAAGTGACATCTCAACGGAAGTGACAAACAGGAAGTGACGTCATAAATAAATGCCCAAATAAGGGGAATAAATCACCATAGGAACCATCTTACCACGTGACCATGGACACTTTGTGACGCTTATATGACGTGTCGGTGTAGTCCTCTGGCTAAAGTGGGAAACTGCTGACCAGTAATGCAAGGGTGGATCGCGGGCTCAGAAGATCGAAAAAGGAGACACTGTGAATAGCCCCCTGCCATGGGAAAGTCAGGTGAATTTAAAAATAATAAAGGGGCGGGGTAGCCCTACCGCTATTTGTTTTCTGCCCATCATCCTTTTAGATCCACTGGGTATAAAAAAGTAAATGGATGGGGTACCCCCTCCCCTATCCATTTTTCCCATCATCCTTTGCAATCGTCTTGGTATAAAACCCTCAGCATGTCAAGCGGGGCTTTACTCTCAGCTTTTGTCCGGTTTCAAGATGAAAGAAGTGAAGAGAACAGAGGGCTTAGACGATCTAACCGCTTTTTTAAATGTCCATGACGACGGGACCTTGAATGAGGGGGCGATCGAGGAAAGAATGCAACTGGAGAGAACGGAGGTAGAGGATGAAGTTCCATTAATGTCGTGTTGATGTCTTGCAGAGTCAAATCTTTCTACGTAGTCAAATCAGCCTTGCTGTTATGTTTATCATTTAAGAAGAGATACCCTCATGGATTTAATGGAAATGAAACGGAAAGAAGGGAGGTAAGAAAAAGGTACCGGGAGAAACACCCTGAGATTTTTCTGGAGCAAAAAATAAGGTACCGCAGGAAAACCACCCCGAGGTGATACGTGAGCACAACAGGAGATACAGGCAAAAGAATTGGGAAAAATTGACCGAGATTAAACTCAAAAAGTATCGCGAGTCACACCCTGAGGGAGTCCGCAAGCATCAAAAAACAGCAATTGGACGTGCTGAAGAAGAAACGCCCCCTGAGGAAGTAAAAAGGTATTAAAGGTCAATGGCAGGCGAACGCCTAGTGCTACAACAACATCAAACGAGTGCAGGAGGCGCAGTCATCATGTTGAATGAACACTTTTTATTTTGATTGTCAGACAAGACATGTGAGTAAAAAAAATTAAAATTTTTGTAAAGCAATTTTTGCGAAAATTTGAATTAAACACTGGTTATTTTTTCAACAACAACATCAAACTCTCTGTCTGTGTCCATGCTTTGCCACGTTGTATTGGCGGGCTGCAAACGTTCTAATATTTGTTGTTTTCTAGGTTCACCAATGGGTGGTTAGAGGAGGGATACCCTACCACACCAATCACAATAGCAACAGTGTCAAAAAAATTGGAAAACTACTGCCACGCTCCTTGGAAAACTCGAACCATATTTGGGTGGTTAGAGGAGGGGGTACCCCTTTGGGACACACAAGGGGTGCTGGGAAAAGTAGAGGAAAAATAGGGGATGGGGGTACCCCTCCTTCATTATAGGGCAACCAGATGTCTTGGTGGGGATCACAGGCGCATGCAACCAATCTCCATCAAGCGAGTGACTCACGTGATGTCTGTCACGTCATACCTTTAATGTGGCCGAGGCCTGTCACGTGGCAGTAAATGAAGGGATAGCCCCTACCCCTCTTGTCTTTGCCCAGAATTTTTTGCGAGGGCCACTACAAAGGGAAACGATTTCACTTGGAGGCGCAACAGTAATAATAATAATAATAAGAAGAATAGATCAGGTGACTCTGCTGACCTGTTGGGAATGTCTGTTGTGTTCCGTGTGGTGGGAATGACCCTTTGCTGACTGGTGGGGATTGCAGGCTTATATTTCAGGGAAAGGTGACGTCAATTAAGGTTGCAGGGTCCGGTCTAAAAGAAAAAGACTGCTGGCTGATAGACATTGCAGGTTCAGGCCTTAGGAAAAGACCGTTGACTAGGATCATGTCAGAAAAAAGACGGCTAGCCAGCAGGCTAGGCTCTCTGGAGAATTGAGATCTTGAGCTCCGGCCCAAGGGGAGTACTGCTGGCTAGCTCAATTAGAGAAGAACCCTGCCCATTAAGGCTTTTGCCGGCTGAGATTCAGAGGAAGACTACTGACCAGTCACTAAATAACAAATTTTTACGCGTTTTCTCACGGCGATTTTCCGCGATACCTTGTAATGCCTTGCAGCATACGCAACCACCTCTAACCCTCCTCGTAGGGTTCCCTTATTTGGACGGAAACTAGATCAAGGGAGGTGCCCCCCCTCCGGTCTTTGTTGATCCATACCTCTCTCTGCCACACCTCTGTAGCTACAGACAGCTCAGGGTAACTGTAAGTAGCTCAATCATGAACATATCTCAAGACAATAATTGTAGCAAAAGCAAGCCTGGAGAGTTCACGTGACAATCACTTTTATTCACGTTCGTTACAATACAATTTCCTCTGTTCTTAGGGACTGGCCGCGGTTTAAAAATTCTGTTGAATAAAAATTTTCGCCTATTCACGGCTGCGTCCGCTGCCTGTACATAATCCATATCTTCTTCTTCGTCAATGAAACAACGTTGGGTTTTCATGACTGCTTCGTGTACGGGATCACGTTTAACACGACGGAACCACTTGAGATAGTGTAAGTACAACCTCCTTAGCCTTATTATGAAATCTGGCAATAAAGCATTGAAACCTTTCGCTTGAGCAACCGCTTCAGATGCCCCCTTTTCCAGTAACTGCTCCACTTATTTTCCGATTGCACGGAGATCTTCCCATGATCACCGCCGTCATATTCCAACTAACTCTTGCCTTCGTCCTCGGAATCAATTTCCATGTTTTCATCGTCATTTTTTTATCCTCTGAATCCTCGTTTATGCTTCCTTTGTTTGAGCCAAATTCAGACACCACGTCCTCTCGGGAGACAGTAGACATGGTTGTACTTTCCCCTTGTTATTTTTCTAAACGTTTCCAACAACCACACTTCTCGTGATGCTCTCTCGTGTAGCTTCGACTAAACGGTTTTTGACAATACTGGCAAAGATGTGCCGTACACTAACTCATGAGGACTCGGCACTCTTTTACTCAAAATGAGCATCTTGCGCTTGGCGCATATTTATATGTTCACAGCGCAACTCAGTTTGAGTCAGTGACTCAAACTCGTAATGAGCAACACATTTTGAGCGCGAATAACTCGGTTACTCGATGAGTTGCTCACCCATATACTCATAGTATATGAGTAACTCACAATGAGCAACTCATGTATGAGTAACTCATAATGAGCAACACAGTTTGAGCGCGAGTAACTCAGTTACTCGAATAGTTGCTCACCCATATGCTCATAGTGTATGAGTAACTCAGAATGAGTAACTCACAACGAACAATCCATTTTGAGTGCAAGTAACTCAGTAAGTCGATGAGTTGCTCACCCAAATACTCATAGCGCACGAGTAACTCATAATGAGTATCAGCACGTGTGAGGAACAAAGTAGAGTACGCATGCAAAACTCATTATGAGTAACCCGTGCGCTATGAGTATTTGGGTAAGCAACTCGTCGAGTAACTGAGCTACTCGTACTCAAAATGGGTTGCTCATTGTGAGTCAGTCATTGTGAGTTACTCGTACACTATGAGCATATGGGTAAGCAATTCTGCGAGTAACTGAGTTACTCGCGCTCAAAATGGGTTGCTCACTATGAGTTACTCATACATGATTTGGTCATTATGGGTTGCTCATTATGAGTTACTCATATACGATAAGCATATGAGTGAGCAACTCATCGGCTAGCTGAGTTTCTCGCGCTCAAAATGCGTTGCTTATTATGAGTTACTCATACACCATGAGCATATGGGAGAGCTAATCAACATGTGTTGCTCATTATGAGTTACTCATAAATGAGTTGCTCATTATAAGTTACTTATACACTATGAACATATTTGTTAGAAACTCATCGAGTAACTGAGTTACCTGCGCTCAATCTGCGTTGCTCATTATGAGTCACTCATACATGAGTTGCTCATTATGAGTAACTAATATATTATGAGCATTTGGGTGAGCAACTCATCGACTAGCTGAGTTACTGGCGCTCAAAATGGGTTGCTCATTATGAGTTACTCACCATGAGTTACTCATACATGAGTTGCTCATTATGAGTTACTCATACACTATAAGCATATGGGTGAGCAACACATCAACTAGCCGAGTTACTCGCGCTTAAAATGGGTTGCTGATTTTTAATTACTCGTTATGAGTTACTCATACATGACTATGAGTGTATGAGTGAGCAACTCACTGAGTAACTGAGTTACTCGCGCTCAAAATACGTTGCTCATTATGCGTTACTCATGCGCTATGAGTATATGGGTGGGCAACTCATCGAGTAACTGGGTTACTCGCCCTCAAAATGCGTTGCTCATTATGAGTTACTCATACTCTATTAGTGTATGGGTGAGTAACTCGTCGAGTAACTGGGTTGCTCACGGTCAAAATGCGTTGCTCATTATGAGTTACTCATACACTGAGTATATGGGTGAGCAACTCATCTAGTAACCGAGTTATTCGCGCTCAAAATGTGTTGCTCATTATGAGTTTGAGTCACTCACCCAAATTGAGTTGCACTGTGAACATATATAAATAGGCGCCAAGCGCATAATGTTCATTTTGACTAAAAGAGCGCCGAGTCTGCATGAGTTAGTGAATGGCACATCCTTGCCAGTATTGTCAGAAACCGTTCAGTCTAAGCTACAATAGACACCGTCACGAGAAGCGGGGTTGTTGGAAACGTCTACAAACACAACAAGGGGAAAGTACAACCATGGCTACTGTCTCCCCAGAGGACGTGGTGTCTGAAGTAGGCTCATACGAAGGAAGCATAAACGAAGATTCAGAGGATAAAGAACGTGACGATGAAAACATGGGAATTGATTCCGAAGACGAAGACGACAGTGAGGTTGAATATGACAGCCGTGATCCAGTTGAAGATCTCCATGCAAAAGTTAAAGAGTCCCTTAGTTCACGCTTCGGAAAACAAGTGGAGCGGTTACTGGAAAAGAGGGCAACTGAATCGGTTGTTCAAGCCAAAGCTATCAATGCTTTATTGCGCTAAATTTCAGAATAAAGTTACGGAGGTTGTATTTGCACTATCTCAAGTGGTTCCGTCGTGTTAAACGTGATCCCGTACACAAAGCAGTCCTGAAAACCCTACATCGTTTCATGGACGAAAAAGAAGATGTGGATTATGAAGAGGCCGCGGACGCAGCCGTGGATAAGCGAAAATTTTTATTAAACAGAATTTTCATCCGCAGCCAGTCCCTAAGAACGAAGAAGAAGAGGAGGAGGAGGAGAAGACGAAGAAGAGGACGAAGAAGACAAAGAAAGTTGACCTTGCGACTAAGAACTGAGCCGAGTTGAACAGATGAAATTGTATTGTAACGAACGTGAATAAAAGTGATTGTCACGTGAACTCTCCAAGGTTGCTTTTGCTGCAATTATTGTCTTGAGAAATGTTCATGTTTGAGCTACTTGAAGCTACCCTGAGCTGTCTGTAGCTACAGAGGTTTGACAGAGAGAGGTATGGGATCAACAAAGACCGGAGGTGAGGCATCTCCTATGGTCTAGTTTCCGTCCAAATAAGGGCACCCTAGGAGGAGGGACAGAGGTGGTTGTGTATGCTGCAAGGCATTGTAAGGTATCGCGGAAAGTCGCTGTAAGAAAACGCGTAAAAATTTGTTCTGGTCAGCAGTCTTCCTCTGAAGCCTCAGCCCGCAAAAGCCTTATTGGGCAGGGTTCTTCTCTAATTGAGCTAGCCAGCAGTGCTCTCCACTGGGCTGGAGCTCAAGATCCCAATTCTCCAGAGAGCCTACCCTCCTGAATGACGTTTTTTTATGACCTGATCCTAGTCAACGGTCTTTTTCTAAGGCCTGAGCCTGCAATGTCTATCAGCCAACAGTCTTTTTCTTTTAGATCGGTCCCTGCAACCTTAATGGACGTCGCTTTTGCCTGAAATATGAGCCTGCAATCCCTACCGGTCAGCATAGGGTCATTCCCGCCACACGAGAGTTGGTCAAAATTTCATAACAGACATTCCCAACAGGTCAGCAAAGTCGCGTGATCTATTATTATTATTATTATTATTATTATTATTATTACTGTTGCGCCTCCAAGTGAAATCGTTTCCCTTTGTAGTCGCGCTCGCAAAAAATCCTGGGCAAAGACAAGAGGGGTAGGGGGCTACCCCTCCATTTGTTGCCACGTAACAGGCCTCAGCCACATGAAAGGTATGACGTGTCAGACATCATTTGAGTCACCCGCTTGATGGAGATTGGTTGCATGACGTCTGTCATCTCCACCAAGATATCTGGTTGGCTATGCCATGCTGATGAGTCCTAACAAGGACGAAACAGCTGTCCATGGCTGCCACTGCCCGGGTGATATGGCTGTGTGCATGCATAAGGTACTGGCCATGCTGTGGAGTTGTGTCTTGTGACCATTGCATTCCAATGGTTTATTTTGACATTTTATGTCGTCACACCCGCATCCCTGTTAATTCAGGTAATCCACACTCCATACGCATTGCCTAGACTGTCTTGTACGGTCGCAGCCACAGCTACCACATTTACACTGCAGCCAACGTGTTGTACGGCCCAATAAGTGAGACGATGAATCCCCCGGTGGAAAGAATTTAGCAGCCAGACATCCTTTTTTGCTCGTCAGAGGGTGGTTGGTCGTTCTGCAGAGCAGCCGTTTGGTTTGTTGCTGCCGCTTCAGCTTGTCTTTTGCTTCGTGTGCCTTGTGGTTGTGTTCTGCCAATTTCTTTCCAGCATGAACTCGGTCCGGGTTTTTTGCGGTCTTTGTTGGGGGTACATCAGAGGCGATGTGTATGGCCTTCATGGTTTTACTCGAGGGTTTGTAAAAAAGAACTATCGCCAGCACAATTTCCAGGAAGGGCTTTGCAATGCTGGCGATCTGCTGGGTAAGCACCCACACGCTGATTCCTGTATGCTGCGTGCTGAAGCCCAGCGAAACCAGCTGGCTCGTGCACCCTTTCACGTCTTTTAACGCGGCGTAGTCGTCCAAAATGATTAGCTTATTCGTTCCTTTAAAAAAGAAGCTTGACATTTTCAGGCAGACTTCGACCTCGTTCTGCTGACAGGCGATCACAAAAATGCGAGGCTCATTGTCCACAAAACCGTCTAAAGTCTTGTTGTGGGTGACAGTTGGGCATAGCAGCACGATGCATTCAGACTTCCCCCTGAACTGGCCACGAAAGTGGTTAACAAGATTTAACGTTTTCCCTGAATTCGTCGGCCCAACGATGAGGGCATTGACAGGATATTGCCGGGATCCCTAATAATACTGCACAGACTCCAGTTCATTATTTTAGACGGTGAACTGTGCGTCACTAATTATGAAAATGTAGCATTTTACGAGCTGCACGCCGTCCTTTGTGCTTAACAACGCAGGCCGCTGCCGTGCATTTTTCTATCGACCATAGAGCGTAGATCAATGAACAGACCAAACTTGTCTCCCCTGTAGAAAGCAGTGGCAACCATGTTGCTCACCTCGGAGTTGTCTGTACCGAAATGCCGGCTAACTTGCTCCCACAAGTCCTGCCCTTCCATGCCCTGGCTGTACACTTTGTTGGACACGTCGTTCACGACGACCTCTACACGGGTGATCTCAGGGTTGAAAAACTTTCCCGAATCTCTTGCTCCGCCAGCGCAAGGCTCCCAGCAGGGAGGGAGGGAGGGGGCCTTTCATGGAGCGGTGCGAGATGTTGATGCTCTCGTTTAGGATTATGGATCAGAACCTCAAAAGCGAGATCCTCAGAAAGAGAGAGTGGTTTCGAACAGCAGTGAGGTAATCACCTTTCTCGCTAAAAACGCTTGGCTGCTTATCCTCGCGATGGCCGCCTTTCCTATCGTGCGAGTTACCAAGCGCGACTAACCGCAAAAGTGGCTATACACAAACCAACAAAGGAGCCACATTTTGTTCCTGTGGTGCGCTGTGGGCAGCTGGCCCTGTACAGGTCGCTGCGCGTGACTCGAAGTGTCTGCACCTTTTTTTGCCGACTGTACTGCAATGGTTGCATTGTGGATTAGATTGGAGGGGTGGCTGGTAGGCCGGATTGTTTTGGCAGCTCGTCGTCCATGTGCTTGATCCCAACTTTTTTGTGCTTATATGAACATCGTTGTTTACTCCGAGCTTCATGCCTGTAGCTGCTTGCTTGAGCTGGTTGTTGTAATTAACAGTGCTGACTGTGTTGATCACCATCTGGGAAAGCTTCAGCCAAGCCCCCAGGCAGGTGACAAAGTTTAAGCGTACCTTTGCCTCATCAACAGCAAGTTAATATCTTTGCACACTCTTGGACAGGCCCCGCTGTCTTATGTCGTCTTCCATCAGCACCAAGAATTGCGCTTCTTTCACTCTGCCGCCGTCTCCCAGAATGCTGCTGCACACATTGTCCTGTGAGCCCAGAACGCAGTAAACAAAGGTTTCAGCGCAACAGCCCTACTTGAGTAAGTCCTTGTGCTTATATGAACATCGTTGTTTACTCCGAGCTTCATGCCTGTAGTTGTTTCCTTGAGCTGGTTGTTGTAACCAACCGTGCTCACTGTGTGCTCATCAGGCACAAAGAAATCGAACTGGTTTTTGGTGCCATTTATCGTTGCTGATGAAACACACAGCGTTGCCGTCGCTACCTTTCCTAGGCCATTGTTTTCGCCACTTTTGTTTAGCGGAAATCGCTGCTGGCGTCCATTCCAAACTGTTCGCAGATGCTATTATAAGACGTAATATCGTAGTAGCTGTTAGTCTGGCTAAACGTGGGATCTCTGGGAAAGGCGCTTGCGCTCTGGATGCCGCCTATCTCAAACAATATTCTCCTGATGATGAAATAAACGTGAAACAGATAAAAAGAACACAGCTTCGGGCTCAGGTTCAGTTGCGTGGCGTTTGTGCCAAAGTCAAAAAGAAATTGACGTGATATGCCGCAGCCAGTTGCTGCACACCACACGGCAAAGTTCAGCTGCTGTGGCCAGTAGCTCATGTTTCGGCCGGCCAGCCACTTGTGCGCCTCCTTTCCCGTTGTGTGCGTGATCCTTGAAAATGTTTCTGAAATTTGTTTTTTAAAACGCCGTGGGCGTTACGTAGCCCTTTTGTTCCTTATTAAGGATACTACCTAATTTTTGCGGGCTTTTAGCAAAATCAACCGCTGGAATTAGCCTTTCTGGTTTTTTGTTAAAAGTCAGTTGAAATGGAATAGTATCTGTCTCGTGAATCTGCTGAAAGGCTTGTGCATGCGTTCATTACAAGTAGGCTGGACTATCGTAATAGCTTATTATATGGTGTTCCGGAGTATCAGATTAGAAAACTTCAAAGAGTTATGAATGCATCCGCACGGTTAGTTTACTGCGCATCTGAGTACTGTCACATTACCCCTCTACTTCGGGAGCTTGACTGGTTACCAGTGCATTGATTTTAAGATTCTTCTTATCACATTTAAAATACTTCAGGGTTTTGCTTTTAGTTATCTCAAGAATCTAGTTTCAATCTTACCAGCTTCACATTATCAATTGCGTCGGAACAATAACGGTATATTGTTAGCTAGTCCGCCGTTCAAAACGAAAACAACTATGGGGGATCGCTCGTTAATACTACCTGTCCCAGTCTTGTGGAACAGCTAAGGCCTTTTGTTAAAATTTTATGTGAAATGGTATAATTAGATTACAGTTTAGTTAGGAGATTTTATTATTTATTTGAATTCTTTAATAATGTATTCTATTAAGTGTAATGCGCTTATGATTATTTTATAGAAAAAGCGCATATTATAATTAAGTAATGCATATTATTATTATTATTATTATTAATCCCATCTGTTACGAGACCTAAAGCGTCTTTCATGTCTTGACTCCAGTACTTAGGGTCTGAGCCAGACACGCTCTGCAACAAACCATCAGCTTCAGCTGTTACATTGTGGTGCTCGTCAACGTTCGCTTCTGTTGTGAACTTTGTTAAATTTGCTTGAGGATAGGGACGTTTGAACTCTGCCCAGGCCATATTTTTGCACCTTGTGCTTTTTTTTGACCAGCTGTTGAGGTAACCCATTTCAATGTCGCATCCATGAAGGCGCCTTTGTATATAAATATTTTTATGTAAATATTTTTGTATACTTAAAATGGTTGGGCTTGCAATCGACACCCCTACACACGAACACAAAGTTTACTTTGATTAGCCGATCCCAAAACCACGGTTCGTCAGCCTTCTTTCTTGTTTGCTCGTTAGTGGACCTGTTCCCCCCGGCCACTACAACATTGACACTCTGGCAGATTATATAACTAAAACAGTCTTTAAAGGAAAAAACCTTTAAAATATCAATATTTGGCTTTTCAAGTGCATTAGCCTTTGAAAAAACCCAGGAAGTCGATAGCTTTGCTCTCAAAAAAAATCTTGCGGAAAAAGAAATAGCTGGTGTATATGTTAAAGGAGCTTTGTTTCAGCGGCTGAACTCAACGAGCAGCTACCACATCCACTGCGATTTGGTCGATAGAGAAAACAAGCTGTATAACGAAAAACCCAGCGATCTTTTGACATGTGTTCCAGTAACTGGGAAACCACAAGAAAGAGTTTTTTATTTACAGCACACCTTATCTACTTTCACCTCTCGTTGAACAAGTCCGCTACAACATGTTAGCAACGTTACAGTTACTGATTAAGACAGATGGTAACCTTTTCAACTTTCGTGACGCGCCCCTTCAATTTAAATTAGAAATTAGCCAAAAAGTTTCTAAATATACTGGACATGAGTTCAGCCAACGTTCTGTCATGTGCTCCTGAATATCAAGATACAGAAAGAGACTGAAATCTATCGGGTGCTTTATCCAAACATACCGCCTACGGCTGATGCAGGAAAACTTTCGGTTAACAAACACCACTGAGATTGAAAAGGACATTGCCACTGAAGCTGAACATTACAGGCTTGTGGCAAAAAAAATATTTAAGTCTCCTTCCCCAGTTGCAATAAATACGACTTATTGAATATACTCTAGTCAATTTTTTTGGTCAACGGTCCAGCTTTGTTTGCAAAGAGCGCTGAAAGAAATGTAAACCAGCCAAGTGTTGGGATAAATGATGGCCACGCGAGATGGCCGATTTATTGATTAAATCATACATAGTCAAATAAAAATAATTAGCAACGATTCCTTCGTTCGTTAAGCTCTAGCAATGGTGAGGGCACGAGAAAAAAAGGGGGCCCAGACTCAAATACAAAAGAAAAGTAATGTGAGATAAAAATATGAGGTGGAGGAAGGGAGGAGGAGGGTTGAACTCGCAGAGCGTTAGGTCTTGAGACAAAGACCTAAAAAAGACCTAAAAATAACAGCAAAATGACCTTGCGTCATTCCGGCAAACAAATGAATTAATAGGGTAACAAAATTGGGCAGATTTCTGTGAAATTTGGCCTGAACTTTCCTTACTTATTATGAAACAAAAGCGTGGCGGGGATTTTTGAAATTTATAATATTTCACCCGTGGCGATCTTCAATGAAATGCCCACCACGCATTCTTTGCTGCTCAAACTTGACAGATTAATTAAAAAATAACCAGTCAGAATATCTAAAAATGCTGATACAATTTTCATGATTGATCCTTTGTGATTAATACCATGCAGTTTTTTTGCCAATGCGGTTGGATTTCATACCCTATTAATTCAATTGAATGACACATGGTCATTTTCGTGGTTGTTTGCGATTTTCATTTGCGGACTTGAAGTAACCGGCAACTTATATTTTTTCCGAAATCTACATTTATTAAGCTTTCCAAAAATATATAGTTTCGCGTGTTTTCCTTTAAAATAACGCGCAAACGATTTTTTTCCCGAGGACACCCGCGAAGGTACGGAGTAACCTTAAACAACAAAATACACTCCACCCCTCCGGTTGAACCCTTCCCACCGCCATTCTAATGATTTACGTTAAACAGTTAATTCAACATAAGTGGGTAGGAGTCATAAACAGTTTTATTTGGCGGCACATAAATTAATTAATGTCTCCTTCCCCAGTTGCAATTAATACGACTTATTGAATATACTTTAGCCAATTTTTTTGGGCAACAGTCGAGCTTTGTTTGGAAAGGGCGCTGAAAGAAATGTAAACCAGCCAAGTATTGGGATAAATTATGGCCACGCGAGATGGCTGATTTATTGATTAAATCATACATAGTCAAATAAATTAATTAGCAACGAATCTTTCGTTCGTTAAGCTCTAGCAAAGGTGAGGGCACGAGAAAAGAGCCACAATCCTCCTGAAGGGAGGCCCGCCAACATGAAGACTGTTGACCGAAAAAATAGACCTGGGAGGAGAAAAAGGAAACTGCCACAGCACCTGCGTGTGGACTAAACTCATGACTCTCATGACTAAGCTACTTTTGTTGATAGGCTAGGTGTACTAATACAATTAAGAAACGCGTTAGATTTCCAACTCTCTAACGGGCGAATCTGTGTGTCGGTAAAACCTTTTGCAGCGGCCCAAGTGGCTGCGCCTATTCGAAAACTGTCTGATTCATACAAAGGAGGATCAAGATGACAAAAACGAAGTGCTCTAATGAGTTGCTCTACAAAAAGTGTCGTTTAAAGGACGCCCCGTCTGGCCAACACAATAGAGGACCGTAGACGTTTCCTCTAGCAGCAATGAAATCTAATATATCGTTTTAACGGCACATGGATATAAATAACAAGGGGGCGCCGGGTAGCACTATGTTAGTAGTATTGTCGGACCCTTCAGATCCACTAGCCTCGTTTTGATGCAAGGCTTCTGATTGGCTGAGAAGCCAACCACGTGATGCTTGTGGACTCCCTCAGGGTGTAGCTCCAATACCTTTTCAGTTTAATCTCGGTCAATTTTTTCCAATTCTTTTGCCTGTATCTCCTGTTTTGCTAACGTATGACCTCAGGATGGTTTTCCTGCGGTACCTTCTTTTTTGCTCCAGAAAAATCTCAGGGTGTTTCTCGCGGTACCTTTTCCTTTGCTTCCGTGGTTTCCCTTTTCATTTCCATTAACTCAATGAGGGGATCTCTTCTTACCCTTTCATCCTCTACCTCCGTTCTCTCCAGTTGCATTTTCCTCGATCCCCGCTTCATTCAAGGACCCGTCGTCATGAACATTTAAAAAACTGGTCAGATCGTCTAAATCCTCTCTTCTCTTCTCTTCTGTCATCTTGAAAACCGACTAAAGCTGAGAGTAAAGCCCCAATTGACATAATGAGGGTTTTATACCAAGAAAATTGCAAAGGATGATAATTGCAAAGGATGATGGGAAAAATAGGGGAGGGGGTAACCCACCGATTTACTTTTTTCATACCAAGTAGATCTAAAAGCATGATGGGTAAAAAACAAATAGGGGTAAGGGATACCCCACCCCTTTGTTATTTTTACATTCACGTTACTTTCCCGTGGGAGGGGGCTATTGCGGTACCTCATGTAAGCGTCACGAAGTGTCTTCCTTTTTGGTCGTATGAGCCCATGATCCACCCTTCACCTACTGGTCAGCAGTTTCCCACTCTAGCCAGAGGACTACTCCGGCACGTCATGTAAGCGTCATGGTCATGTCGTAAGACGGTTGCTATGGTGATTTATTCCCCTTTTTAGGCATTTATCGATGACGTCACTTCCGGTTTGCCATTTCCGGTATGAGGTCACTCCCCGTCTTACCAATCACCATTCTTCCCCGAAGTCACTTGGTTTTCTTCTCAGCCAATGAGAACCCTTGCAATAAAACGAGGCTAGCGGATCTGAAGGGTCCGATAATACTAGTTATGTTTGTACTTAGAAATCGTGAACTGCAGGGCAGTGACTTGCCTTTGGCTATTCACTAATCGTTCAAGTTTTGGAAGCACTATAAGAGTACTATGATCAGTACTGTTAATTGTAATCTCTTCCAATACGTAAAAATGCAAAAAAGGCTAAGGAGCACATGACCGACAACATATTTAATTGATACGCTGACTCAGTTGTGTGCTTTGATGAGCCAATGAGTCGCGTCAATATCGCTAGAGGGTCCAACATAGGCTTTTTTAATGCCGCATCCCGCCGCTATTTTTCCGTCTATCCCGCCATCCCGCCCCAATGAGCATTTTCATCCCGATCCCGCCTGGTTAAACCCACATTGCTCTAGTTCACCGCCATATTTCAACTGATGGACAATTTACAGCTTTTACAGTATTGGTAATGTATTCTCATTACGGAGAACGGCAAAGACTTACTGCATATTTAGATTTAAAAAAACGGTTTTTCCTTGGTGTCTTTATAAGATACAAACAAACAAAAACTCCACTTAAGGAGGATTGAACTAAGTGGTCACTCTTTTTCTGAACACTTTTTACATGGGTTGAAAAGATACACACTTACGTCAATTCAGGTGACGGGCAGGTTGCGCCGTGAGAAGGCGCTGGAGAATCCAAGCTTTGTCGTTAGTCTTTCTAGTCGCCCACGCTTGTATTAAATGTTTTCTTTGGTAATCAAAATTTATTATCATCGTCGTCGTCATCATCATCATCATCACCATCGTCTTAATCATCATCATCACCATCAATTCCAGGGCAAGTGAAAGTAACTGTCAGCAACTACGCGTACTGCCCATTTCTAAGAGAAAGTTGGTCTCCTGGTTCAGGTTTACTTTACAAAACGAATCGACTGTAAAACTGGCAAATCGGGATGTTGCGCCCATGAGAAAATCGACATCTTGTGTAATTTGTAGATTCCCTAAATTGCTTTCTTCTTCCATAACCTTCACCCGCACAACTTTCTTCATCGCTACTCAAGTCGAATTCTGTCACTTCGTCTTCCACAGTACTGTGCTGTTCGTCCTGGTTTGGTGTGTCTTCGGTTCTGCCATTAGTAGTTGACTGGACTTCCTTTTGATATACGTAATCTGTAATCTACAGCCTTTGCCATGGTGGTTTCCCGGCAAAAAGTTCTTTGTCGCACAGAGGACCAATACGTTCTTGGCCACTCTCGCATCATTGAAAATTTCATCTTACGTGGCTTTGATCGCTGGAGGTAGTGGGATTGACGGTATTTCAAAATGGCCCAGTGTTCTCTCCGGAACTGGGTACTATGACCCACGGCTTGTGTAACAATAAGCCGATCTCGATGTTGTGCGTCTTAGCACTTCTTTTGCTGTGCTTCCAAGGTCGCGCGCATATCAGAAAGCTGTGGAGACTTGATTCTTGTGATAAACGATTGAATGCATATTTTCTATGTCCAGTGTCATGCAGCTCGGTAGGCTGGTGTCGTCATATCCCAGCGGATCAAGATTGTGCTTTATACTTTCCAATTTACATTTGAGTAGCTTCACCGACCATCTTCGCTGCCACACTTCCTTCAGAGCCATTTAAGGGAAAGTAGCAAACGGCAGTTCAGTTCCCTGATAGATGCGACATTCTCCTCTCGAACCTGTAAGCACCTGCCCACTCTAACGATCTCACCTGAAAGGTTACAGTAGTCATACGTCTGGTGCTTTTCGTGAATGGAAAATGCAGAAAACAGCTCTCCGATCTCGATTTAGCTTGTTTGCATGTCACAAACATATACCACGTTATTGATTTCCGGCAAATACCAGAGGGCTAAAAAAGCCTACATTTTGTTGCAAGTCCATCATTATTTCCTGAAATGACATCACCAGCGAAAACTTGAACATTTTGCTTACATCTAAACCATTTCAAGACGCCGTGACTCTCAGGATCTGACACAACAACTCCGTCTCCATGAGGTGCGACCGTGTGTGGCATTAGGCATTCTGGACGCCCGGCGCTAATAATACACACTACATTCAAAGTGGCAAGGGAGAGTTCATCCACCCCACTCCCGTTAGCGAAATAGAAAATCATGTGACAGGAAAACGTCTATTTTACGCCTTTTAACGCACGGATTCTGGGGACCATTTAAGGCCATTTATGACGCAAATTAATAATTGTCAATGTCTCTGAGGTCATGTGACCCGTAATTTGAGCTAACTTATGATCCCGCACATACTCGTCCTATCCCGTATCCCGGCTACGAAACAGAGCATATCCCGGTCTCGCTGTCATATTTTCATCCCGCATCCCGCCCTTAACATTTCTCGATCCCACATCCCGCCTCGATTTTAAGCCTCATCCCGCATCCCACCAAACCTATGTTGGACCCTCAGGTCACGAAATTCAAGTTCCTTGGCCAAGGCATGCATCACAAGCCGACTCATGTTGGAGTGCCTCTTCTTCCAGAGAGCTGGTCTCTGCAACTTTAAAAGCTTTTAGGTGCTAGTTTAAATAAGGGTTCTACGAAAGTTTACAGACGATCCTGGAAACTATTTACAGACTCTGCACAGTCTTCTTTGGGTGACACAATATTAGGTTTACCTTTACCACCAGCTGGTATAGCACTATTTGTGTCCAATCTTTATTCACTTAATTACGTTTGCTCGACTGTTACCAGTTATTTATCAGCTATTAGCTATGCTCACAAGCTAGCAGGAGTAAATGATCCTACAGAAATTGCAATCATTCGACAAATTCTCAAGGGTCCGCAAGTTAGCTCCGTCACACAATGTGCATCTTCCAATTACATTACCGAGGGGTCTGACATGTAAGCGCGATAATGCATCAGCTTTGACATTGAGCACCCTAGACACGTGAACAGCCCGAAAGAGAACATTATGTTTTAAGAGAACTAAGAGCCTTTTATCCTTAGTTGTTTTCTTATTGATCACTTCCACTAAGCCTTGATTGTCGGTGTGAAACAGAATGCACTTATTTGCTAGTTTTGATGCCCCTATGGAAACAGTTATAACTATAGGAAACATTTCTAGAATTCTGATATTTCTACCAAACCAGCTATTAGGTCATTTACCGAAAAACCAATGCGAGCCAAACGCTGCGGCCTGACGTAACAAGCCTGCAGCATCAGTGTAAAGATGCAGTTTAGCAGAGGAAAGCCAAATATAATCTAAAAAGAAGGATCTACCATTGTAGGATTCTATGACAATAAGCCATAATTGAAGATCTGATCGGATCTTACGATTTAGGCGTAGAAAATAACGGGGGCGTTTGATCCCCACCGTTAAATTAATTAGACGACGTAAAAAAGTTCCACCAGGTACTATCACAGAACAAGTAAAATTAAGAAGGCCAATTAAAGATTGCAATTCTTTCAAAGTCACCTTTTTCCTATGAAGAAAATGGTGAATAGGAGAACGACATTTAGTAAGCTTGTCACAAGGAAGCCACGCTTCCATCTTTGTTGTGTCTAGT
>Ga0126336_10000235_pt1 | contig 19200 bp, 11 predicted proteins | sample SidCmetagenome_FD_92530 | JGI IMG/M metagenome (GOLD analysis project Ga0126336, IMG submission 92530) | Coral microbial communities from El Islote,Puerto Morelos, Mexico - Siderastrea C C metagenome | ecosystem: Host-associated > Invertebrates > Cnidaria > Coral | place: El Islote,Puerto... | reverse complement strand
TTTTACGTGTATAAGCTGGGTCCAACTCCCGGATGTAACTTTCGTTACTGCGGGCGAGATGCTCCTCCACCGCCAAGCACTATGGGTGGATTGTTGTAAACTGGAAACAAACTTTGAACTGGACACGCTTTTAACTCGCTTGATTATATGCGCCACGCTGTCTCTCTAGTTTAAAATAAAAATGGGAACAAGGCGGAGTGTTTTAATTTATGCGACCACTAGTTTATTACGTCGTTCAATAGTTGTCGAGGTGAGTATATATATAATTTACACGCGTCGGGCATTTGATCTGATGGTTTGGATTGTATTGCTGTTTTCTTAGACAAAACGTTTGGCTTTGCCACCCGGGGCGTCTAAATCAGGGTACCACCAGGAGTCGTTAACGATAGATAAGTATGCATCCAGATGTAGTGATACCTTTCATGTTATGGAAACCAGAGTTAGTGTCTGCTGAATGGGATCCCTGTGGCCTGTTACTAGTCTTTTAGCGTTCATTTGAATGAGTGTTTAAAGCAGAGGAACTACGAGACGTTTAATCAGACGAACTAAACGCATTAAAGTAAAGGAAGAAAGCTCATGAAAGCTGTCTTTCTTTGTAATTGACTTACTTTCTCTATTTTAATAAACATCTCCCTTTTAGGAATATATTTTATAGGTAACTTACAGTGCGACTACTTGGACCGGGCCACTTGGAAGAAAATTGACCAATCACAACGCTAATTGAGAACAAAAGATAGCAAAGTATTTTCGTAAACAACCAATAACATTGAAGCATCCAGACAATACATGTATTTGAAACCGAAACCTCTGGTCATGACCTCTAGGGAAACTGCCACGTCTACGACTGGTTACTTTCGATCCTAAATTTTGAGCCGAACATTCAGAGGTCGAATTCGCAATTGATAGCAAAGTTTTTGCTCAATTCTGGAGAGTGTTCGCCAGCGCAGCGAGTAGTATAATATAAACAAACACAGATCTAAAGAAATAATAAACAGAGGCTCCCAAATCTCCTTATTCACTAACTGTTTTTTGAATCAACAGGTGCTTATCGTTGATGTATTGATTCTGGCTTCTGCAGCCCTTTCAATTCGCAGCTGCGGTCTCAATACTGCAAGGAAATCCAAATCCCTTATGGGAGCTTTTAGTTCCATTTCAGCCTGGTGCAAGTCTGAAACGTAATCTCGTAATAACTAGAAATGTTGTAGACTATTGCTGTGTATGCCGCCCCTCTCGATTCAGTCTTACGTGTATTTTCTGGGCGAAAGCTATTTTGGAAACATTTACAATTACCGTAAGCTTATAGCTTACCTAGCGCGTACAAACAATCCGCAAGATATTTTCAGTCACATCGAGTCAACACTGCACTGTTTGAAAACGTTCAGAAATCACCATTGAAGCTAACCAATGAAAAACTTAGACTATTTCCCTAGAGGTCCGCAGAATTAGACAGTTTCAAATTCATCTGGAGATGTATTGCCTAGATCCTTCAACGTTATTGGTCAGCTCATGAAAAAATGTTGGCTTCTTTTGTTCTCAACTAAGGCTGTGATTGGTCAATTTTCTTCCAAGCGGCCCGGTCCAAGTAGTCGCACTGTAAACGTCCGGTTTAAAAACATCGAGTGTACATTGCTTGTTTTTATAGATGTCCGCGTTATTCAAGGCGGTGCATGGTAATATAGGATCATGATTGACTGTTGTTTAACTTCAGTTTACTTATTCCAATACAATTTGTCTTGTGGGAGTTCACCCCACCCCCACCCCTCCAAAAAAAATAACAAACATAAATATTAAGGACGGTGCACGTTATGACTATGGGGAAAAAGTAGATCTTGGCAAGGGTTATTGGAATCCAAAAAGAAAAATGTGGGTGACCACGCATTTTTCAGATCGGAGATAATTAAGCAACCTTAATTCAAAAAAAGGTGCTAAAACACAAAGAATGTATGGCAATTTCTCTCCAAATTTAAGCTCAATTATCTCTGAAAAATGCGTGGTTACTTCAAATTTTCTTTTTGGATTCTGATAGCCCTTGCTAAGATCTACTTTTTCCACATTGTATTAGGGGGCGAATTCCTTAAGAAATCCCAATATCCAGGGATGCGCAGAACGTATGCACAGTAACAAAAGGAGGCACCATCCTTAACTTAGGCTGCATCCTTTTGATACTATTCTCGCTATTTTAATACCGTTTTAGAAACCACAGAATATGGAAACAACAAAAGCTTGCCCATTAATTCCAAGTAAACCTGTATCCGTTCATCCTGCCATCGGAAGCAGATTGATTAGAATACTACACTTTTCATCCCGAAAGAACACGATTACTTTCTGTTCTGAGTTTTCTTGTTTTACAATAGTCTCAAAGGTACGCCCCCTAAGTCGGTTGTCTTGGCGGAATGAGCTGCCTCGTCCCCAGTCGCTCGCGATCGCTCGTCTGGGGGATATTTTACCCACCGCTAACGCTCCGCACTCACTCCCGATCCTCCCTCTCGCGCCAAAATCCGCTCTTGCTTGGCCTTGGAAAAGCCTGTGGAGGAGGCAGGGGAAGGAATAGAGGCGAGTCCAAAATCAATGCGGCCGCTTGAAGAATTCAATGTGTCTCCAAGTTAATTAATTCTGTTTGCAGTGCGACTATGTTTTGATACAAATGGTCACAAACGACAGTCATCGTAGGACGTGTAGAATGGCTGGGGATTATTTTGGGTGGTCATAGGAGTAATCAAGAGAGGATCCTCTCTTGGAGTAATGTTTGAAAGATACAATGTATCAACTAACAACAAATTTCTGTTGAAAAGAACCCATACACTCCAGCTATCATACACGGTGACTTCCGGCTAGGTGTGAGCATCCAAATGAAAGTTATCAAGCAGCACTTTCCTTAGGCTGACAACTTTGGTGGTAACCTTTGAGTCTGAGGATGAAAGGCCTAGCGTGATCACTTAAACAAAAGCTACTGAGCGTTACTTTTCTGTGGTATTGTTTAATATGCTTAGTGTTCAAGGTTGCTCAAACGTATAAGTAAGTGAATACATACCTATTCAGATGAAAACTATCGAGCAGTACTTTATTGTTTTACTGCTTATTTTGCTGTACAGGGTTTTTCTAACCTTTTGCTCTGTGGAGAAAATCTTCAAAGGTGACCATTTAAACAAAGGCTACAGAGCAGCACTTTCCTGTGGTGATGTTGATCAATTGATCAACTCTATACTGGGATGGGTCTTAATTTTGAGCCCGTGAATGAAAACCCAAGTTGTGACCACTCAAGTGAAAGCTATTGAGCTTTTCTTTCCTGTGGTACACTTGACTGTTTATTACGCCGTAAAAGGTGTTAAAAAAATAAAATGGGTATACTTTCTCTGGTTTTATTGGGGCCTCTTGGGCATAAGAATGCTAAAGAATCGGGTACGTGATATCTTGGAGCAGTAGTTTTTCAAATGCTTCCTCGTTCTCTGTGCTGGCTGAAGGAACACATCTGAGGCATGCAGTCTAAAATTTTCTTTTTCGATTAGTCTGCACAAAAAATGAGCCAAAATATGAAACTTAAGACTCAGCGCTTCGTAGTATTTTCAACACGTCTATAAAGATGCGTTCTTTTCAGCATGCAAGCCAGGATACACAGGAACTAAGGAAGTGCTAGCACAACAAGGCATGCCCAGCAAACCAGGAAGTATCAGAAACTCGAACTAAAATATTTGCTTAGAAATAAACGCTTTCGCCTTAAACAAACGAAAATCTTGGACAACGTTATGAATTTATAAGGTTAGAGTTAATCGGACTCGGATATACGGAATAAACCTAAACAATGAGTGCAGTATTACCTAGCATTCTTCTTATTTTAATAATGGAAAAAAGTAACATTTTTTAAGAGTGCCTTGTAGTCTGCTAAAAAAGATTTAATGATATGACCTCTTGCCCCCTCTAAAACACACAATGTGGAATAAAGAGCACGTAAATCACTACAGAAGAGTTTTGGCGGCTCTAGCTAGAATTTTGAATCTTCATTTCAGTTATTTAGTACTTTTCTGAAGTGCTATGCTGTAGGAGCTGGCTATTCAAAAAGATAAATTCTGTGTGAGACCAGGTCTGAAAAAAGGATCTGAAGCTCTTTGATGTTTAGCATTTAAAACATAAAAATTTGAGATTTCAACCTCACTGGTGGTCTTAAGACGGACAGTATCAGAGTTGTTGGAAGTGCTGATGCATGGAGGACACAAGGACGCACCTGTCTAGAATTTCATCGCGTGTGCTGATATAAGCGCGAGAAGGCCTTCAATCCTCACGCTTTTCAAAGACGGTAAACATGGCTACAACTCGGGTTTCCACAAGCCTCACTACCGTATATATCCTGTTAGCTCTTCAATTTATTTTCACAATCCTCGCTATTGCAATTCTCTCGTACAAAAATTATTACCTGGAAAGTGAACTTTCATCAATTCGAAGAGAAATATCTTCTGGATCGAGTAATGGAATACGCGTGCCAGTCCAGACGCCGCCTCCGCTGACTACAGCTATAACCAGTGAACAGCAAAAAAGTTTGCGGATTCGCAGAGTTAGTCAGAGGAAACCGTCCGAAACATCTTCGGCAGATGACCTCCAGGCGGAATGCGTTCAAAACATGCTGAAAAACCTGCGGGTATGTATGGCTTTGCTTTGATGTATCTTCCCAAAATTAAACGAGTCACAATTATCAATATTCAGGCACGACGAAAAGGAAGGTGAATGAAAAACTGAGCCGCTAAATTCTGTCCCTCTCAGTTCATAATTCGATAATAATATATATACTTTTTCGGACTTAAAAAAAATTTCTCGTGGTACTTAATGGCGTTCCCAAATTGCTCATGAGCTAAAATGTTCTTTGCTAACAGGAAAAGTTGGAAGAACAAATAATTTAATAATAATTTCAATAAAAGGTAAAGATATAAAGCTTTTAAAAGATTTAGCAGCCCCAAGCTATCTTCGAAAAAAGTATATGATTGCGAAAAAATCACATCCTTGTTTATTATGAGTACGTTTCATGTCTTTCAGTAGCAAAACTTTAAATTTAGTTTGTTATTCTTTGGTTTCGTAATTTGGTCGCGAATGAAATCATGGAGCAGACATGCCGAACAAAAAGTCAGCGCATATCGATGGCTACTCAGCAGTCATTTCCCCTTTTATTTGCACATTGCTGCACTTTTCTAAAGTTAGTCAACTGATGTGTTTTTATGGTCTTTCTTTTCTGCTGAAGGTCACCGATCACGCAGTGAACGGAACTGGGAAGCTTGTCTGTATGAGAGGTCAGTACGGTTCAATGATTTTCAGTTTATATTTTTATATTTATTAATTAGAAACATTCCAGGCTGTCTTGTTGTCATTTGTTTGAAGAATTGCTTTGTCTCTTCAGATAATGAAAGCGACCGAAACTCAATGCTGAGTTTGGAATACAAAACAATTAAAGTTGTGTTACCGGACAATTTCCTGCTACATGGACTTGGTTAACAAAATAATGAAAGGGAGGGGATAGGGTTTATAGGGGTTACCCGCGATGGCCTTGTATCCAATACTGGGGCAAAACTTAAAACGTCCACCAATAATATTAAAAAATCGTAGAAATGGGGCTTCCTGGCATTTTAATTCCAAACTTTAACAGAGACTTAATGGCACTAAGATGCATTAAACATTGCACATTAGATCTATTAAATACTGACTCGACTAAGTTTAAAAATCCATATCTTTCACGCCATACCATCATATTTGTCATCTAAAGATTCCGGTGACAGCTTATATTGCAACCAGTATTACTGAAATCAAAAAAGTTAAGATCAATATACCATTTTATATAAGTGTGGTAAAAACTTAATTACTCTTAGTTTAAGTGCACGTGATTTTAGCGCTAGCGATCAAAGAAATTGCCCAAGTTGTCCGAAGTTTTATGTCCGGAAGTTTTATGTCCAAGTTGTCCGAAGTTTTTTGTCCGGAAGAAGGAAGAAGAGTATCCCATTCTCAGTGAGAGACGCTACTATTATTCGGGAACCGGAGACAAGTGACTTACACTGGCCGGATAAGCTGATGAGCTCGACACTGAAAACGCATGTAATAAAGAAGACTTTCCAGTCTACCCGAGTTGGAGATTCTACAGAATGGGGTATTTATTCGTGACTTGAACCATATTGGCTCTTGCGATTCGTGAGAATTCCTCTTAAATCTCTGGATTACAAAATTCAGCCCTCACGGCAGCCAGTTTTCTACTTAAAAAAAAAACCTAACCTGAAACATTTTTCTGACTCTGGCAGGTCTGCAAGGTCCACCAGGAGTACCAGGTCCCCGCGGTCAGCAAGGAACACCAGGTCCCCGTGGTCCACCGGGATCACCGGGTTCTCGCGGTCGTCGTGGCCGTCCGGGTACACCTGGAAAAGTTGGGTCACCTGGCAGAAGAGGTCCTCGAGGTTCTCCAGGAAAGAGTCTAAGTGTAAATGTAACGGTCATTGAAAACCTCATCGAACGATTGAAGACTTACGCTCAAGAGGAGATTACGAAATTTGGTGAGTACAAATCCGATTAAGGTTTTCGACAAAAAAATTGATTCTGATATTCTTCCACATCTCTCATATTAAATTTTTTTTGCTCGCCCCCCCCCCCTAAATTTTGCATAAAGTATTGTTTTCAATTTCTCTTGGGAACGTGCATGTTCCCAAGTAGTCAATAGTCAAATTTTGTACCCAGAGTCCTCAGGCTTCTTGGTCAGCGGGTGGTCGCCAGGAGAGACTCTGGGGTAATGGAAAAAATTGATTTTTTGATTGGCTGTTTCTGGGCTGTTCCCTGTGACAAAACTAGGAACTGTTAACCTCAGGGTTCCACGGTAACTATTTCATTAGCCCACCGCTGACCAAGAAGCCTGAGAACTTGGGTACGAGATTGATAAAAGTCCAGTTTTGAATTCACCAAGACCGCTGAATAAAGAAAAAACACTAAAGACATTTTTACAGGACCAGGAACGTACTGAATCCTAAAATAAAGCAATACACAGAGTTATAAATAGTTCATCTTCTCACAGTTTTGTGTGAATACTTTACTTGAAAGTGAGACTAACCCTGTAAAGGGGCGTCTTTTGTCTTTTTATCCACCGGTCTTGGGGAACTAGAAACTGGACGGTTGTCGCTTCAATTAAACTTTTATTTTCGTTATAAACTTTCGGCAAATAATCTTTGAAGGAGTAAGCTTTACATGTACATAACTTACCATAAAGTATATTCATCCAACAGCTCCTCCTCGATTCACAAACAAACCTCCCCCTCTCATTTCCCTCAAGGAGGGTGAAAATCTGTCGCTTAGTACTTCTGCATTCGGGAATCCACCACCAAAGATCACGTGGACTGTTCCAGGTAGAAAACATGGAGATCAAAGCCGATACAGGATTTCCGCTGACAAGTTTGAGATAATAGAGGTCAGCTTTGAGGATCAAGGAACTATTACGTGCCGCGCTGAAAATGTTTTTGGTGTTCGAGAAGTCAAAGTAGAACTTACGATTTTAGGTAAGTTGGTCATCGAGATTTAATTTGACAAAAATGAAAATTCAATAAAGAAGATGTAGTAATGAATTGATTGTGCCTCATCTAAAATTAAAATTATCTCATTTAACCAATCACAACTACGCAGTGAACCAATCGAAACATAAAACAATGTATGCAACCGATGCCAAAAGGTTGAACCGGGGAAAAGCGCGAGAAAATCTACAACCAGTAAAAAGTGCAGGGGAACGTTAAATCGCTGCCAAAGATGTGTGCGCATCGCCTAAAATGCAAGTCACGAGTGGCTTCGTTTTTTTCTTTTGGAGAGTTTGGGTAGAAAATCAGCCTCTAATGGGTTGCATGAGTCAGTTTTCGTAAGGTTTTAATTTAGAAATTTTAACAAAAATCATTTGTTTCCTATTTCTCAATCATACCAAGTTTTACTAAGAACAGCCTTAAATTGTCTTAGTAGTAGTTGATATTCCTCATTTTTTACCGTTGAACTTCAGATTCCCCAAGGTTCCCCAAGTCTCCACCAGGACAAGTAACTGGCTTTCTGGGAAAAGAAACAATACTGCAGTGTGATCTACTGGGAAACCCAACCCCTGAGGTTAAATGGACCAGATCTCCCCCAGCCCCCCTCCCTGAGGGACGCACCACAGTGAGGAAGGATGGTCTTTATATCAACAACACTGAAACTGATGATGGAGGTGTCTATATATGCACTGCGACAAACAAATATGGAATGGTCATACATGGAACATTCCTCAAAGTAAAGACAGTTGGTAAGTGACTCAATTTCCGGTTGCAGTGAGGTTAACTCTCAAGGTGGCAGCAAAAGCACACAGGACAAATGAGGATGGAGTAGAGTGACTGTTTTATTTTGAACTAAGATTATTCTAGATGTATCTGTCGCTTGGATCTTTATCTCCAAATATTGTAGATGAACTCATCTCACAGACAACGTACCCTGCTAGCAGACTACTTCTTTCTGGCAAGTTTTTTTTTTTTTTAGCAAGTTCGAAGTTGTTCGAGAAACACAAAAAGAAAAGCCTCTTTCAGCAGGGCACACACAACGCTACTAATGTTCCACCTCTCCAGCGACCTGTATCTTACTAGCACGTCCAGCGATCGACCGATTTTTACTACATCTGCCATGCAGAAACCTTTACTTGTGTGACGTCATAATGAAAATGGTCTGTTGAACGTAGCAAAATTGCTTTATGTCAGAAGTGGGTATTCCCAAAACAAACCTTGCATTTCGAAAGGCCAGTAGGAGAATGAACATTTACAAGAATGTTTAAACTTATTCCAGTATAAAACACTGAACTTACAGGGAAACATTTTGAAATGGCCTTAACTTCTGCTATAATTCGCTTAGACTGAATTAGCCGCAGAGGACTTTTCAGCTGTTAAGTGAATAGCAATCAGCTGAAATGTTCAACCTAATGTGCACTACAAAACAACAACAAACTAGGTTTAAAAAATGAACACCAACTCAATCTAAAAAAGTAATAGCTACTAATCAGTTTCGAATAAAGCACACCAATTGAGAAATAAGATTTGCTGAAATTTTTGAATGTAAAAAAATTTGCAGGTTTTGTGAAATCGCTCAATCGAAGCATTCTTACGATGTAAATGCACTATCAAACAGACATCCAAATAGACAATTTACTGTACCATAAACTCAAAGAAGTACTTAAAAATTTAAACGAAAGCTTGAGTTGTCCAGCTGCAGAGTGGTTTCCCGGTATTCTTTGGAAAAAAGTCCTTCCTTCCTTTTAAACTTCCCAATTTCTTTTAAATGTACCGTGGAATATTCTTCAGGCCTTTTTCTTTCGATATAGAGCTATAAAAAGCATGCAGTTATTCCATAGGACATACAATTACTGGCGAACGAGAAGCCAGTTGTTAGACTCAGTTAGACTACTAGCAGATACGTCCACAGCATTTGAATTATCATAGGCTCTTCCTTTCAGCTCTGTCAACATGGGCTGAGGACTTGTTAGCACTCGACATCTTGCGATTTGTAATAGACTGCGAGTAGTCTCTAATTTTGGCGATGGCGATTGTGCGGCGGGCGAAATACACACACGCGCGCGCGACAAGCGATCGCCAAAATTAGAGACTATTCGCAGTCTAGATTTGTAATAGTTTACGTGTTCACAGATTACAAGCTTGTAACGCAATATTGCAGTTGACGCAAGAACGCTTTTGGCCGGCCGGGTAAGAACCATCATTTTTTTTTCCAACCAGCAGTGTTCTCGTGCAACAACTTCCTTACCTAATCACGCCAGTGAAAATCCTTCTATCATCGGCTATCATTCAAGATCAGCATACTTATGCACGTAAACAAGCCCCCGGCCGAAGCTTGTTTACGACCACGGCCTGATCGTAGGTTTTAAAAGCTCTCTCTCACCAGATATTTTAAAACAGATCTGGCAGAAAAATCTTTGCCTGAAATGGACAAAAGGATTATTCAATCGCGCTTTAAAATGTGAACAGCTGTACTGCAACTTCTCTTGTGGATAGCTATTCGATGAGCCTAATTAGCTTGAGCAACAATACGAAAGTGACACCTCAAAATCACTCGCCCTTGAAGGGTCAACCGCCCTGAGCTTGTCTGTAGTCTTTCTTTCCGGCCCACCACACACGGGTCACCTTTCCATGCTGCAGACAATTTTCGCTTTCGCTTGCACGTTCTCCTCGCGCGGCGGTGCCTGGGCGAAGAGCGAGACTCTTCGTCGAAGATGCCATTGGCATTGCTTAAATTGCGACTAGAACTGCGCCAACGCAGAGGCCACGGGCTCGAATCCCTTTGAAGCCCAGAAAATCCTCTTTTTCGGGCTTCATTCGCAATTGCTTAAGGACGGTGCCTCCTAATACAGAGGTATTTTTGCAAAGGTTGTGACTATGGGGAAAAAGCAGATCTTGGCAAGGGTTATCGGAATCTAAAAAAGAATGTGGGTAACCACGCATTTTTCAGAGATAATTAAGCAACCATAATTCCAATACAAAGAATATATGGCAATTTCTTTCCAAATTTAATCTCAATTATCTCTGTAAAATGCGTGGTTACCTGCAATTTTCTTTTTGGATCCTGATAGCCCTTGCTAAGACCTGCTTTTCACACATAGTCATAAACTGCGCAAAAATACCTTTGTAGTAGGCAAATGCCTTAAGAAACTTGAATATCTTGGACCAGACTGAGATACGCAGAACGTATGCGCAGTAACAATAGGTGGCACCCTCCTTACCTTGCGTTTACAACTGCTATGGTTACATCTTCATTTCGCAAATAATCTGTTTAAAGTTTAATGTTTCATAAAACCGTTTGCTATAAAAAGACTACAACAAACAAAGAACAATGGGATGGCAGGGTAGTAGCGGGGGTTATCTTAACTCCCATTCAAAGACTACTCTCCTTATATATATATTAAAATACAAAACAGGTAAAGAAAAACGGTGATAGTAACTAGGGACGCAGGTAATTTAAGGGAGAGACTTTGAAAGAATTAATACTCATTAACGACATAACAGAAGGCGGGAGAGAGTTCCAGTCATTGGTATAACGATTGAAAAACGAGTATTTAAAACAGTTGGTACGGGCAGCTCGCTCATGTTCTGTATTTTTTCAGCTGATAGAAATCGAAATCGAAATCTGATCGCTGTTCTGATAGAGAAAAGAAAAATGGGCAAGGGTAAACTAAAGGAAATTAATTCCAGGATTCCCGATCTACTTACGCTTGAAATTGGTTTTTCTCCACCTAGAACCTCCTGTTTTCACCTCAACACCGCCGGCTTCAATCACTGTATCGAGTATCAGAGCCTCGATTCGCGTAAATTGTTCTGCCACGGGGTTGCCCCTACCCAAAGTCACGTGGTACAAGAACAACGACAGTATCAACGTTGTCACTAACGTTACCGAAGACGAAGTGATCAGCGAATTTGTGATTGATCAATTTCAGCCCTCAGACCAAGGCACATACATGTGTGTTGCTCGTAACGAATATAACAATTCAGTGAAGACAAGTTCAGAGATAGGTAAGTCATCCACAATGTTGTTGTAATTCTCCAAACCTTTCAGTTCTGATGTTCCAAACTGTCATTCTCTCCAACTCTGCATTTTGGCTCGGGTAAAACCTAGAACACTGTACCAGGTACACTTTACCCTGGGGCACCAAGAATAATAACTAAGCCAGGGACGACAGCTCGATGTTGTAGGTTTGTATTGACCTGATATTTTTTGGGAATAATCCGTTCTTCGTCTCTATGAAGTAATAAGCCGATTCAGCACGTGACCAAACACATCTATATGGAACCAACTTCAAAGAGAACTCTTAATATATTTAGAAAAGGGGCATCAGTTCCAATCACATTGAATGACAGCCACACGAAAACAGCATCAAACTGTTACATATATCTGAGTAATATTGCAAATAAATGAGCTTTCTTTACTTTCGTCTACTAGCATATGATTTTTTTTTAACCGAAAACGTGAATATAACTCAACACAGGAATCCATTTTCACTAACGTCCATTAAAATCCTAAAACGAAATTCCATCTCAGTACGTATATCCGCTAGTGTAGTCATATAACTCATTTGAAAGAATTAGAGCTATAGGTAACTAAACCTGGTCTTTAAACACAGGGAAGCAACGCAGTAAACGTCTTTAATTGGATGCTTCTTTACATGCTGATTAGTCTTCATGACCATGCTCAAACCACAAGGTTTTTGAGCTGTGTTAGAGCAACTCGCCAATAGAAACGAGTAAACGTAAAATAAAAGTATGAACCTTTTGTCGTGCTTCCAACAAAAATCAGTTGCATCACTTCAGTTGAATTCTTTGAACGTTGCATGATTCAAAGGTTTTGATAGGAACGATTCTATCATTTCTGTTATTCATATCTGATTAATAACTATTCTACGAAATCAGGTCATCATGATTGTGTCTATGAGCCTATGTAGGACAAGATTGAGAGATGGACAGAATTGATTTTAATTAGAGACAAGTCCTGAGTCACGAGGAGACTTTAAATGTTGCCGAAGACAAGGATAACTTCCGCCAACTATTAATTCGGCTGATTCCTTAACCAATAGACTATGAGCTGATAGCTATTTTTCTTCTAGTTTTACCCGACTGTGGCGATCCAGGCAGACCTGAAAATTCAGTCGTTATGATCAAGAAACACTGGGGAGGGGAGTAGGTCAGGTACCTTTGTTATCCGGGGTATACAATGCTTGGTCCCGCCGTCAGAATGTGTTTGTCCAGCGGAAAATGGAGCGGAAATGCACCAACATGTAAGAGTTTTATGTAATACTTTTAATTTAACACGTTTGTACCAGAGGTTGTCAGGCTAACCAGTGACAAAAGGACGAAATTAAAGCTAATACTGGAAACATGTGGAAAGCTATTAAAAAGTGTTGGTGTGTTGTCTCCGGGGCTTGAAAGTCCGATAAACTCCTGACCCTTTGTAAAGATAAGCTCTGTGAAAGCTCTTTTAACGTCATCCAACTCCTACGATCAAAACGTGCTACTGAAATTGATTATGCTACATTCTTTAGTCATAAAAAAGCTAATCACACAAAGCTGAACATAAATTTAGTAATAGGAAAAACTGGAATGGTCAACATTCCAACTCCACTTGAGACGTTTTGTCCCTCAATCGCTCCACGTTTCTTCCGTCTAGATCTTGGTTTTCTTCGGGAGCGTCAGAACTGTGCTAATTCGACTTGGTGTATAAAATGGTCGCTTTTGTCGCGGTGGGACGGATGCGCGCGCGTTTACATGCGTTATTGTACTTCAATTAAACTTGAGATATGGAAGCACTTCGTGCAATATCCAAAAAAAAGAAAATCAAAAATTAATAGAGCTCACACAAAAAGTGCAATAAAATACTGAAACTCAGGATCAAGGAAATTATTAATTGCTGGCGTCAATATGTTTAACCAGTATTTTTCTTAGGCTCTTCTGGTGTCCTTGCGGTGTCCTTTCGGGCCGATTTCGGACACGATAATTCACACTGTCTTGCAAACAAAGAAGCTTCTAAGCATGAAACTCTCCTATCAATTAAACATTTCTTATCTTAAAGAAATGCTAAAAAATATTACGCTATGTAGAATGAGTGGTTCACATTTTTACAAATGGCTTTTCCGAGCGGAATAGTTTTCAGGGCTTTCGAGAAATGCGCAGCTTGGGTATTATGTCCGTATCTCGAGCCTCGAGGACTGTCAGCTCCATGCTTACACGTCTACAACTTTAGGAATTTTTGACGGTAGCGATATTTTTCTGCCGACTGTGATGTCAAACCGATGTTGGTTATAAGCTCTGGTGTGCATGCAGTAATGACGAAGTTTGTTTTTTCTTTGTTTGTTTGATTGTTTGGTTGGTTGGTTGTTTGGTTGGTTGTATGTTTGTTTGTTTGCTTTTTCACCGTTTTGCGAAAATAGATCAGACATTTTTGCAGTTAATGTTAGATGTTTTGAAGAGTGGAAGGGGTGAGTGAAGCATGGCGTTGCCACATTGTAGAGCCAGCTTTTTGCTTTCTTCCTACAGTACCTGTCACATTGGTCTTGTTTAGGTAATCGTCTCCTTAGGCAGTACTCAAATATAAAGAAATCAAATGAGCTAAAAAAATTCAACGTTTCACAAACGGAATTTTGCGTTGAAGTTACAATGTATTACAATGTACTTCTTTCTTTCTTTCTTTCTTTCTTTCTTTCTTTCTTTCTGTCTATCTGTCTGTCTGTCTGTCTGTCTGTATTTCTTTCTTTCTTTCTTTCTTCCTTCCTTTCCTTCCTTCCTTCCGTCCTTCCTTCCTTCCTTCTTTCCTTCCTTTCTTTCTTTCTTCCTCTTTGTTGTTTACTATTTAATTATTTATTTATTTGTTTATTTATTTATTTATTTATTTATTTATTTATTTATTTAGGTACATATCAACCGGAATGCGTTCGTCATATGACCATAGATGATTACACCAGACAGTATAGCAATAGTTATACTGGAAATGGTTACAAGTGTGACAAAGATCTTGCGGAGGGTTGGTACAGGTTCCTAAACGATAAACGAATGGCCACATCCTACGGTTATAGTACTGGATATTGCGATACTTACTATCAAGGATGGTTGTCCGGTGGGCATCCGTCTGTAAGCGATGGAAGGGTAACTCGAAAAGTGTGTTTCTATTACTCATCAAGTTGTCACTACCCTACCTATATAAAGGTACGCAACTGTGGTTCGTTCTACGTCTACAGACTGAAACCTACGCCGACCTGCCATCTTCGTTATTGCACCAACTAAGAGTACGCCGCTTGAGGCTACAAATGTTGTTAGCGTCTACTTTTTAGCAGTTTTAATGAGGGAACCCAACTCGCCAAGCCGTTTTTCAGTGGGGCCCTTATTTCTGAAAAGATTTAATCGATTACCATATAAATTAATGAAGAACGTTTCGATGCCTTAGCAACATCATTGTCGACTTTATTTGAATTTGACAATAACACTATGAAGACATCGAAACGTTTTCGTTATTTGTATGAACTTGACTTGACAATGATGTAGCGAGGACATGGAGACGTGTTTGTTACTTTTATTTCTTATTGTTATCCTGAAATGTTAGTTTATAATCGAGAAGGGAAATTTGTCAAAAGAATCGTTTCCTTTAGCAGATCTCTGTCGCTGATTACGAATTACCACGTTACTTTACTGACGGGTGGAACATGGTTACTGATGTTTATTTGCATATGAATATACGGCTCAACTGTTCCACAATAAAAACGAGCATTCTAACATGGACCACTAATACAAATGAATTGATTTTAAACAATAAAAATGCAAGCAATGAAAATACTCGCAGTATACTACTGCATTACTAATTTTTTAGGAAAGCTTGCTTTTCGCATTGGAATTAAATCGCAATTTGTTTGCCCTAGTGTGAAATCGTGAGAAATAACAGAATCTAACGGTTTAATCGTATTGATTTTTACTGCTTGTCACACTCAGTGGTAAATGAAATTTTCTCGTGGTATACGATATTATCACGAACAGATGTTCTTTACGTATGTCGCTGCACCTGTTCTCTCGAGACTGATGGAAGTGATTAATCGTATTCAAACAAGAAACCCAATTTCATAGACAATATGCCGTAATCACGTCAGTTCCGTAGACGTTGTTGCGTTCATGAATGGTTGTTTGTTAAAAGGGAACGATGTTGTTGATCTCCTTATCCCAAAATCGCTGTCATTGAGATATCCGGTGTTTCCAGGCGTAGCTCAAATAAAGAACATTTTAAACCGTTTGTGCCTAGTTATTCCAATTGCTTGTACTTTATTATTATTATTTGTTACACTTGGAAACTATCTTAATTATGTTAATTTTTTAATCGGAGATTTATTCTTTGTGACTTTTATGTTGCCTGTTGCTGGAAAGAAAATATTAAAACTGATGATTGTATTCGTACGCAACCACAGTCTTACATGGAAACTTACCTCAACTTAAAGTAGCTTCCGACAAGAGTTAATCATGACCGTTGACTTAGTGAACAGTAACACACTGAAGTGCTCGACAAGAGTTAACCGAATTGTCCACACCACTGAAAAGACGAGTTGCTGGTTAGAATAGATTGAGTAAACCAGGAAGCTACATATGTTGAAAGAAAAAGCAAGTTAAAGTATTTTTTTCGTGATTGAAGTACGTGACTTGCAGACACCTTAATATTACAGAGACCCCACTATTCTACCATTAAGGGGGCAGTCTTAAATTTTTAGGAAATAGGACAAGATTTAAGAAATTAAGAGATTTTTGCACACCCCCAGGTGTCCATCTATTAATAATTAACTTGAGATTTAATTTTAACTCACCTTCGATTTCTTAACAATTTTCAATTCCATAAAATCCATTAATCCCCCTCCCTTTTTTTCTTCTTTACGTTTTTGGATTGAAAGAAATCTCATGGAGATAAAAAAGAAAGGGCAGTGAAAACGTTGGAAAAACCCTGCCTCGTCCCCAGGCATCCCTCCTCATTGAATGATGGTGCGCATGGCGTTCTGAGATAGGTGCACTGCATCCTTCCGACGACGCCCCGCGCTCCCTGTTTGCCCGCGCTAAATAAAACCGGCGCCTGAGGACGAGGCCTAGTCTACCCTTGAGGAAAGGAGCTAAGGTCGCGGCGAATTAGAGCTAATACGGACATCACATATAGGTCCCGTCGACGGTGTCCGTTACAACTAGAGTTGACTGAAACGAGGTTTGACTGTAGAAACTTTTTTTATCGTTACGTCTGGCTTACAGTTTTCAGGCGGAATTTCTCTGGAAGTGGCATAAAATGTGCGTTTACTTTTTTATGAGTATTCTGCTATGCTACATGCAAATTTGTCAAAGCGCTGACACAGCGTTATTGAACTATAGTTTTCGGTCCTTATCTCCATGATAATCATAGTTTTATTTCAGGTTACATATTATCTTTGTTTTTTTTTAAATAATTATATATCCTTTAAGGTTAGACAACAAGGTTTAGTGATAAAGTTCAACAGTAAGACAGTTGCTTTAAACTTCCGAAACCTTTCAGATGGCATCTCGCGGTATATTGTACGGGAACTGGCGATCTGGTTTCTAAAGATCTAGAGGGCCAGGGATGCGCCTGGCAGGTGTGGCTAAAAGTGGGACGGGGAGTTGATATCGGGGGCTTGAGGACGATGCCGGGGACGCAGGGACGTGAGATTGAATCGGAAAAGTGGATAAATGGGAAACTAGGCGACGTTTCGGCCGTTTGGATTTAATTTAGTGACATTTATCAACAGTTTGTTCCTTTTTGCCCTACTTTAGTTCCACCAACCAAACTTAAATTCTTCTACTTAATAAAGGAACCCGGTGAGATTAAAATTGTTTTATTATTCTGACCTGTAGTCAAAAGTGGATAAATGGGAAACTAGGCGACGTTTCGGCCGTTTGGATTTAATTAAGTGACATTTATCAACATTTTGTTCCTTTTCGCCTTACTTTAGTTCCACCAACCAAACTTAAATTCTTCTACTTAATAAAGGAACCCGGTGAGATTAAAACTGTTTTATTATTCTGACCTGTAGTCAAAAGAAGACATCCTGAAATTGCACTCAGCAAATTAAAATTTTTCATCATAGAGAGGAATATACGCTCATTGAGATTAGGAAAGGTAGGTTCATTAACCTTTCATTTAGAAGCATTACTTGGTGTTTAGTCTATTAATTTCACTACGCGAGGTGATTAAGAAACTGTAAATAGATAGAAAATCAGGAACTATATTAAAACAAAACGGCCGAAAGATCGCCTAGTTTTCTATCTATCCTCTTTTCCAATCTCACTTCCCTTCTCTCCTAATATCACGTCCCCGATATCACGTCCCTGCCTCTTCGATCTCGCGTCCCCCCCTCCTGCGTCCCTTATCACACGTCTTCAAGCCTCCTCGCGTCACACGTTCCCAAACACTCGTCCCCATGTCCTCGTCCCCGCCTTCCCGTCCCACGTTTAGTTACAGCCTTATTTGGGAAGGGGCCTGGGATCCAAATAATGTTTTGAAATTACGGTAAGAGTCAAACCTCACTTCACTTTTCAGTGCTCGTGCCAATTTTCCCGCGAAACCAGTTTCCCATCCCGATTAACTGAACTATATCACTGTGCATCTCCGTGCGTGGCCAAGTGGTTAGAGTGCCGGACTTGAAATCCAGAGGCCTCAGATTCAAGTCTCGCCCTGATCACTAGCTGGAGTTTTTCTTCGTAGGCCCGAGTTCAACTCCTCAGCCACGCTTTTGAAAGCCAACTGGTCTGCCTCCCTGCCAGTTGGGGTCCTTAAAGATATTATGTCTTTTAGATTGTATTTCTTTCGTTGTCTCTGAAAAGCCCCTCAAGGGGAGTGGTTAATTAAGTAATTATATTAAATATATTAAAACTTCGCTCATGTTCAAGTACTGTCAAGACAGTCCAAGTTCATGGCCGAATTTAGGCTGCTACCAGTCTTTTTCTGGATAGTCGAGAGGGCGCGAGAAAAAGCTGAGTATAGTCATTTGTAACCATTTTGGACACCAAAGCTAGGCGATATAGCAATATATTTTTGACTGTTGTTGGCCATGACGATGGCTATCAGGAGTTCCCATCAAGTTGTTCATAAGGTATCTTCATGAAAGGTTTTCGTTAAAGACACATCTGTTACAGGCATTCCCAACTTCCTTTAAAAAGTAACTGAACGTAGGTATAGGGGTCTCTCAAAGCAGAAGAGTGAGGACCACTTTGACTCGTTTTCTTTTTTATATTTCCACTTTTATTAATTACATACTACACTTCACTGACTTACATTAGTTATTACATACCCATTTACATGACATAACTTACATGACATTTACGTACTAACTTAAATGACATAACATTTTCATAGTACTTACATACCATACTTGCATACCACACTTCACTTACGTGCATTTCTTGTTTACATATTAGCTAATTTTTAAGTATTATAAATTAAAGTTAATGGGACAACCATGGGGTACCGGCAATGCACTAAGTTATCAGGACAAGACCTGTCAATCAAGATGCCTAAAGGTCATCCCGCACTCACGTGCAAACACCACGAGATTTTTCTCGGACCAATGGCGTTTCGCTGCTCACAGGAACTTGATCACCCTCTATCTACCATTGTTCATTTCAGTCTTCCATTCTCTTAATCATTTTAGCTGAGTAGCTCTTTCAA
>Ga0126336_10000234_pt1 | contig 19216 bp, 8 predicted proteins | sample SidCmetagenome_FD_92530 | JGI IMG/M metagenome (GOLD analysis project Ga0126336, IMG submission 92530) | Coral microbial communities from El Islote,Puerto Morelos, Mexico - Siderastrea C C metagenome | ecosystem: Host-associated > Invertebrates > Cnidaria > Coral | place: El Islote,Puerto... | reverse complement strand
TGAGATAGCAGCCTTGTAGAATGAGTGGTTCATACTTTTACGAATGGCTTTTCGGGGCTTTTGAAAAAGGCGCACTAGCAGAACAGTTCTCGAAAGCCCTGAAAACGTTTCGGTCCCGAAAAGCCATTTATAAAAAATAAGATCCACTCATTCTACAAGGCTGTTATGTTAACGTGTCTTCAAGGGAAGAAATGTTTAACTGAGATAAAGGAAAGGTTTGATGCCTAGAAACGCCTTCATTTACATGATACATGGTGAATTATCGTGCCCAAAATCGACCCGAAAAGTTCGAGGCCTTCGAGAAACCTTAAGGAATTTGCCTTATACACGGCATTTTTGCGCAGTTTTTGCATGACTATGTTGAAAAAGCAGATTTTAGCAAGGAGTATCAGAATCCAAAAAGAAAATTGGGGGCAACCGTGCATTATAAAGAGATAATTGAGCTTAAATTTGGAAAGAAAATGTCCCACATTCGTTGTATTTTAAAGCTTTTTTAAAAGTATATTTTTACTTTGAGGAGCTACGTCACGGATAACGCATTTTGAAAAAAATTGGCAATTTTTTTCAAGTTTGTCATTCGTAATCCGTCTTAATCTCCCTCAGTCGTAACCATCCTTGTTTAGTTATGGTTTATTATTACTTCTTTGGTGTTTTTCTACTTAGGAAACTATTATCTTGAGGTTTCCTTCAATGAGAAAATAATTTTGTCAGATCAGCAAAATGAATGAAAACGCCGCGACATAGCTCCTTTAATTATCTCTGAAAAATGCGTGGTTACCCACATTTTTGTTTTTAGATTCCATAGCTTTTGCTAAGATCTGCCTTTTCCCCCATAGTCACAACATTTGCAAAAATATCTCTGAATTAGGACCCACTGTCCTTAAACTTTGTAGTTGCAATGCATTGCTGGGTTATTTTTCCTATTTGGAATTGGTCCTGATACGTTCTCATGTAGAATTTAAGAAAAGTGTGTATAATAATAGAGGACTAGACGTAGAATTTTCCGAGTACTAAGACGTGACGGGCAGGCTTGGGAAGAGTTTTTTGGTTAAAATATCATTAGCATGGACAACTGCAGAAAAATTCAAAATAAACCAGATTACATCTCATCTGACGTTCTGATTATTCAAAGACAAGGAAATGGTCTAAAAATCTTGTTTATCACTCGCAATGTCCTTCTTGTCACCAGCGCGACAAAACAAAGATTTCATCGTATGATTTTTTTTATCTCTCTCCTCTATGATTTATTATTCAACGAGTTATGTGAACCACACAGGTGGAGCTGAGAGGTCTTGCTTAAAAAAATAAAAATAAAAATAACTATTAGAGAAAAGTGGCAGCTATGGCAAGTCTGTGAAGCAAAATCAGTGAAGTACTAAACGAAAACAAAGACATGTCTGGCCAGTGAAATTGGAAAATGAAACGCACAGTCAAGTTTGCCTCTTGTTTATACATCAACCTTGGCTGCCAGAGGTTTGCATATCTCTCTGCTGCTTTTCAACTGCCTCCCACCTTGATTTAACGATTTCCACTCTCCGCTTTTGATGGGGGCGCTGTGGCGCCAGGAGAGAAGACAAAGCTCTGTAGTCTGATAGACACAACATCGACTACCGAGCTAATTGATTTTAATTATAGATTAAACTTCGTTTCATTCATTCAATAATTCATTCATTCATTCATTCAATAATTCATTCATTCATTCATTCATTCATTCATTCATTCATTCATTCATTCATTCATTCGTTCATTCATTCATTCATTTATTCGTTCGTTCGTTCGTTCGTTTGTAGTTACTGTAATGTCTGTAATGCGCATTTGATTATTCTTATAGAAAATGCGCAATATAAATATTAAATATTATTATGATAATCCTTCTTCTTCTTCTTCTTCTTCTTATTATTATTATTATTATTATTATTATTATTATTTGTTTGTTCGCTTTCTCGTTCGTTCGTTCGTTCGTTCATTCAGGCCGTCCTCCACGTACTCCCCCCTCCCCCTCCCCCACATAGCCACACTTGGCCCCCTCGCGTAGCTGTCAATATCATCTCCCCACCTTTCGTCGATGATCTCTTCTTGATCTCCTTCATTCAAGTCATTCCTGAGCCACCAGATCATCGTCTTTACATACACTTATTGTCAGACGTGTAGCTCACATGGCAGACCCAGTTCATTCTTACGTCATTCTTAACACGTGGGTGGTAGTCCTTGACCATGGTCCTCTCTTTGATTTTTTGTTTCGTATCCTGAAAGAAATTCCTTAAACATAAGCAGAAAGAAAAAAAAAACGTATAAACTAAATTTATCACAAATCAGTTTCCAGGAGGAACGGAGGAAAGTAAACTTACTCGAGCCTGAGTAACCGCAAAAAAAGGTCCCCTTTAGTATTGTTTGTTGTTTATTTCTTTTTGGTTCGTTATTGCATGCAGACCATGAATTGGGGTCCCTTTCGAAACGTACAAGGTACGAACTCCGTTGTATTAACCGTATTTATCATCGTCACAATAAATTACATTCCAGGAGAAAACGAAACTAATACAATATTGCATAGGGGCTGAAAAAGAGTATGGTTTTATTCATGTGGTTTATTGTCTATTTCGTATTTATATTGCTTATTTCGGGTGCTTATTGCAGTCCATGAATTGGGAGCCCCTCGAAACGTACAAGGTATAAGAATTGTGTTATCTAAACTACATTCATCGTCGTGACAATTAATTGCATTCCAATAGAAAACGAATCTAATACGAGCCTGCGTAGGGGCTAAAAAGTCTGCTTATATTGTTTATTGTTGCTCATGAATTGGGGTCTCCCTCAAAACGTGTAAGGTGACACTAATGTTGAATTGAAGTGACGGTAAATCAGGCCAAACTTTGCTCGAAGAATATAATTGGTCAACAAAGGTCTACATCAGAACGCGGGAATTTTGAGCAGAGACAATGTAAATATCTAAGTGCTTTGTCAACCATGTCTTTAAACAAACTGGACCACCGAACGGTACAAGGTGACAGCATCATTAGTTTTATTCGGGCGCTTTTTTTCCACCGCGCCTCTCAAAATCCACATCTGAAGCATATTTCCGCTTATTATTGAATAGCAGCTAAATGATTTTTCTGCGGCATGTGTAAAATTAGAATTGCCGCCTTTTTGCACATCATAGTTTGAAATTAGCTTTCTAAGGTTACGAAACTGGGTAAAAGGCGTTGTTTAAACGTTGTTTGTCTTCCGCTGATTTGGAGCTACTTCTAAGTTACCTTTTTTATAACGTATCGTTTTTTCTGTTAAGGTATAGAGCTATTCCGTTCCAGTAACTCAATTGGCGCTCTCAGCCAGTTCAGTTTCTTATTAAGTAACGAACAAAAGCCGGCACTAAATCCACGGTGGTCCTTGAATTAGAATATTTGTGTAAAAGAAAATGAAACTCGTCAAACTTTTGAAACTGGCGGGAGCTACACTTTTCTGGTCAAAATTGGAATAAAATCAACAAGGAAACGGTAAGCAGGAGGGTTCTTTATTATGACTTGGTACATGTACCGCATTGTTCTTTCTTCCTCGATCTACCTTTCCGGAAGTTAAATCTTTACTAAGCCCAAATAAGAATTATAGGCAAAATTTCGCAATCACTAAATTTACCGAATGACGTTCGTCTGCAACGTGGGCGACAAAGCAATTCAGTTGCATTGTTTAACTCAAGTTACTTCTGCTTTAACATTTAACAAAAGCAAACAACGTTGAAATGGCATGTGTATACATATATTTGAAGTGTTGCCCAGCAAAACAACGCATTCTTTTAAGTTAGCATTTCCGCACATAAGCGCATCGAGACACTCTCGAATTTATTCTGCCGTATTTTCCGACATTCGGAGCCGAAAAGGATATAGGTAAGCTGCTTATAAGCTGATCAGGCCTTTCAATAGCGTCTTAACTTTGTATTGAGTTTAATCTTATGCTGGCGACGAGAACTTTGGAAACTGAAGGATCAGATTGATTGAAATTTTTAACTGGCCAGTGTAATATTCTCCACGCAATCATGGTAATGCTATTAGGAAATGTTATTAAAGTGTTATAAAGTCTTAAAGTGTACATAATCTGGCAAATGAGATCAACTGAGCAGTAAGTACTGTCATGAGGTTGTGATTGCTTCTCCCTATTTTCCAAAATAAAATGTAATTTTCTGGCGCACGGCCTGGCAGTCAAAGTGTTAGTTGGCGTCTTAGGGGTCTGCCAGGTTATTGTATCCGTCGAGTTTCGAACACGCAAAGAATTTATTTGCTCCGAGTATCTGGCCGGTAATCAGTGTTCGTGGCTAAAACTTTGCCTTCTCGCGACTTGAGAGTATCAAACACTATACATGAAGGGAGAGTTCATTGTGTCCTTTACAGATTCAAACCTTTTACTGCTTGTATTTTCCTTCTAACTCAGGACGTTGTAGCAGAACCGAGGAGTGTTGCACTGCTATCGGTAAGTTCACATTTATATTCTCAATCGGTTAAATTCTCGTTCTTGGATATAACTTTCCTTTCCTGTTAAATGCATAGGTTGAGTCTAGACTTTTATTCCGAGACTTTTGCCCATTTGACTGCCGATCGCCGATTGACAAAAAAATAATTAGACCGATATCTATCCAATACAGGGCACGATGTGAGAGAAAACAGAACGACACTGATTTCTGGAACTTGATTGCCTTGATGGACGGGCAAATTCTTAGACTTCTAACGAAATACAGTGTTTCGTGTAAGAATAGTGTATGAGAGGAATTAAAATTTGCTGAAATCGTGAAGAAGCTGAGAAAATGCTGCATCTTTAATAACTGAAGGTTTTAATTTGTCATCGATAATTTAAACAAAACGTGGAACTTTGTAAGACAACTTCTTTCCGAATACACTGATATCTTCTTCGCGGAATCAGTTATGGCTGACGGAGTCTTGATTATGTTCGTTTGGTTCGCACAACTTGTTTGAAAACAAGTTGTGCACCGAGATGTCATTTTTATTTAAATTATAAACGTTCTTAAATTATAACCGGCGAAGTCAAAATAACGGGAACAAAAGTGTCACTGCAGTTGGTCAAAACAAAAGGCAAGTCCAAAATTTGCGGTAATTACCTACCGAGTAGACCAGTAGCCTGCAGAAAGCAGCCGGAAATTCTTTTTTTCTTTTCCTTTTTATTTTATTTACTTTGCTTTCGAATTTCCAATCGTAGAGCAAATTTTCCGTTCTAAGCTTTCCCGTAGAGCTATTCTGAAGTGGAAGCGAATAATTTTTTTACCTGCAAATAACAATATGCAGAGGCAGGGGACGGGGCAAAATCTAGCACAAGTGGCCACTGCGTCGCGAGCCAGACGCAAGAAATTTAGCCCAAACGTTTGTTTAAATGCAGTGCTTTCGCGCGGTCCTATTTATGAAAGCAGATAGAGGGGCTAGTCGGCAGACAACTCATATTGAGATGGGGAAAAGGAGGGAGCCACTAGCCGGGGAGGGGAGGGGGAGAACTTGGGCCACCATTTCAATCTGCAGGTTATCATCTGGCATTAAACTTCTTAAAATTGATTGACATGCCGTCGTTCCATACTACGTGCACCCGTGACTAGCGTCGATCAAATTTCCGGAATATCGAGTTCCTACATCACAGACACAGGAAATCAATTTGCAAACGGCGGATGGAGTTGGCTTATTTGTTGTCATATTCTATCTTAACTTGCAGCTCTATAAACCGCCAAATCACAGACCAGTTCCTGTCTTAAACTACCGCCAGAATGATCGCCGTTTTTCTGTCCGTTTTGGTTCTTGCTGTGCGCGGAGAAGGACAGTCTAAGTGTCCCGATAAATGCCATTGTATCTTCATGGATGATGCTGTAGATCTTCGTTGCACCGGTCTGACCTCTTTCCCATCATTGAATGACTTGCCTACCAACACAAGATCTCTGTAAGTGCCATTTACTTTTATTTTTCAGTGTCGACACATTAGTATGTTGGCATGTCGACTTTAATATTTTTCATGGTGGATTTAACGTGGTCTGGTGTCACTGAAATCCTATAGTGGGACCATTCCCCGGGACCATTCATAAAAGCTGTCGACGTGCTTTTTCAAATGGTGCTGTTTTTTTTAAGAATACGGTCGGACTGTTTTTTGATACAGACATCAAAACGAAATACCTGATTGTCAGAATTTTAGAGGGTTCCATATTACAGAGATAGAATTTAATAATTACTGTCTCTATTAAAATGGAGACCGTAAAATAACGAGGAGAGTCAGGACACTCTATCAGTTTGCAAAATTATATTTTGATTTTTTATTATTCTTTTACTCTGCACAAGGAGCTAGGAGGTTGAGACACGTCCTTCCCCGCTAATGTTTTTGAACAGAACATCGCATCCCATTGCATCGCCCTAGGTAAATCTTTGCTGTGTGTTATTCCCCTGGCGTTATTTATTTCAGCGACGTAACTGATATGTTACCATGCACTTAGATTTCCTCGTGGTCTTTCGCAATCGCGCCTTATCAAACTAATCCATGTTTTGTTATTGAAAATAGCTTGGCTGGTAAAAGAAAGTTCTTGCGCACATGTAGGAGTCGGACTTTAAACACATATAACCACATTCATTTAGACGGCATGCCGTACACAGCTGTGTTGTAATTCTTTTGTTGCATTGTTTACCTTTGCGTGAAGTAAGCATTATCCCGAGAACGATATGTGATTTGAAAGGTACACAACTTTGAATGGACTTTACACTTGGTTGCACAACTTAACTTCTCTGCTAAATTTCCTTTCTTAGGGCTTTTATAATCTGGAAGAAGAATTGGTCTCAACGCGTTGTTTTTAAAATGAGTCAGATTTTGCAAGAACAAGTAGCTTCACATTGTCACCAGTTAGAATTGAATAGCCTGAGATTTGCCGACTTGGCGTGCCCCTTATGACTTGAAATCGTGCCACATTTCATTCTGTATGCATTCTGCCTGCACTGTGAACTTAACCTCTCCTAAATACGGACACTGTTATAATATCGATACCTATTAATATAGAAATATCAACTGGTTTCTTGCGGAGAAAAAAGAGAATTGCCACAAACTCTATCTCTAAACATATATATGACATGGACATATATATACATATATGGACATGATATATAAAAGGTTGTTCTCAGGTCGTCTACTTTTTTAAAAGTTACTTTTGTTAAAATTCTTTGACGCATTAGAGACATTAGATGAATCGGAAAAAAATAAAGGTTGTGAAGGTTTGGCAAAAAAAAAATTCCGTAGAGATCTTATCGAGCACGTATTCTGTCAGGTAATACTCTAACTAAAAACTTAGGCTTTTCATATGTTAAACACTAAATGTCAACATCCGTTCTATTAGACCTTTTACCAGCTTTACTGATGTTTGCGCACAGTCAAATTGAGAACCTTTTATCGATGAAATTAATAATAACTATCGTTTCAGTGACGCCTTTTTTTTCTTTGTTCTCGTCTCCGCCGCCAAAGACAGAATTGGTGAAATAATAGGTTGTTAAGTTGAAGTGCTGTATTTACTTAATAGCAGAGGGTCCGTGGGTGCTTCTTTTTCATTTTCCTTGTCCGTTTTAGCTCCTAAGGATACAGAATTCTAAATTTGATAACCTTTGTCATACTTCCCCTTGGATAGCATTGATACACTTTGGCGCAAGAAAGTACAGCTTTTAAAGATATTTGATAGTCTCGATTTCATCTGTAATTCACTCGAAATTTAGGGAACTTTTAGCCATCTCATAGACAAAATTAGCTCAGGAATTCATAGTAATCCCCAGTAGCGTTTATTTGAACACATGGTCAATTTCATACACAGACTCAAAAATTAAAACCACCTCACACGGTTTTTTTGAACAGCATCCAGGAATGTACGGTAGCTATTCTTTGAAAGTTCACACGTCACGTTTCGGTATTCATAAACTGTTGGGGGGGGGACAGGGGGGCTTAAACCTCCCGCTTCCCGTACCCTTTAATCCCGGTTCCCGCCCTGTATTTTTTGGCTCCCACCCCTTTGCATTTTTTCGATTGCAAAATATTGCGCAATGTTGCGTAATTTTTCCTTTTTCTCTCGCTTCCCGCCCCCTCTTCTCCCGCCTCCCGTACACCTCCCGCCCCCTTTTCTCCCAGTCTCCCGCCCCCTGTCCCCCCCCCCCACTCAACTTAAAACTTACCCTGTCGATCCGCACAAGAATGCTGCTCTATTGAATTGTCGCAGTTTAGGAGTCCGTCCCCAGACTCCAGAGCTCATCATAATTAAAGTACTCCGAAAGACTGACGCTAATTGTGAAAAATAATTCCTTTAACGAGCTGGATTGGTGTGATGTGCAAAATGAAAAAGATGAAACAGGTAAACAAGAACCGCAGCTATCTTTAGAGAGAATGAAGGCTCAAACTTCGAGCTTTTCAAGAGCGGTGCTTCCTTTTGTTATTGCGCAAACGTTCTGCGCATCTCGAGATGGTCTGAGAAACAAAGGTACTTCTGCACGGTTTATGACTATGCAGGAGAGGAAATCTTAGCAAGGGCTGTTGGAATCAAAGGAAAATTGGGGGAAACCACGCATTTTTCAGAGATAATTGAGCTTAAATTTGGAAAGAAGTGCCATGCTTTGACGTCTGTATTTTAAAGTTTTTTCTCGAAATTATGGTTCCTTAATTGTCTCAGAAAAATGCGTGCTTGCCCACATTTTTTTTCTGCTTTTTCCCTTATAGTCATAACCTGTACAAAAATGCTTCCTTATTAGGAGGCACCGTCCTTAATTAAATTGAGTGGGAGATCAATACCACCACCAGAAAGGGCATATTTTTCATTTACCAACATGCTAAGTTTCATTGAGAACGTAAATTAAAAATTAAAAATTTAATTACAAAAGTTCATACGACTGGGGGAAGATGCTATATGGCTACAGTAATTGTTGTCAAATTTCCTACCAACTGTTTAGGTCATGTTCTTCCCTGCTATTTGGTTTATTTTGCTATTTATCCTACGAAATTAAATAGATTGACTAAAAACCAGTCCCCAAGCTGAGGCATCGATCATGTAAAAAAAAAAAACGCCGTTTTGAAATCTATTGAGGATATGTTCGGAAATTTCCACTTCATCTTCGACAACGGTTTGGGAACTTATCAGGTTATTATAGAAATCTTCGTACGACGTGACACTACAGTTCACTCAGAAAACGATTGCGGGTACCGCTGGGAAGGGTCTACGCACATGTACACGTTGGTGTGTTATTCGATACCTCACAGCTGAGTTACCAGTGTTTAACAGGTTGAAGAATTTGCATGAATATTTTTTCTTTCTTTTCTTTTGCAGGCAAATTATGCAGTCATCTTTCTCAAAAATCCCAGCTGGAGTACTAAATAAACGGAAGAAGGTTTCAATATTGTACGTAATTCAAGCTTTTTAGTGCACTTTTTGGGGGCCCTTTTGTTGAAAACACAATTTGGCCTTACCCAAGATTCAACTTCTCAGTGAAGGGTTCTTTAAATCTTTCTGTTGTCTTTGTCAGACTGGAAGCTAGGGACTCCACCTCCCCCACCCCTCCCCCTTTCTGCCGTCCAACTTGGTGCCTTTCAGTTTACTGAAGAAAAAAATTGCCAGACAACGCAAATGAATCATTCACAGGAAAAACTGTGGAAAGGCTAACCTCACTCGGTGAAGTGTATCAGAAGTGCAAAACGCTTTTTAGCAAATAGAAAACTTGTTAACTTTTAACCAGACCTTACTGTATTGGTTTAGAATTATAACGTCTCTCAAAGGCTTTAGACCATCCTCACAAAATGTTTCGTTTTCCATCGTCCGACCGGGCCAATTTTTCTCAAAAATTGAAAAAAAAACGTTTTTGGTTTCATTGCCTACTTCCTTTTCTCGGTATTTGCAAGATTAATATAATTTATACACATCTTAATGTATCTTTGACAAAAAAATCATCGGTTATAACGACGTCTTGGAACACATTTCAGAGTTAAAGTGGCTCCGGGAAGATATAATCAACGCTCGCTTGGAATTATTTATTAAAGTTTGTCAATGATCGACCACTATCAAGAGAGAGAGGGATGGGGATGGCCTTATCCAAGCAACAAAATTCATTCCTGTCTCGGGATTATCCATTGGTGTAAAGAAACCGTTTCCAATTTTTAATTCCTGATCTTTTGTCTTCGTAGAAACGTTTTCTTTGTACCAGAATCACGATTGACTACACCATAATTAAGATTGGTTTCGCTTTTGATTTTGATAACTTTTTGCTGTCCAACAGCATCATTTTATAATTCATCTCGTAGGGTTGTTAACAGACGACTGAGATGTGGGAAATTCATCTTTTTTTTGTTGTTGTTGTTTCACAGGATCTTGAGCAACAATGAAATAAATGACGTAGACGACGGAGCATTTGATGGTCTTGAAAACCTATTTGAAATGTGAGTATTGAGTCGAACACTCGAATCCTGGCCAAATTTACTCACCAAAACATTTTCAAATGGTATGCAATACATGAACTTCGAATTCATAAAATTAGTCTTGGAAAAGAAAAGGGCATTTTCCTTAAAAACTTTTATTTTATTTTACATACCACAGTTATAAGACATTGAATTTATTTTTCATGTCGTCTCTTTTTTTTGTAGAAATTTAGACCACAATAGACTGGAGAAATTTCCCGTTTTCAAGAGGAAATCAACCCTGCAAAAGCTGTAAGTATAGTTGTTCACTTTTGGTCTGCAAAATGCAAAACGGCTATTAACAGGCAAAAAGCGCATTTTAACGTTAAAGGTAACCTTCTTACAAAGCTGTGGTTGGTTGGCGATCACGTGACAGCTAACAAGGAATTACATGTACGTAGTTCCCGCAAAAAATCCACGAGGGAAGACGGTCACGTCAGAATGTTGCTCGCTCATGCAGCTCAGGATAAGAACATCTATCTACAGGAGCCCATGGCTCCTGCTATCTATTTATAATTCCGTTTCCCCACCAAAGTGAAGTTAATTTTTTCCATTTTTTAAAAATTAAATTGCAATGTTTCTCTCGACTTCGTCTCGTAATATGTTCGTCCAGGAAACATAACTCATATTTTTCCCTGGAGCAGTTAAAATATGGCTGTGTATTATTTCTTGACTGTGAACATGATTGTCGGTTCTGATGTGATGAGATTTAATTGTCTACATATTTTTCTCTTTTCAGATACCTAAATAAGAACAACATCAAACAATTGTCGCGAATGTCACTGAAAAATCTTCCGGAATTGGTTGAGTTGTAAGTAAATGCCTCAAAGACATACATCGCTCTTAGTTCAACCTTCTTAGATATGGTGAAGTGTTTAGCTCGAGTACGGAAACCCACCCCGGGGACCCCATCCCGGTGACAATCAGGACTACATCAAGCGTTCAATCACGTGAACGAGTGAAGAAAATAAAACGTTGCTCGTTACGTTATCTTTCGAAGTTTTGGTGGATGAAGTCGTAAACTCGTTTTAGTTGTTGGTTTTATACAAAAACAGGAACTCAGTACGTTAGCAAAAGTCATATGGTTGATCTCAAACTCCGGTCCATGTTCTCTCCATGTCGTGCTTTCGGTCATCGATCAAAAGGTCATGAACTCGGCGGTCGTGTTGTTTTCTTAGACACCATCGCTTATGGTGCATTTTGTCTTTCTTGAACAAGTTGTCGTGCGAAATAAGCACAAGGCCGTTCCTACTGTGCGATGCAACAAGTGTAAAGCGATTTAAGCACGCGCAGCGCCGTTGAGTTCTTGAAGCTCCACTGGATTGGTTCCCCTGTGGCCAGGGCGTGACGGTACCTCTCACTTGACAATGAACGATATGAACTGATGAGTAACTTTCAGAGGAGCGGCAAAAATTGTGTTCTCAGTACCCCGGGTGGGGGTACTCCCCCAAAATTTGGGTGGGGGTGTGCGGCCCACTCCTTTAAACCGTCACCTTGTTTCAGACCAAAAAAATGCTATTTTCCCTACCCTATTTCAGACCTCTGCCGTTACCCTAGAATTAAATCATTACCTATTAATTAAAAACTTACTTTCCAAGGAATAAATGATGGAACTATGATACGACAGTGCATAGATAGTGTCCAGATGGGATTAAAATCATTGCCATTAGAAATACTCGTTCTGTTGATTCTTGCAGGGAATTAGACTATACACATATCACAGAAATACCAGCCTACATGTTCAGCAACAACACAAAGCTTTTGAATTTGTAAGTACTCCGCCTTCTTTTCGTAAGTCATGTATCTTCGTTGCAATTCTTTGTTTCACATTACTCTTAACATCTGTGCACGTTCAGGGACCTCAGTCATCCAGAACGTTTGCCTCTCGGATGTCACATTTAGCTAGGGGCAGACCTTCGTTTTTCTTTCTGTGTGCTTTCACGTTATCAGGTCAAGACAGATTTCCCAGAGCAGCGTTTTCCTATCTTGTAAAGCGACAGTAAAGCGACAATAAGACTTCCATTTGCTGGTTAAAACATGAAGGATGTGACCGTTTTTGTTGTTTTAGGCCCCTCTTGAATTCTTCGTGGTAAAGAAATGAAACCAGTCAAGTTACAAGATCGTTTTCGCCCCTTTAAAATGAGAGAAATTTTAGATCGACAGGGCCATTTTTAAGCTCGCAAAATAGCCTATCATTAACCTTTTTTGCTCTGTTAAGACCAAAAACAACCCGCTGACGTTTCAGCATTTGCTTTTATAGGAATCTTCGATACTCATCGTTATCAAGAATCGATGAAAACGCGTTCACGGATTCAAACCTTCAAACTCTGTAAGTGTTGCTGGAATAGAGACTTTAGCTCCTTATTCTTAAATGACTGTTACCTTAATTTAACCCTCAAACGAATATGCGCACTCAAACTCATACCCATCTCGTGGCACAAAGATTGTTAGGATAGGTAGCCTGTTCCAGGCTCCGAGATATTGGAGAAAGCGTGAATTGAGAAAACGAACACGAAAAACGCAGGGGGGGCTGGGGAGAGGCAGGGCCGCCACCGCCCCCTTTTCTCCAGATCCCACGCGTCTTATTTTCGCCTTCTCTTTCTAATTTTTGTGCCTAGAACAGGCTATAGGGTAGGGTGTCAATAGACTTGTTTCTCCTTGGGTGTTTATTGTTACGTTTTTTGGCCTGTTAGATGTTAATATCAAAAGTTTGGCATTTAAATGTCCTTGATGTCATGACCGTCCTTTTGAAACCATGGCGTAATTTCCACGTTCAATGTTGCCATCGTGGGAGCGCGGTGGTGTAGTGGTTAGCACGTTGGACTTCAGATCTGAAGGTCCGTGGTTGGACGCCCAGTCCCTGCCATTGTGTTGTTTCCTTAGACAAGAGACTTTACCCCCACATTGTCTCTCTCCACCCAGATATACAAAATGGGTACCGGCGACATACTGCTGGGGGGTAACTCTGCGATGGACTAGCATCCCATCCAGGGGGGAGCAGCAATACTCTCAGATGCTTCAGGCGACAGCAACCGGGTTAAGCTCCGGCCGTGTGGGCTTTCTTGGCTCCTGTGCGACTTTACCTTTATATGTTGTCATGATCATCTTGCGGACCTCAAAGAAAACACTTTTGACGTACTGCAAACCCTCCCTAAGTTTTTTTCTCATAGCTTTAGTACTCTCGGAGTACTAAGCTATGGGGTCTATTCCGTATCTCCTGGTCCAGGGGTCCGTTCCTCGAAAGTCACGGTCACTTTTCGGGCCCGAGGCTATATTTCAAAGTCAAAATCTATAGAATGGTGGTGTAGCTTTTAGCTCGCAAACCAGCTCGACGTGTTTCGTCAACTGAGTTATCAAATAAAAAAAGCCAAAACCGTGCTTTGTTCTGTGATAAAGTGCTCTCGTCACTTCCTTGCGTGCCTTATCACAGAACAAAGCACGGTTTTGGCTTTTTTATTTGTTTTATAATATAGCTTTGATCACATTTGTAAAGAGATTGGCCTTAATTTGCAAGAAAACAAGCTTGCAAGCCTGCAAGCGCGCGCAAGAAAGGTTTTTGGCTTACCAGCGCGCGCAGAATTGCGTCACGGGTTAGTCCGTGCATCTGTACTCTGTTACAGCACGCTGTTTCAACCAATCAGAGCGCGCGTTTTATCGAAACTTTGTTATAAAATTTGTATCTTAGGTTTAAAAACCAACAAAATTTGAATCTTTAAGGGGAAATTTTATGCTCATAAAATAGCTTTCCGGGCCCGTTCGTACCAAAAAAAACGTTATCGGGGGTTTCGAGAATGGGGCCCCAGACGACCAAAAAAAGCCCGGACTGAATAGGATTGAAACCATAGTTACGTTTTAACCACTTTTTGATCTTCTCTTGTCAGACTCTTAAAAGGAACAAAGATCACCTCATTGTCTTCCGCAGGACTAGACCGTTTGAAGAAACTTGACCTGGAAGATGTTGATAATTTTTGGTCTATTCCTCCCGGGCTTAAGAGCATTCGTGAAGTATATGTGAGCGAGTATAATTCTTTTCTTTGCTGTGCGTTTCATCTGGGAACATATCAACGCGACTTTGCCAAACAGGGTGACTTAAGTAACAATTTTGCTTCAACTCCTTCGCCGTCTGTGTTTTCAAAAAGTGCGTCAACTATCCCCGTAACAATCGCAAGTGAATCTTCTACAGCAGCTCCTGCTACTTTTAGAACGATTACTACGGCTGCCGAAAACTCAAGTCAACTTGCCAATTTTTCAACGCCTGCAGTGACCACGCCATTTAACCCGTGGGGCAAAAGAAAGAGAAAGCGTCGCGACTTTCCAAAAGGGTTTGACACCGTTGCACCAAAAATAAACGGCAGCTCTGGTGGAGCTAACGGGAGTTCTACATCTACCCCAGAGGTAACCACCTCCGGGTCTAATGGGGGAGGTTTCCCCGGTGGGGGCGGATTTTTGCCTGGAACTGTGCCACCCGCCGGGGTAACTACCTCCGGGTCTAGTGGTGGAGGTTTCCCTGGTGGAGGTGGCTTTGTGCCCGGAACTGTTCCACCCCCAGGGGTAACTACGTCCGGGTCTAGTGGCGGACATTTCCCTGGTTGGGAAGGATTTTTGACCGGAACAGTCACTCATCCACGTACAATAACCCACAAAAATACACCAAACAGCAGCTTTAGTATAGTCACAGAGCCACCCCTCGAGGAAGTAATTTGTTTACCAAAAAGAGACGCTTACCATCCTTGTGAGGATATTATGGGTGCAAAATGGCTGACTGTAGTTTCATTGATGGTAGGAAGTATTGCTTTGATCGCGAACCTTGTAGTTGTGATTGTTATGCTATCAAGCGATCGCCGTCTTAATGTCCACCGTTTCCTGATGAGCAATCTTGCCTTCGCGGATTTCTGTCTTGGTCTGTACATATTCGTTCTTGTGTGTGTTTCTTTGGACACTTCGGGAGAATATTATAACCATGTCGAGGCCTGGCAGTATGGCATCGGATGTCAAATCACGGGGTTCCTGGCTGTGTTCTCCACAGAACTGTCCGTCTACACTCTAACGGTCATCACCATCGAGAGATTTTTCGCGATTGTCTACGCCATGGAAGTGAACTACCGCCTTTCGCTCCGTAAAGCGGCAAAAATAATGATCGCTGGATGGTTGTTCGCTTTTATCATGGCTATTCTCCCCCTTATCGGAGTCAACAGTTACCAAAGCGTCGCAATTTGCTTGCCCTTCAACTCGGACACGAAAGGTGCCCTGGCGTATGTGGGTATCGCTTTGGTGCTAAATTTTGGGACGTTTATGGTCATCGCGGCCCTGTACACGAAAATGTTCCAGGTTGTTGTGGGACCTGGGCCCGTTGAAGGAGCTCCACAGCGAAACGACGCAAAAGTAGCTAAGCGCATGGCGTTACTGGTCTTCACTGATTTTGTCTGCTGGACGCCAATCGCCCTGTTTGGTTTGCTAGCGGCTTTTGGAAAGCCGCTTATCGGAGTTGAGGAATCGAAGTTTCTACTGGTGTTTTTCTTCCCACTTAATAGCCTCTGCAATCCGTTCCTGTATGCTTTCTTTACCAAAGCCTTCAAGCGCGAGTTCTTCTCCTTGCTGAGTCGCTTCGGCTTCTGTCACACACGGGCGTTGCGTTACAAGGGCACGCTTTCCTCTTTGATTTACTCTCGCTCACGCACAAAGCGATCGACGATAGCCGAAGATGACTCGAGATCAAAACGCATCTCGCAAATTTCCGCTACGTCGGCTACAGCGGAGATACGGTCACCAGGAATCGGATTAACGAAAGCGAATGGACACGCGAACGGCCTTGGTCCTGTACATGAGTACATTCCTATGAAGGGTGTTGGTAACCCGGGCTTTGGTGATGTATCACCTGTGAGCGCTGATAGCGATGATGTGTTTTTCGACCCAGCAACGAAGGTAGAATCTCCAGTTTCAGAGGAATGGCGTGTGCCCGTAGGAACGGAGTCGCCTGATTGGTCGAATCAAAGCACACCGCAGATTTTGCGAGCTGAGAGTCTCGGGAGTTTGCACGCAGTCGAAGGACAACTTGTGGAGAAACAGGCGAAGAAACCGTCTGTAGTGTCTTTTCGGGATGACCCACAAAGAGAAGGACGAAAGTGAGAAAATACGACGTTGGTAGAAGAAGTCGTAGACTTAAAAGGTGCAGGCTAGTGTAAACAATCTTGCATGCGCCGATTGTGATAATCGATACTCGACATATAACTCGATACTTCAAGTGATTCGATTTTGGACAGAATGATGCAACTGGGTTCGCGATTACGGAAGTGGAGAGGGTGCGGGAGTTCATAACGACGATTACGACGTCAGTCATGACAACAAGGATGTCACTAAAGAAAGATTATGGCCGCACAAAAATGGATAAAGTTAACTCGGATGACAAAGTAACATGTAAACATGTTTGGTCGTCAGATACTTCTGACACAGAGTAAGCGGATCTCTATAGCTGCGAGGTGAACCAACTTTTCAAAGACATTGAACTTGTTATATTGGACATAAAGGCAAATTGAGTTCATTTGCCTTCAAATTAGAAACGCGACATACCACGAGAACAACTGACCTGGGTACCATGCTGTACTGTTGGGTCGCAGATATCAAGTCTCACAAGAAAGCTTTAAGACAGGAGTCATTTTAGAAAAAAGGGTGTTTTTACATGCTTTCGGTATGACTTAATACCGGTACGAATTCAACTCAGTTCGCTCGTTGCTTTGCAATCGTTTATAAGATACCGGTCAGCATGAAATCTCGCACCAGTCCGAGTTCATGCCTTTCGTTCCCCTCTACGTTAGCGGGTTTTGTATAGAGCTATTTCAATTAACGTTGTCTGAAAGACTACGCGACAAGACTGCAAGGTGATACGGGTAAAAAATACAAAAGGTAAATCACATAGGCAATTGTTTATGGTACCTTCACCCATCCTATGGCAGTGACAGCCGTGAAATTACAGCCGAATCACAAAAGATGTACAGCTACCCATACTAACTTTCGGTCTTGTCGCATAAGCTCGAGACTTTAAAATCCGACAACGTTAATTGAAGTAGCCGTACATAGTAAGAGACACGTTTTTCATTAACAAACTGGAATTCGTGCCAGTATGGAAAGCTCTAGCCTGATTTTGAGACGGTCCGACGAGGCTCGCTATCACCCGCCCTCCTCTCCCTGCTAAGGAGGGACACCCTCATTCGCAGGGTGTTAGGGTTTGCAATCCAAGATTGCGACGGCGAGTCATCGCCATCTTGGATTACCAAACCCAAAGACCCTGGGGAAAACGAGGTTGGAGGGGGAGTGATAGCAAGCCATTTCGGGTCGTCTAAGAGTTGCGCTAGGAAGCTAAGCTTATGCAAACACCCTCTACATTATTGAATTAATATCACCATATTACGAGTTTTTAATATATATCTTATGTCCCATTTCTAATTTATCACGCAAAATACAGTATATTAAAATATGCAAAGTTTTACCATATTTTCTAGATTAGGTGCCTTCTCGTGAATGGGTGCCTTCCATCGAAAGAAGGCGCCCTTCAAGCCATTACAAATGAAATAAGGGATCCTTTTTTTTGGCTGTGGCGGTTCTAGGAAAGCCCCTCCCTGCCCTCCGGTTTTGCCAAGGGACGTAAGCCTCGGAGGGCGAACTTTTTATGAATTCTGACACATTTTCACTCCGACTGCCCCCACTTTCACTTCCTTCCCCATTTTTCAACTCCGGGCTGCCATGTTAAAACGCAGGTCTAGACCCGCCACTGCCTGGTACATATTTAGTGGAAAATCTATGTACAAAACCTGAGAGTGCAGTGCAATTATAAACAGATAAACAGTTGATTCACAAGAATTGAGAATAAGTTAGTACTCACATTGAGGCAGACGTATAACGAAAAAGTTACAAGTTACTAAATAAAATAACAGGACACAGTTGTTCAAGGTATGTTTTAAACTGACTTGTGGAGTAGCCTCCCATGCAGACGTTCTTTAGGCACATTAAATCCCCCTCCCACGAAGTCCACCTCGTCCCTAGGGTACATGTCGCGTTTCTCCTAAAATCTTGAAGACAATTTTTTTTGGAGTTCACGTGACTTGTTATGTACCAGACTTCTCTTCGCCATTTTCAATAGAGATAAGACCCCAGGGAGGAGGTTGGACCACAGATGCTGTTACCCTTTCAACGACCAAAGACCACCAACACAAGTCGGTCTAAGTAAAGGATACGGCTTTTTTGCTGACTTCAAACATGGGAAGTTTGAAAAGATCAAACGTTTATATGGCTCATTTGTAAATGAAAGAAAAAGAAGGAAAAACAAAGTAAGAGAGTGAGCCTCGGACCCGGTTCATTACAGTCCGTTCGTTCATCGCTATCGCTATCCATTGCGCTAAAGGAGCCATAGTAATAGAGAGCTGCGATTTTTTTTAGTATTTCTATAGTTACCAATACAGTAAACGAAAGCTAACCATTTTAAATCAGTGCTTTACCCTAAACCCTATACAACAGTGCGAAGCTTAATTGCAGGTTTGTCATCACCTCTCTTCTTCTTGGCTTCCTTTCTTCTGTACGTATTTAAGCCGCGGCTACACGAGCGATTTTTCGCTTGCGATGGTGATGCGATTTTTTTGAAAATTGTCGCGTCACCAGCGTGCGAAGAAAATCGCATGTGTAGCCACCCTCGCACAGGTGATGCGACAGATGAAAAAATCGCAGAAAAAAATCGCGAGAAATTCAATGAGTTGAATTTTTTGCGACTAAATCACGGACTTGTCAGAGG
>Ga0126336_10000233_pt1 | contig 19227 bp, 14 predicted proteins | sample SidCmetagenome_FD_92530 | JGI IMG/M metagenome (GOLD analysis project Ga0126336, IMG submission 92530) | Coral microbial communities from El Islote,Puerto Morelos, Mexico - Siderastrea C C metagenome | ecosystem: Host-associated > Invertebrates > Cnidaria > Coral | place: El Islote,Puerto... | reverse complement strand
TCCTTGCTACAGGAAATGACATCAAAATTTCGCGTTTTTCTAGAGCGGGGGGGGGGGGGGGGGGGGTTAAAAAACAAAAATAAAATGGGGCAAAAAAGAAAAGAAATTTATTAAAGGGTTTTTTTTAAAAAAATGCTTTTAAAATATTTCCTTTTTTTTTTTGCAACTCTTTTTTTTTCTTTTTACTCCCCCCCCCCCCCCCCCCCGCTCTAGAAAAACGCGAAATTTTGATGTCATTTCCTGTAGCAAGGAAGTAATCAGCGTATTGTTATTTTGTAGGTTTGGCCTGTATTTCGATGTCTGTCCTGAACTCTCGCGGTGGATATATCTACATTCCATGTGGCAAGACAACCTGTAATGATTATGTTGGTGAACTGGACAACTTTGAGCAGTTCACTGAAGTGTTTTTGTGCGAAGATGGGTATCAACTAGGTAAGGATTTTCGTCTTAGTTAAGCCTAAGCTTCTGGCTTCCTTCTGTTGAGAGGCAAGTCTTGAGTTCAAAAATCCCGTTTTTTTCCAAGTATATTTTCACATGTGAAGCCTAGCCCTTTCTAACGGGTTCAGTAAAATCTCAAGCAACATATGTCTCCCATGGGCAGGCCAATCAACGAAGCTAATTGTTGTTGTTGTTGTTTTTTCGATTTTAGTCTGAGTTAAACGCCTTGTAAACGGTGTTAATGGTAAATAATGCAAAAGCTTTCGGGTTTAAACTCGGTTTTAGACCAAAGCTTTTTTAAACCCTTACGTTTATTTCGTGGAGAGTTTGTATTTTTTATTACTAGGTATTCCTTGGCAAATATATAAAGCTGGTTTTATTACGTAAGAAGTAATTTGCACCATAGAAACGACTCATCAACCACATCTCTTGACAACATGTAACAATTTGCCTGAAAATTGACCAACGAGAATTAGATTGAAAATAGGCTATTTGAGACGCACTAATCAGTGTAGCAAGTCTTGACGGCTAATAAAATTGCGGTGTACAATAGCTTACCAGTCATTCCAATAACCAGAGACAGAGCTCTGTTCAACTAAGTTGTATTTCCTTTGGTTTTGCTTTACTTCGCTTTGTGATTGGTTAAAAACTCTCGTGCCACTTTCCCAGCCAATCAGAAGTAAAACCAAACCCAGTTGTAACTTGCTCGCACGTGTCGCGCGCTTGGTGCCAGCTACATGTATTTGCTTCGAGTTCTCATTGGTTGAGTCGTTTGAGTCTGTAGCGATTGGTCAGTCAAATTACTTTGGTTTTGGTTGAAAACCGCTGTAAGGGTGCCTTCCGGTTTAGGAATAACAGAATACACGGAATTTCAATTTTGCAAAGAACGCTCTTTCTGAAAAAGGAATGCCCTTGGCGACGGTGACCTGAGAACTACTAATATGTCTGCGGCTGTGTTGGATTTCCCTCCAAACATTTTCTAAACGAACACGTATTCTGTCTATTCCGCGTAAACTGCAGTCTTTTCATTCCGTTCTTTTCAATAACCAGAGACAGAGCTGTGTTCAACTAAGTTGTATTTCCTTTGGTTTTGCTTTACTTCGCTCCGTGATTATTGGTTAAAAACTCCCGCGCCACTTTCCCAGCCAATCACTCTAATACTACTGATACTCCTGGGATGAAACCATTAAGTTTTTTGTTTTTTTTGTTTTTTTTAACAACAGTATTTTAAAGTCTTTTTCCGGTGCTACTCTAACGCGAACGACCACAGTTGACAGGCCACTGAGACGTCTGGGTCCAAACCATTTAGTAAACAACAACTGGTATTTATAAGTCTTTTGAAGGACTACTTTAACCTGGACGATCACATAAGAACGTCTGAGCTCAAACCCTTAACTAAACAATAGTCTTCTTATGGACTACTTTAACCTGGACGATCACAGTAGACAGGCTACTGAAACGTCTGGGCTCAAACCCTTTACTAAACAACAGTACTCTTATGGACTGCTCTCACCCGGACGATCACAACAGACAGACTACTGAGACTCATTAGTTCAAACCACTTACTATTATTCACTCCTTGTTATGTTTCAGCGGAGGATGATATATTGGTGCAGTTTGCGATCTGGGAGCGTGGTGATATAGCCCTGGATCAACTTGCCAGTCATCTGAAACTCGCCTTAAGGCATGCGCTGTGTGATCTCCTAGCAGAGTACTACCTCTTAACCGCACCATTATCAAAAATCCCGCCGGTATACCGAAAAGCCCCCATGACACACCCGAGGTCCTGTTCTGAACCACCATCTCCCAATAGCCTCACCCCAAAGGGTCCCACTCTTGAATCCTACCCTCAAGCATCGGAAAGATCCTCCAGGCGGCAGTTGGATTTTGGCAGTCAGTCCGAATTTCGTAGCAGGACTGCCTCGCTTGGAGGGCAGCGACGAAAAGTATCGACAGGGAGTACCGTTTCGTCTGGTTCGACAGGTAGGCTTCTGTCAACCACACTCAGATATTTCTTTATTCATTTTATTTATTTTTATAAATTTTTTCAATTTTTTAATTCGTAAAGATACCTTAATACGAGAAACAAAATTTGTACACTAGAGCGTACGTTGGGAAAATGTAAAAAATGACAAACTTGTGCTTTTACACGACAAATGTCCGCAAACATAAAATGGTTGTTTAACCCTATAAGCCTGATTAGTAATCAGCATCAAATTTCTCTTTATCACATTAGTGCATTGTAACACATACAGGTCATGAGAATTAAGAAAATGATCACTGAAGGTGAATTGTCTTGATGAATAAACAAGTTCTCCCAACTAGTACTCAACAAAATGTATGGAGACCAGTAAAGAGAATTTGTAAACTGATACTGGGATTTAAAGGCGTAAATCCCAGCTTGGTGGTAGTTGCTTCCGTAACGTTCTTTTTGGCGTTCTTCGCCTTTTGCACTCCCTATGAAATACCCCATAATCAGAAGTAAAGATAATCTTCAACGAAATCAATGTAGCAGCGTAATCGTTGGTTTCCTTTTCTGTTACACCACATTGTTCATGGATGATCGACAATTCTCTTTCCACAGCGTTACCAGGAAGGATGCATCAGAATCCCTTCCTATCTCAGCGACAGAGTGTTTCGTCTACTCATCCAGTTTCAAGGCAAAGCACTATGGAGGATGAGGTGTTTAAAACAGAAGTTGTTCCTGCGGAAGATGAACATGAGGACCTAAAAGCAGAAGGTCAGGAAAAGTGTGTTTGCTCAGTGAGAAAATAGAAAAGAAAGAGAATATCATACAGAGGCTTAACCTGCCAACTGCGAGGCGTCACCCTCTTCAGCCGTTGACCGGGAACTATTGTAGTTTCGGCGGCTATCAACGGGACTACAGTTCGTGGCGCCGCCAGCGGCAGATGCCACTGGGTGATGCTTGGTCAGGCGTCGTAGCAGCAAGCGCATGGTAAACAAAGAGCGTCCCAACCAGCAGACCTCAAAGGTCTATGCTGTATATTAAGAGTGTCCCACGCAGCAGATCTCGTAGGTCTCTGCCAGATGTAGTTTCAGCGGGATAGCAGAGAAACAGCATCTTTGGTCAATGCAAGCTTAGTTGCGTGAAGCACTGCGATTTTTGTTACCCACAATTTTTTATTTTTTAGTTAATTTTACTTTGCAAAATACACGTGAAACGGAAGAAAAATAGTCACTTAAGACTGGTTTACAGGCATGTCAGCACAAGATTGATATACATATGCGCATTCCCCTTACACTCTGATCACCGATGCGTGACGAGAATACAATACGACGGGATCTATTTTACTCTGCTTGTGCTTTCGCTTATAGCTGCTTTACATTTACTGTTTTTTTACTTTTTACATTTACTTTACACGTGAAGAAAGGAAAGATTTCCCTTTGTTATGCTCGCGTTTAATTTTTTTTAGGCTTTTAGCAGGTTATCTTTCTGAAAAGAAACCTGTCGTTTTCGGTTTCATTCGCAGGCACATTTTTCTGTTTTCTTTTTTTCCCTTACATTTTGAACGTGGAGGAGCTGTAAATACTAGGTCAGTTTCCCTTTTTCACTGATTTGGATCAATTTCGATTTGAGTACTTCAAAAGACCTTTTTCATCGTAATAGCTGAGAAAACCATCTTCTGCTGCAGGAGTTCTTCCTATGCCCTCTCGGGAGCGGAATGACATGCTACGATCTTTATCAGGGTGTAAAGACATAGAAACGGAAGTTTTATTATCTTGATGTGTCATTTAAAATGCGCAGTTAATTCTCTAGGGTGTGTTGCTTACTTTGTTAGTCGACTTCCTTTTGCTTTAAAGGCGATGAGACGCCATCCAAGAGAAAACTTAAAACTACACCCGAACTGATAAAGACTGGGGACAAGTCTGAACCGTCTTCAGATGTGGAGCAAACATTTGAGAGTTTTACGGCAGCTGAAATCCAGGAATCCCAAGAATTTACCTCACAGCCTGGTACACCTGTGTCGGAAAACATGGCTTTTACTCCAAAGACAGAAGGGCTTCCTTCAGAACGCGAGAAGCCTTCTCGAAAATTGTCTTCTGTGAGTACTGTAAGCGACTCAAAGGATGCACCTAGTGTTGGACAGCCATCTGATGAAAAGGCCACATGGCAGGATATTGAGGCAAGGCGGAGGAAAGAGCAGGAGAGAAGAATAAAACGAATTCAGTATGAGAACGGAGAAAAGGGAGAACTTCATCTAAGGTACGAGTTTATTTCACGTTGTTTACCATTTACAGGGGGAAACCGGTTGGTCTACGGTTTCAGTTTGTGCAAATGGTAAGCAAAACCTCCCGAATGAGAAATTCCGTTCGAGATTAGCATGTACCATTTGTGCAATTCACTCTAATTTACAGAGAGCCTGGAACTAGTTTGACTATTGGCGTAGAACCTGAAATTGTTAAAAAAAAGTAACTGGAACGCAATTTTCCGTTTGGATATTCCGGCTGGGAATTTTGTACTACCTCTCGAGACGTTCAGTTTATTTTGGAAATTTTCCGGTCAGGCAAACCAATATAGCCTTACCATTTACAGACCAACCAAAATTTCTAGATTTTGCAAGTGGTAAACGCTCTCTCTCACTCAGAAATTCAAATTGAGTGTGAATGGAACTAGGAGTAGCGGCGGTCTCCAGCATTTACGGTGGTTGAGTTCTGCAAAAGCACCATTTCCGTTGTTTAGTCAGGGTCCGAAATTAACTTTTGAAGTAGGTTGCCCATTGGACAACCATCTTTTCAGACCTAGGCATCCGAGATGAAATCTAGTCGTCAAACAATAAACCATAACTTAATAAAATCAAAGTGAAGTATTTAGTATTGCACAGCTGAATAAAATGAATGATATACAATGATTGTTTGTGTTTTGTCCATCAATGTAAAATTAAGTAGTTCATTCCTGAGTGTCATCATCATCATCATCGTCATCAACATGTACAATGGCATTCATTTCCCTTTGACGGGGTCCATAAGGTTGAATTCTGGGGCGTCTTGCCTTTGTCCCAGCATTCCACCACAAAAGAAGTCCTGGCATTGGGTTGAAATCTTCAATCTTCTCTACTCCAGGCCCACATAGCTTGACGCTAGTTAAGCCACGGTCGACCAGTTTTCCACTGTGACTGAAATTTTCGAAGCCGTGAGTTTTGCTGAGGCTCCGAGGCTTCCGTTCGCTCTTTCTTGTTTTCTGATTCTGCCCCAGTGCCTCCTTCTGAATCTTTTCGTTTTCTTTCACCAACCTTTGTTTTCTCAGATGCGTTACATGTAAAATACCATAACAAAGTGTTACGCTTCTCTGAATTCTCCATTTTTGGAAAAGCACATGGCATTTGCATCCGGGAATTTTTAAGAGTTTGGGTAATAATAATAATAATAAACCTTTATTTAACGACGATCTGTTTTAAAGCAAATACATGCTTGAGGGGTCGTGTGTACGTGTGACTAACTACCTACCTAAGAAAAATTAATATTACATTGTAATAAACTAAAATAAACGATATTATGTTTTAATATCGTGTTACTGTTACTGTTACTGGGTGTTACTGATCAGCGGTAGAACACAAAACAAGATGGCAGAGAGAACAAATGTTCGTGTGCGAATCATAACGAATGGACTGGCTATTATACTGTTCCATTTCTCATGCAGAAACCTCGACGCAAGATTATAATTTTTAAGGCCTTTAGCCTTAACTGTTTATATCTTCAAGAGGCTGGGAGCTTGAATTATGATCGTCCAGTGGGCAACCATGTTCTGCAATTTGGTCGTCAGTGTTAAATTCTGGTCGTCTCTGGCGACTGGACGACCGTAAATTTCGGACCCAGTGTTTAGTTATCAAATTTTCGTCACAGACCTACTATTGTAGTGGGCTTCTGAGTAAAGTCACACATTTTTCGTGCGTTAATGATTCACGCCTTGTTTTATTCAGTCTTCAGGGTTTAGGCCAAGATATGTTTGCCTTCTTCTTTGATCTTGGTGTACCATCAACGTTCCGCATTGACGGAAAACTGATCAACCATTTTGGATCAGATGCTTTCCTGGCTGAGCTTGTAAACCTCATCTCATCTGTGTGCCCGGACCTAAAGCCTAAAATTTACCGGGAAGCGCCTTTGTGAGTATACGTGTTTTTGCATTTAATTAAGTAGTAATAGAGTTTCTTTAAACATTTGCTTGGTACAGGCGTGCGTAAGTTGAAGTTATTTTACTGATTGAATATTTCTCTTTGCAACAGCAACTCAACTGAGGACGAGGATAATGTTGATCCAGAGGAAATAAAATGTCTGCACTACTACCCAGCTCGACAACCTCTAAAGGTTAATATAATTAGTCGCTTACCGGTATTTAGTTTCCTTACCGTATTTAGTTTCCTATCTCTTCGCTCAAGTATAAAGTCACTTTAATTTTTACACGTTGAAATTTAAAAGCGTAACGTTTGCGGCGTCGTGTTACAACACAAAACGTTAAAGGGGCAGTATCACGGGGATTTTGCTCGCGTTTGTAACACTTTGAAAAGGCATTAGTCACATTTACATAAACGAAAACCTAAAATTAATGGTCCAATCCTTGTTCAGACGCCATAGTAATTCAGTGAAATTAGTAATAAGTGTCTTTGGCCACAGATGGCCAGGATGGAAGTCTATTACACCATTTTTTTTTTATAAGAACCTTTTTTATGAGAACGTCGAGGCTTGGATTGACCAAAATTTTAAGAACAGGCTAAGAACATACCCAGGCTGAGATTTGGTTGACGAGGTCTTTATCTTGTTTCATCTTTGTAGAACAAGCTATGTGGAAATAAACTTAAGTGTAATTATTTGGTCAGAGTAATTTACAGCCTATTTGAATCCCAAATGCTAGAACTTTTGTGATTTTGCAAGTCATCTTCCATTTCTAAAACAAGAAAACAAGTATAACTTTTAGGAAATTGGGAGAACTTGACCCGGCCTATTTGTTCTTTCTTTCATTCATTCATTCATTCATTGTTTTGGTTGGACAAAACAGAAATGTGGTCGGACGTTTTTTATTATTATTATTATTATTATTATTATTATTATTATTTTTAAGTGGAAATCTTTTTCAAATAATTATTTTGTTATCATTCTTTACTTATTATTTGGTAATAGAATTTGTCGGGACATAATGTCCGACCAAAGTTAAGATTTCGTCGGACATGAGCCGATTTTAGTCGGACATTGTCCGATGACCGCCAGTTATTTGCAGCTCTGTATCTTTCTCTTGGTATTCCAGAAGCATTTTGTGTGAGCGAAGGTATTTGATAATAATTTTAGCAAAGTTTTAACGTAACGCGAGCAAAATTCCCGTGATACATCCCCTTTAAAAGCTTTATATGATGCTAAAGTCAGCCAGTCAGTCAGTCAGTCAGTCAGTCAGTCAGTCAGTCAGTCAGTCAGTCAGTTAGTCAGTCAGTCCATCAACCGATCAGTCAACCAATCAATCACTTTTATTTATACACGATGAAATGTACATCGTAGCTCCGAATTATCCCACATTTACTTTCTACGTTCGATAGCTTTCATTTGAATAATCACACTTAACGAATCAACTGAACTGTGAGAGATTTCTTTGAGTGCTGCATGCTGTAGTTTACCTACATGTTTTGTTCTGTAGGTGCAAGACATGGATGAATCACGTGCAGACAAATCCGGTAAAACGTTTGTGCCTCTTCCTGACTCGTCTCATTTCTTTGTCGTGGTTGGTCGAAATGTAGACCAGTGGCGCGCAAGCCTGGGTCGAGAAGAAGGTATGAGCATGGCAGAGTGGTGACAACACTTTTTCTTACGACTGAATTCAATTTCGTTTTGTATCGCGCCGATTCTCGTCGTCCTCAAGCTGTTATTTTTAACTGAACACTGTAAAATTTTTTCCCCTGGTCCCTCGAGGCATTTGAGGAGAGATCGCCAAAACTATCAAGTCTCAAAAATATTGCCAGTGTTTCCTAATGTTTGGTCTGTTTTTTGTGCCTGCAGATTTGTCCCAGGAAGGACCCTTCGGTCGTCCACGAAGTACGTAATTTTCGTAGCCTTGTTTGGAAAATCCACCTCTAACGTTCTCGTCTCCACTTCGATGTTCTGGTCCCTCAGTTGTTGTTTGTGTAGCTTGTGGTTGACGTCTATTCGGTTATTTAATTTTCTGTAAACTAAAATAGAAACTGGCCTGTATGACACAAATCTAATGAAAACCTACAACAACGTTTGTCTGTTATTTTAGTAGTATTTACAAACTTGGTGTTACCTCCTTTGCTTTCATTTCAGTTCGCCCAGGTCTTCAGCGCTTTAAGCCACTGGACCCAAATGCGCCCGTTCCTGGAAGAATCATCTCAGACAACACGTCTATATCGAGTCTTTCTGTGGGTGGGGTACCCAGACAGAAATTTCTACTGGTCACCGTATTGGATAAAGACGTAAGTTCGATAAAATATTGTTCACGTTTGTTTTGAGTTAGAGCAAAAATCTTGATGCCACAGTGGTTTTCCATTGACATACGTACGTTTTCCCGTACTTGCCATCGGTTGCTTGTTTTCGTTCACATATTTTCGGAGATTGCCGCTGGTTGCACCTTTTCTCGCGCTTAGCAACGTTTACACTTGTTTTTGCTACGCTTGACATCGTTACATGTTTTACCGCGTTTGCGCGTTTGGCACCAGATTCACGTTTTCCCTCACTTGGTACTTGTTGCATTTTTTTTCTTTTTTTGCGCTAGCTTGCCATTGATCGCTTTTTCCCCTGCCTAGTATCCGTTGGATGTCTTTCTAAGCCTGAAAGTGGTTCTATGTTCTTATTTTTTGTTTGTTTGTTTTTTCGTTGCGTTATTTACTTTTCTTTGACCGTATAAGCTAATTTCAATAGTTGGAAAAACACCTTTAACAGTACTATATTTGACCATGCACATCTTGAAGTGCAGTTCTGGTTTAGAGAGAGGTGGCTTGTTGTCTTCATGGTAAAAATTGTCGATTGTGTTTTCTTCCTCCCAGGTGATAGTGTTCACCTACAACTGGGCTGCTGACTTAAACATTAGTTTCGACAAACAACTGCACCGCTTGCTGAACTGGAGTAACGCTCGCTGCCATCTGACCTCTTGCCTCGTGAGCCAGAAAATGGGGCTTTTCCACCATACACTGTTTGCGGACATCAACAAAGGGAAAGAGGGAAAGGTAAATGTCTTAGTCTATCGAGTGCCTCATCAGTTTGGTGTTTAACTCCCATGTCTGCTGAGGCGTACCGGGGGGAGAGGGATGGGTCCCAGCGAACTGTTAGGAAAACCTAAGGGCCGATTTAGACAGTAAGACTTTTGCTTACACCTGTACAACTGTTGTGTGCGACTTGCTCACGTCATTTCGCAACACGAATCGTGTCGTCTAAATCAGACGTACAACATGTGCACGACAGTTACAACACGAAAAAAATCGTAGGATTTTGAAACATGTTTTAAGACCCTACGACAGTCATAGCCACAATCGAAATGTTAGAATGACGTTTTCTTTACGATTTTTTCTTGACGCGAGTAGCGTGCACTACAAAAGTCGCATACGACAGTCGTATGCAAAAATCGTACCGTCTAAATCGGCCCAACAAACCCCAGCGATGGACTAATATCCTGTCCAGGGAGAGTAACAGTGCTTCACTTCATGTTATGGACTCTGGATGAATCTCCAGCAGTTGTGAGGCACTACCTTGTTTACTTTTTTGACCTCCATGGGAACAAGCTTTAACCCTTTCACTCCCAAGAGTGCCTAAAATCAAAATTCAAGACGAAACTCAGATTTCATTTTGTAAAATACTTAAATGTAAATAGTACCATATGAAAGTACTGCTGAAGAGGTTTCATTTGAATGGTCACACCCTAACTTCACAAAATAGGATTTCATCCACAGACTCAAAAGTTAGAATCACCTTACATGTCTACATATCTGACTCTGTAATTAAGTATTTAACTGCATAATGAACGACTGAGATATCTAATTAAACACTTGATGAGAAATTCTACATCTTCAAGCAGCCATGTAATATGTTGTTTGTCACGTGGTTTATCGCATAATATCGCATCATTCACCACCTACAGCCCACCCCTCAAGTTTGATGGTATGGCAAGGTCAGCTAGGATTCATAGTCGTACATGTAATTACACTATATGAAGTATTTAGTGCAAACAAAGTAATCAAAACGAATGATACTGTATAACATGCGTATCGTAAAATAGCAGCTATTCTATGAGGTTTCTAATGAACAGTTATCAAAAGAGTGAGGTATATTCCTTAAGCAGGGAAAAGCAACAAAGTGGTGATGAGATTATTGCACTGAGATCTGTCTTTCAGAAGGAAAGCCAATGGCAGACGGTACGTTGATGGAGAAATAGAAAGAATTTTAGATTTGTACCAGAACCTTTTATTTTATTCGTAATATTCATTCGTTAGCATCGATATTGTCACACTACGGGGTTTATGATAAAATGCGTTTTATATGATTCTGTTTTCCAGGAAATGAATCCATTTTGTTTGTCTGCAAATGATATGGACATGGCACTACTTATAAGCCGTCCCGGGCCACCTCCTCTTGACGTAAGTTGTACAGTGCCTGCTCGTGCTATGCCTGGAACTTCCCCAAAGCGCTTGTGAACTCATTTTTAAGGGTGGCCGTTTTAAGGCGTTTTCACCGTAGCTGGTTTGTAGATAACGTCATCGGAATTCCAAAATCTAAACTACTGATCCTGCGAAGTTGTTCTCGTCACACAATTCTCTATGTTACTGAAATATTTTTTTAAAGAAAACTGTTACTGTACTTTGTTATGGTAATAGAGCTCTTGAAGATATGTAACTGCCGAAATCATTGAGTTCTTCAATTGTCACAGTTCGTTTTTGTACTCATATTCAATTTTGTTACGTTTTGTTTGAAGTGTTATTGGTTGTTTCTTTTTTTATTTTATTTATATAAATGTTGTAGGGTACAAATATACTACTACAATGGATACACACAATATATATACGAAATTAAGATAGAACACAATAAATTGACTCAGTGTAAGAAAAATATGTTTATCGAAATATAGCAAACAAAGATGCAGTAAAAAAGGAAAACAGTGTAGAAATGTGAAAAAAATTCTTTGGAAATTTTCAAGTTGTTTGTTTTTTAAAGCAATTTGTTGAAGGGTCTCGATCCAATTTTGTTACGTTGATGCACAAAAATGAGATCATCAATAATCATAGTTAATTGGGAGAGGTCCCGTTGGCCGGTGGGTGATCGCTTTGCGTATACGCATTTTGAGTCAGTGGCAAGTAGATTTGCCTTCGTAGTTTACTTTGACTAGCTTTGCCGCGTTTTGCCTTGTTTGCCCTTACCCTCCATTAAATTATTGCCCATCGACAAGGTAATCAATTGTTCAAATATTTATTTCTCAGCGTGAGCGTGCTTTACCAAGACAAATGCCACCATCTCCTAACATCCTGGTCTTTGACGAAGTGCTTCGTGACGTCACACCTCCTAGGCCTCTTTATCGTGCCCAGTATTCTCACAATCGAGACCTGGTCAAGAGGCATGGGTACCAGTTTCAGGTGATTTTCTCTTCCGTTGTGTCTAGTTGTTTGTGGTTGTTTTCTTCGCTAAAGCTGTTCACACTCGGCTAACAAAGTACAGTCGATCCACGATCCTCCGGACTTTTCCCTGTGATCCCATTTTTTTCTTTCTTTTTTTTAAACAAACGTTTACAGGTTACGGTTGTTACAAGTTTGAGCAGAAAAAGTGTGTGTAATGCCGTAAATGAGGCTCCGTTTTGTTGTCGTTCGTTAGAGGCTTAGTGAAAATTGATTGGAAACACTATCAGAAAATATGAAGTCAAGCACGTTGCTATTTTTTTCCGTCTTTGAATACAGTTTCCTTACACAACTACTTTAATTGCTGACCTAAATCTTGTCTGATGGTGTATTCAGAAAATATTGATTCTTCTCGATTATCCAGACTCTCTTCTCATCCGGACTGTATTGATGATCGCACCAAATGCGGATGATCCTGGGTGGACTGTGCACGTAGTTGTGTGCTCGCTTTGGACTAACGTTCGCTGAGGCTGAAAAATCTTTTTTTTTTTTAATCTACTGAGTGCTTCAGTTATTCTGGCCTTGCTAGTCGAATGAAGATTTCACTCACCTTCAGAATCTCACTGTTTTTTTGTATTTCATTTATTTTACAGGACATTCGCTCTGTGCAGATAAAACGTAAGTTATTAATTACTATTAATTACCGAAGAGGCGATTGCCCAAGGGAATTACAAAAATTTTAATGCCGCAGGCCCCAGTAAAAACAATGCCACTACACCAATAATACTTAAAATACTTTGTTACTGTCATTTTCAGAAGCGATATTGGAACAGAGCTTAGACGAGCTTTACGTCATGTGGCAGCGCCGACCTCCGCATGCGCAGATCAGTGTAAGTAACTCCTTTCCCCAGAGCTGCGATCCTTTTGGCCAGCGCCACGGATCAGGGGCCAGGATAACGCGTAAGCGCAATAGCTGCCCATTTTTGTAACCGATGGTAACCATTATTGTTTCAAATTTCTGAGGCTCCGCAGAAAGCCGGAAACCCATGATTCGCGGACTTCCTGCTTCGGACCCTGCCAGAGCTCTCGATCTGTGGCGCTGGCCAAAAGGATCGCAGCTCTGGGGACGGGAATGCTTTCCTTTTCGTTTATCTGGTAGCGGATAAACATAATGATGAACTCTGAAGTATTTTTTTCACTCCACAACACCCAAGAGTTTTATCGCGACTCACTTAAAGCAAGTTGTGATTTGTGCAACTCATTTATATACATATATTACTCAAGAGCGATTTCTTAAAACTTCAAATTTTCAACAACTTACAACTGCGAAATTTCGAAGAAGCAGCAAGCGAGATACTGTACAGTTTCCAAAATAACTCCCACTCCCCGAAAGTAGCAACCATCCGAAAGATACAATAAAATTTGCTGGATCGTAGTAAATCACGTACTGACTAGGAGACTCTCCTGAAGGGACCACCCTCCGAAAACAATGATCCGAAACGCAACTTGCATGCTCTCTGCCAAGTCTACGGTTGAAGAGTGAAACGTGCCTGCAATCTGCAAAGAAACCGTTTGGTTAACCCTTTCATCCCCAATATTAACTTCCATATTCTCCTCACTATTCTCCTTATATTTCTTAGTATGTAACTAGTTGGGAGAATTTGATTAAAAATCGTGACATTTGATCATTGGTGACCATTTCCTTTCTTCTCATGATCTGTATGTTTGATCAAGTAGTAGCACTGTAAGGAGAAATTAGATGCTTATCACTATTGGGGCTTAAAGGATTAAAGACTGTTCTCTGAATCCCTTCATAGCCAAAACATTAGCAGTGTTTTTTTCTCTCGTAACGATTTTTCGGGTTGATCGGCCCATTAAAGTTACACATTTTGGCCTCCCAGAGGTAGCGAGTCCCCTAAAATATTCGTCCTCCGAAAGTAGTGTAGTAAATGGCCGCTAAAACCCGAAGTGACGTGGGTCGTAAATTCCGCCGGAAGTAAACGGCACTTGCTCAAGAAAAAAAAAACGTCACTTTTTTGCTTACTGTTTTGCTCACTTTCGCCTGATATTTAAAGGTTGCCTCCGGTCGTACTTATTCCGATATAACAGCAAATGTCCAAACTGTTCAAATGTGCAGTATATGTCCAGCTGACTTTACAACACTTCTTCATTTAATTCATGTCAGCCAGTTGTCACTCCAGTTATGCATATAATATTTACATTTGTCGCATTTGACATTATTGAGCCTTGGAGTATCGTAGGCCTGTGTTTAAAACTAGTTATATGGCCTTGCTCATGGCGAGTCTCCCATAGCTCAGCCGTAGAAACACTGGCCAACGGGCTCCTGGAAGGTCATGGGTTCGAATCCCGTTGGGAGGACTCAGAATTTTTTTCTGATTAAATCGACTTGAGAACTCTTTTTCGTCTAATGTCCAACTGTTGTTTGATGTTGCTATTCCACAGGAAGATAAAATCGAGACACTCAAGCGATCATCAAGACTGATCCATTACTGCGCAGCACCGCTGCTGTTTCATCCTGATTGGAGACAGAAACGTTCTGCTTCAGCTCTTGAGAGCGCCGCTGCTTCTCCACACGAACCCTGCGCTGAACAGAAAGAGGAAGAAACTAAAGGAAAGGACAGTAAAGGCCAAAAAAAGAGCGAGGGCGAGTCGAGAAAGGGTATCGTGTTTAGTATAATGAATAGAAATAACACAAACAGTACCACAAAAGGCAGTGATGAATAGCTTTCATTTGAATGGTCAAACTTTAGGATTTCTTTCACCTCAAAACTTGGAACCACCTTGTACAGCATAATAAACAGTACCACAGGAAAGTACTGCTCAGTAGCTTTCATTTGAATGGTCAAACTTTAGGATTTCTTCCACAGACTCAAAAGTTAGAACCACCTTGTACAGCATAACAAACAGTACCACAGGAAAGTATTGCTCAATAGCTTTCATTTGAATGGTCACACGTTTGGATTTCATCCACAGACTCGATAGTTAAACGGCGTAATAAACAGCCCCTTAGGAAAATACTGCTCAGTAGCCTTCATTTGAATCGTCACACTTAAAGAATTCGTCCACAGATTTGAAAGTTAGAGCAGGCTTGCACGGCGAAATAAACAATACAACAGGAAATTACTGTTAAATAGATTTCATTTTAATAGATTTCACTTCATTATTTTTATTTTTGTCCACTGCCTTAAAAAGGCACGATTTTGGGGAAAAAGGTTTTATTTTTTAAATTCTTTTTAGGAACAAGGGAAGAAGAATCTGTTCAACAGGAAGGGAAGTCGTCTTCTCAAGAAGAGGCGTGGCATCAAGAGTTAAGATCAGCGTATTTGCAGCAATATGTGCAGTATATGCAGTCTCTGCAGTTCATTGTCATACAGACCCGGCCACAATCACCGAAGCCATCCAGAAGGTAAAACAAAAACCACTAATGAAATAACCTTTCCACGTGAAAACAAATGGATTTCTCGTTAAGACACCATCCCTGGCATCTGGAAAGAAGTTCATTTACCAGGGATTCTAGACTAAGAATTGAGTTAAACCAGATTTCATAAGGACGACCCCTTGCAAGAGATTCAGTGTTTGTATGTTTAGTTTAGGTGACTTGATTGGTGCATCCTGGGCTCCCTCCTTATATTAACTGCTGTGTCAACTGTTTGCCTGCTCATTTTATCTTGCTGTCGGATTAGCTTCTTGTCTGCCTACCTTACGGACTGACAAGTGGTCTGTCTGTCTGTCTGTCTGTCTGACTGTTTCATTGCCTCTCTGACAAGCGGACTGACTGACTAACTCCCTTTTTCGCTGTCTGGCTTACTGTCTGACGTTCTGCGTCTGTCCTTATTCAGTAGACAAAATTAACACCTGTGATTATTAAGGTATTTGAAATAGACGCTACTTACAATTAACGCGAATTGAAGGGGGGAAAGTTTAGAATAAAGAAACTTAACGCGAAAGAGAAGGCAAAATTTCCAGTTTTGTTTTTCGGCCACACCACAGACCACAATACTAAGATAATGAATAAAGATAAAGAGAGAAGAAAGAATGATGGTAACAGTGGCGAGGAGGCCTAAAGGAAACTATAAAGCTTATTTTGAAGAAAATTAGTGCGAATGTGAGATCTTTTTTCCCGAAATGTGTTGATCATTCCAACAAGCATTTTAACAAAAGTACACTGAACTGTATTTTGAGAGACAATTCTGAGGGCGGGAATGAAGTTGAATTGGTTAGAATATGCTAAACAAAGAAAGATTTTTATCCGATAGGCTATTGCTAAGGACATGGTTCAGAACTTGGTATCAAAATAATAGAAGTTAACATTGCATATAACATAGAGAGCAAAATTACTGATTGCTGATTGATTTAGGCAGAGGGCATTTTTTCTTAATTTTCTTTCTAACTAGGGCAAAATTACGGACTCCTGATTGGCCAAGCGCCAAAAATACTCGCATTTCATTGGCTGAGTGCGAGAGCGCGCCATTTCTATTTTATAAGCGTGTTGAAACGAAAAGCAGATTTTGAATTGGATTTTGATTTGTTCAACGCAAGAATATCGCAATTTGACCGAGTTGGTGGGCAAAAAGTGATATGGAAATCTGGTGACAGCTCGACGGAGAAATTCCAAAAGGCCTGTGAACCTGAATGTTTTACGGGAAACAGCAAATGGTTATTTCTTTTAAAACTACCGAAATCCTTGGTTAATTCAGCGAGCGAGAGGAAGCTTCGCAAAGGTAAATCTTAATTTAGGACTTACTTAGTTTGAGTTTTATGTGTCTTTTGTCAATGAATTAGAATTGAAATTATCTCAAGAGATGAACATATGCATAGTAGATAGTTTTTTTTTGGTTCTGTACGCTGAGCAGCAGTTTAATAAACTGCTTGTGGGGAGAATTGTTTATTCTGATGGCCGGCTGATTGTGTTTCGACGTGCATGAAAAGTTTTCAGAACATTTTACCCTCCGTGTTATAAACAAGTAATCGCATTGAGTCCTCGTACAATTAAGGATAAACTTTCACTTGTATTTTCAAAGTTTTCGCAAATTGCCCTCGTCACGCGTGAAAACTTTGAAAATACACGTGAAAATTATCCTTAATTCTACTCTGCCTCATGCGATTACCTATACAAAAAAATTAACGATCCACTTTCTTAACGTCGAGCTAGAAATTAACCCGACTTAAATTTCATGGAGCGTTAATTTACTATAATTGAATAATAATAATAATAATAATAATAATAATAATAATAATAATAATTTAATCCTTAAAAAAGCGCATTACATCCAAAATCTCAATTGCTCTACACAAAATAATATAGAATAATATAATGTGTATAATTATATACAACTTAAACCTAAATGTAGTATATTCCTGCCGATGATGATCATAGAAGAGAATTTACCTACATTGCTTTTCTACCCTCATCGTTGTTTCCTCTCCAGGCATCCTGGCCGTTCAGTCGTGAATTCCAAACCAAAGAAAGAGTCCAGTGCGGGTGACGTAAAGAAACAAAATTCGTCCAAAGAGAGAAAGGAGAGTCCGTCACAGACTCTTCAGTGCTTTTTACAGAGATCGTCACCAGGCGGAATTATGTTGATGGAGCTTGTGTTTCAGGTGAGGTGAAACGTGCATGTTGGCGCTGGTTTTTGCAAGGATCCACAAGGACTCAAAGAAAACGTCTACGTGGTAGTAAAAGAAAGACGGAAAACTGCCTAAAACGACTTGGAGTAGCTATGTCAGCAATTTTAAGCTTTACTTGCTTTTAAAAAACATAAAGACATAGTGGAATCAAAGAAAACCCTAAAACAATAGTTCAGTTTCGTTTAAAATTACTCTGCTATTTTTCTAAAACTGTAAATAAGGCTCTTTTGATCTGTCTGGAAATGCATGGATTGCATATTTTTTCCAAGATCTTCCCTTGCCTCTTGGGAAAATCGCGTTGCCTTTAAGCCTTGATGTAAAAATGCATATTCTCCTTACAATCGTGGCCAGAACGTTTGGGACACTTAGCCAAATTTTCTAATAACACCGCAACAAAATCCCCCCCCCCCCCCCAGACAATGTTGACTGTCAGGAGCCCAACACATTTCGGATATCTTGTACACTTAGCGTTGAAAAACGGTTCCGTGTAGAGAAGACGTTTTGGTACCTCGTAACGGTTGCGGCAACACTGTCATAATTTTTTTAACGCACCATTTTTTGTCGTTGCAAGACAAGTTGCAATTAACATTGCCTAGCATTACGCCACTTTGTTTCACGCAAACAGTTCCTCTGTATGGAGTAGAAAGTTTTATAGTTCGAATTAAAGCTCGGCGTGATCAGCTTGGCGTGCGACGCGTTTTACAGAGCAAAATGCAGCAAGTGTTTGTCTTATAAAAATTGTGTTTTTGTTTTTTTAGGGATGCTTCTTCATCGTACGTCTGTATGCTCTTGGATGTTCGCAGATTCCTTCAGGAAAGACAGTCAGCGTGCAGGTTGGTATATAGGGTTTGGGAGAAGAAATTAAAAACACCTTTGCCGATATTATAGCTGTGTATGTAATTCAGGGTGATGACTAATTGCTTTAAAATGGCTGTTGGGGGTTGGCACCAGTCATTTACTTTCATGGGACGTCTATAAAGGAGAAAGCAACGTTGCGAAAACGAGTCCGTGATCACATGACTCGGTGCTGTAAAATGGCTGTTTCAGGGTGGAAAGGCAATTATCATTCATGGTACATCCGTGGAGTAGGAGAGAACAACGCGCTGCTTTCTGCCATTGCAAAATGAACCATTACATTACTGTTGAATCGTGTCCGCAAATCTTGGCCGTCTAAATGGTGTTTAGAATTACGCGGTCTTATAGGGTGGACGAAAGTAGTCGAGAGTTTAAGACGGAATCCATCAGGAAATTGAGTAACCAGTGGACAAAAACCTTGTACCAGAATAATTTAAAGCATATCGCATTCTTTTTTATATTTCTTGAGAGCTATGGAAGTAATTTGTTACCTGTAATAACCCCAAAGACAATTTCTTATGGGAGCCCGAGAAAACAAATTTCAAATTTCACAAAATGAAATCTTACGCATAAAAATTTACCTATTTTACCTGTGTTTTCACACTTCCTGTGAAATTTGAAATTTAATTTCACGGGCTCTCATAAGAAATTGTCTTTGGTGTTATTACAGATAACTAATTACGTCTATAGCTCTTAAAAAGTGTAAAAAAGAATGCGATAAACTTTAAAT
>Ga0126336_10000232_pt1 | contig 19233 bp, 10 predicted proteins | sample SidCmetagenome_FD_92530 | JGI IMG/M metagenome (GOLD analysis project Ga0126336, IMG submission 92530) | Coral microbial communities from El Islote,Puerto Morelos, Mexico - Siderastrea C C metagenome | ecosystem: Host-associated > Invertebrates > Cnidaria > Coral | place: El Islote,Puerto... | reverse complement strand
GGTCTCGTACAGATTGAGTATCAATCAGCCACTAAATATCACCCGCTAAGAATGTTGAATGATAAAAAAAAAAATACAGACACTAATAGCAACGTGCAAACCAGAGGCCTACTGGCTCCTGAAATAAAGAGTTGTTTTGTTTTAAAGGCCATCACATTTGAATAACAAAAAGAATGTTTGTAAATAGAAAATACTGATACTAAAATTAAAATAACTGTATTCAAAGGCATATTATATAAGTTTGTATCCGTACCTGAAAGATGTTTTACTGACAAAAAAATCTCAAATGCATGAAAAAGATACGAGATTTTTCAACACTTCATGAAGTTGTTTTTAATAAAGCAATGTAAGCAGTTATTTTTAAATCAGCAAATTTAAGCATACTGTAGGTGAAAACCTTAAAACCACGAACAAGACCTGGAGAAACTACAAGGCATTCGGATAAAATGGTTTAATTCTAGCATGGATTCATAGCTTTAGGGTCTCTCTCAAATGTAGCTTTGTGAGGAAAAAAACCCATCAGGAAAAATTCCACTTAAGGTGGTATTCGGAGAATAATTTTCCAAGCTGAATCCATTGTACAGGCTGAAGCTTTTAAGTTTTGAAGGTCCGAGGTGGATCTCGGACAGAAAGAAAATAAACACCAGCTTATAAACTTCGGCTTAAAAAGTAATTCTCGTCATTTTCTCAATCCTAACAGATCTCATTTACCTTGATCACTTACATTTTAAATAATAAAAAATCAGCGATACAACAAATCGCAATCAAAGTGATTGCTAAAGATAGTTTATATGGCAAATTAACTTAGGAAATGAGAGAGAATAACAAACAAAATGAAGACAAACCAATTCAAATTAAAATACAGCATAACACACCTTGAATATTCTTCGGCGGCCTCCACTAACTGACCCCAGGAGTCGAAATCCCTTCCTTTCTCAAAGTAAACACACCACTGATTCACTATTCTTGACTTTTCAGTCATGGTTTCGGCTATCGAGTTAGCAGAGTCATCGAAGAAATACGAATTCCCAGAATAAAACTATTCTCGAACAGTGGAAGTTGTAGATTTGACGTCAACATTGTGTGGGTGTATATGAAGATATGTAACAAGGACAGATAGCCTTCTTGTATTGCGGGCGCACACCATGACTTGGAAGGTCAGGGGTCATTTTATGGTCTTCGTGCTTTGTGAAGAAGCAAGATGGTTGTGTCACAGGAGGTTTTTGGCAAAACAAAATCCGGGGAAGAAGTCATCAAATACACCATCCAAAACAGCAATGGACTCGAGCTGGTCGTGATCTCTTTTGGAGCTACTCTTACTGGATTAAAATGTCCTGACAGGTAGGAAAATTTCTTCTGTGACTACGCGTGGATACGTACAACTTTCGGGCGGTTCCTATTTCGACTCGAGCTGTGGAAATACTAAACCTTACTAAAGCTTTTCCTAATTTTAAAAAATATTACAATTTCTATTGGAGAAAACGTAGAAATGATATGCCTAGCTCCATAGCAAAGAGCTGCTAGATTGCTTTGGTTTGATTTTCAAGAATGGTCACGCGTCGAAAGTAATTTTATTCACAGGCTATAAGCTTAGGTTCTGGAACAAAAAAAAATAAGCTCAAGTTTGCAACATCCAGGGTCAAAACTTCGTAGAGGAAGACGATATCGGCTTAGATATCGTTGTTGATTAGTGAAATGCAGATATTTAATTCGTTCAGGGTTGTTATCTACTCACAAAAATAATGTAATAGAGCGGTTTTCAAATGAGTGTCGTAAAACCAAAACCAAAGTAATTACCCAAGCCAATCACAACAAACAGAAATTACTCATTGAACCAATCAGAACTCGAAGCAATAACATGTAACTGGCTCCAAGTTCGGGAAAAAGCGTGCGAGCAAGTAGAGATTGGTTTGAGTTTTACTCCTGATTGGTCGAGAAAGTGGCGCGAGATTTTTTAACCAATCACAGGGCGAACTAAAGCAAAACCAAAACAAAACGCAATTACTTTCGACACTCAATTGAAAACCGCTCTAATAACCCTAATAAGGATATAAATTATCGTGCTCAGAGTGAATAAAGTGTATTTAAACTTTATGAAGTCACAGTAAATGTTGTTATTTTGTTGAGGGTAAAATTTCCGCACATCCCCTATATTAATTATGCATTCAACAGCTTTTCGTTGCACTTCTAAAAAACAAACAGCATTCATGCTTTATTCTTGAGTTGAAAATGCTTGGATAAATTATTAATGTATTGGGCTGTACAGAAATTTTACCCTTTTTCGGTTTCTGGAACCAGGATCCTGGAGCCTAGACTCTGGAATATGGACTCTTGACACACATTTTTTAGTGTCTGCAGTTTTAAATTTCTTTGAAAATGCTGAAACTGCACTGTATGATTACTACCCCAACCCTTATAATATATCATAAATTGTTATGATGAGTTCAGTTTAATTTTTGTCCAAAATGTAAATCATTTTGTAGATCAGTTTGTGTCCAAATATAAATATTCTTTTCAATTATCCAGTGTCAATTATCCGAACTATTAATTGATTGGAAGTCTCATTAATTTCAGATTCGAGGTTCGGATGTAGGCATTTATTTTGGTAGATTTACGTGTAAACATTTTACCTTGGTCATTTATTAATCTTGCCTGAAAAATGCCAGTTAGTTATTTAAGTTAATTTATTGTCTGGTGATTGAATGCTTATTAATTGCCTTTAATATTCTTCTTTGTTAATTATTAATAATGCTTTTCATTTATGCTAGTTCATGCTAATTTAGTTGATTTTTATACAAGGAATGGAAAGATGGACGATGTGATTCTGGGATATGATACATTAAATGGTAAGTTTATGTTAAAAGATTTGATACATTCCATCTGTCAATTCCAACACCATTTCCCTTTTCTCTAGACAAAAAATAAATAATAAATAAATAAATAACCAATAATAATAATACCAATTATAACAACTAATAATAATAATAATAATAATAATAATAATAATAATAATAATAATGAAAGGAACTAGGAAATAGGGCAAGCAGAAAAAATTAGTGGGAAATAAGGATAAAGGAAGTGCGGACTAGGAGATTAATGTAAGGGGCAGGGGAGTCACAGAGTCTGAGTGGGAGAACAGGATACTCATCATAGTCAGAGTGGTTACACTACAGTGTATGATTGTAATTATTTAATTGAATGTTGCTTTAAATACAGATTATCTGACTAACCCACCATACTTTGGGGCAACAATTGGAAGATTTGCAAACAGGATAGCCAATGGAAAGTTCACTCTTGATGGCAAGGAGTATCAGTTGGGCATCAATAACCCACCCAACAGCCTTCATGGTGGATTCATAGGCTTTAACAAGGTTTTTTGTTCTGCTGTACATTACACCATAAAATTATTCCTTTAAGCTCCAAGTTAAAACCTTTCACTACAAATTTGCAAGACACTGTGTTGTTGCCAATTGATCCATTCCAATTATTAGTACTTGCTCATTAACTCCTGTCCTTTAAAACCTTTTAAACATGATATTTACCACTACCAATACTGAATAAATTAATGTGATTGGATGTTCATCATCTGGGACTTTTTGCTCAAAACACAGTCTATCAGCAGGCATGATGTAATTGTCGAACAGGTCTCTGAGATTTTTTCCACCCAAGCAACTTAAACATAACCTATCTTGTGGTCAACAAAATTTACTATCGCATGACCATTCATTTAAACTGCAGATTGAAACTGATGGTGCATGAAATAGGCTGAATTTCAAGCCATTTCAAGGGTGGTTGGGTTCAGCAATACAGTGTACATGTACATGTATCTTGCTGGTTCACATGGACCATCTTCATCACTCAAAGCACTGGGTTGCAGAGTTAGACTTAAAATCTTCAAACATTTTCAAACATCAAACATATTTATCCATTATATCTTGTTGGGATAACATGATTAATTATTCAGTTGCCCTTTCTCTTATTTGTATTTGAATGGTATCCCATGCTTGATCTGGATCAAAGTAACATTTTTATCTGTCATCTGCATCTTTTTCTTTCCAATTCCTAAATAGAACAGTCTGCAAGTTACAGTGTGCAGTGCAAAAAAAGCATAATATAATTGTTGTAAACAAACTAAATGTGTTATTGTATTATAAACAAACTAAATGTGTTAGTCATACTTTAATGAGTATAAAAGAGGAACAACTCACAAAAATGTCACAGTGATATTAATTAACTGTCTTGTGTCAGCATGATAATTTTTTGTATATGTACCAGTTATAGTATTCCGTGGGCTTACTTGGAAAGATTAAGATATAACATGGTCAAACATTGTTTGCCCATTAGCCACTGAGCACACTTTAAGCCAAGCCTTTAATGTTTGGTTTCTTTATTCTTTCAGCATAACTGGAAGAGTGAAGTGGTGGGTGATAACATGGTAAAATTTACCCACGTAAGCCCTGATGGTGACCAAGGTTATCCTGGAGAACTGAGTGCATTTGTCACATTTACACTGAACGATAATAATGAGTTCGAGCTCAATTACGAGGCAGCAACCAAAGCTCCGACAATCATCAACCTCACCAATCATGCCTACTTTAATTTGGCTGGTCAGGTAAAGTGAGAACCTTGTCTTAAGGTAGTTAACAGGGTAGACTGAAGCATCAGTTGTTATCAAAACTGGTAACAAGTGGGGGAAAGGGGGGTATTAAGGGTTGTTCACGTAAGTTTTATACAGAGAGCTCTGTGCCATATTGCGTTGAGGCTCAAACCCTTAATAGCCCTTTTATATGTACACACAAAAAAATTTGCACATCTTTTATACCTTAAAAATAAGCCAAAGACAGATTTTAGTGGCTAAATCACTCCTGTAGCTTTGTATTTTCATTGTGATTTTTCCCAAACTTTTAAAAATACATGTATTTTAGTACTTAGACTTAGCTCCTATCTTTTAAAGTAAGTTTATGGTGTATTGTGGTGGCCATTTGACATACTTAAACAGTAAATTTTCCTACCCCTTAGTATACTACAAGTGCAAAAAGGCACCTCATTTAGGCAGAGCCTTCCAGTGTAGCCCATTGGGCTAGCCCCGGATGTAGCTTGATTTGTCAGCAGAGATTCCAGCCCCATTTGATGGAAAATAGGGAGTAATAATTAGCGCTGAAGGCACAAGCGTCTATCAGGGTCCGGGGCATGTCCCCATGGGAAATTTTGCAAAGTACCATTTCCTGCATTTTGACATCATGGAGAGACTGGGTGAGTGGTTTTATGAGAAGAAATTGTGATATGCAATGTTTCACAGTGACAGATTGCAAAAAAAAATCCTAAAGATTAATTAGCAATTTTTTTCCTAGTTTCCAGGATTTTAAAATAAATTGGGAGAATTGGCAAGACATCAAATCGGGAGGGTTGGAATCTCTGTACCAGTTATCTCAACTGGACATGGACAAAACACTGGCCCCCAGTCCATGGACTACCCCGATGGACAAAATGGATTACCACTAAAAAATAGGGTGAAAAAGGGTCTATAGATCACACTCTGTGATGTGAAACGCAAACATCAGCAGGGAAATTAACTCATCACGTTGCAGATCCTTTATTGTCACAACTACAAACATGAGAGGCTGAAAAAACTGTATCAAGTTCCTAAATGAGCCAGACTCATCGTACCTAGTATGCCAAAAGCGGCATAGAAACCACATTTAGTTGCTTAACAAACAATCAGAGGTCAAATTTAACTGAGAATAACAAACCGTGCGTGTGAGCCGCAAGAATCCAACAACTATCAGAAAAAGATCGACATGACGTCGAGATCAAAGTCTAAAAATGCGACGTTTAAGTTGAAATGGCTCAATTCAGTAACCATTTAAAAATCCTCCTAACTAAACCCACTACAAAAATACAAGAAGCAAAATTAGTCGAAAGACCGAGACAGGTAAGGCGAAGCGTACGAAAACATGAAGTAGGAGTCGTGCAGGCCTCCCAACCCCATTTTATAACTGAGGAACTACGATCTCGTTTCTGCTGTGATCCATAGCTCGGGTGTAAGAAAATGTGCGGATCAGCTGCAGAAAATAAAACCACCCCAGTCCTGGTTCAAGTTCCTCAAAAGGACAGACAATTTGATTTGAGTCTACAATTTCTGCATTCAGCAGTTGTTCCTAGAGTATAATTATTAAAAATGGCGGCTAGAGGCCGTGTGGACGAAAATAACAAGTTACGTGCAATGTAAGTAAATAGGAGTTCTTTCAATAGTACTCATTCGAAATAGTATTTTTTAGCAGTACTCCATTTTAGGGGTGGTCCATTTGGGTAGTCCATCGGGGTAGTCCATGGACTGGGGGTCAGTGTTTTGTCCATTGCCAATGTCAACTTGTTGCTTTCAGGTGGAAAAAGATGTTCTTGATCATGTAGCACAAATAAATGCCCCCACTTACCTACCAACAAATGATGTGCAGATTCCTACAGGTACTTGCTCAATGAAAGCTACAGCTGTTTAAGTCCTTTCAGCCCCAATATCAACATAATTTCATTTTGTCATCAGTATTCTCCATATATTTCATTTGGCAACAGATGGGAGAATTTGCCTAAATGTTCATACATCTTATCTTTTGGCGACCATTTCCTTTATTCTTGTGACTGTCTGTTTGATCAAGTAATAATACTGTCAGGAGAAATTACAATAGATGCTCGTCACTGTTGGGGCTTAAGGGCTTAGCAACCATCGATTAGCACTCGTGATTTCTTATATTACTTTTGTAGTCTTACAGTGTGGTTTCCAAGTGTGCATGCCATTTTTAATTCCTGCCAAATTTTGCCAAAGCTTGCCAATCTTCAAATTTAAGTGCTGTTTTCCCACCCTAGAGCTTGACAAAATAATGTTTGTTATAGGTGAAAAATGCAATAGCAAAACCAGTCATGTAAACTGGATCTCAGTTTTCTGTTCATTTTGACTTTTAAGTGGGGTTTTTGAAATATGTAGAACTCCTTTAGACAACGTTCTGCTTGCCGAAACATACCGGTACTTGTTGGAAAAAAAAAGAAGAAAAAGAATATAATCTACCTCTGTAACACCCTCTCCTTCACAACACGGACAGTGGCATGTTCCTATGATTGCATTATTTTGTATCGAGGATGACCTGACTGCTTTAAATAGAAAATTTCACATGGGACTTGTATTACAGCAGTAGTTTGAATGAAGACCAACAATTTTTTTCTATACACTATATTTGCATCTTTAGGGGAGAAGCGCTCAGTTTCAGATCCAGATAGCACATTTGACTTCTTGAATCCCAAGCCAATAGGACAAGATTTAGAAAAGATTGGTGGTTATGACCACAACTTTTGTTTAGCTGAGAGCCAAGAATACTCTGCACAGTAAGTGATCTAATCCTTTTACTCCCAAGAGTGCCTAAAGTCAAAGTTTAACTCAAATCCCAAATATCATTTTGAAAAATACTTAAATGTAAATGGTGCCATTTGAAGTACTGCTGAAGAGGTTTCATTTGAATGGTCACACCATAGGATTTCATCCGCAGACTCAAAAGTTAGAATCACCTTAGACGCCATTATCTGACTCTGGGAGTGAAAGGGCTAAAACAGTACTGAAACAGTGACTGCAGTCAACCTTTGAGTAATCATTACAACATGTAATTATCTATAAAATTAATTAATATAAATATAATATTATTTTAATTTTACACTAGCATGTTATGATAAAATTTCATTTTCAACCTTGGAGAAGTTTACACTAAATGCTAATTACAGCTTTTATTAGCTGCAGTTTAGGATGTGATCCACAGTCCTTAAAGCTGGATCAGCCTTAAGCCTGAATGTTATTTAAAAAACCACCACAAGAATACATCACCCAGGTGTTTCAATAACTTTTTTCATAAGTGGCTGCTGAAGGTGGAATAGGTGGCTGTGACCACAAAAAGGTCCCTTTCGATCCTCTCTTATAAATAAACTCTTAACAGGCAGCGATAAGAGGCCTTATTATATTTATCCAACTGTGTTAATTATTATACAGAAAGTGCACGAAACAAGTACAAATACCCCATGATATTGTTCAGTTGGTTATTGTACAGTACCGTGTGATGCTGAAAAAGGTTAAAAAATATTTATAATAATAAATCTCTTATTTGATGTTTCGGTGTGTAGTATTGCCGTATATTTTTACTTGTTGTTTGTATTTTGACTTACCCTGCAGGCTCGTCAAAATACAGCTGCACAACTCATAACAATATATGCTGATACTTCACACTCAAACATCTAATAAGATATATTTATAAGTGGCAGTAGACTGCCGGTAACTGGCTTTTATTGAAACCCCTGCATCACCTACAGACATCAATGAAAAGATTCATTCTTGCTATTAGAGCAAGCTGTAACAGTGGAATCCCAGTGAAGTACCAATGACTAGCGAAAAATGATGTGTGTGCTGTTATACCCTGATTCTTTTCCAATACATATTGCCACTACTGGGCTAAAGAATATGGTTTGTTATACCAGACTCTTCATTATATTCGGGTTCCACTTTACTGAAATCATTCACTCCACCACTGCGAAGATCTCTAATTGCTGTCAACACAAGTACTACATTGTAGAGCTCTTAAACTAAAGCAGTCTCCTTTTTTTTAAATTAACACAGACATTTTAATCTACCCTTTGCAATTTTAGAGTGTATCACCCCACAAATGGTCGTATGGTAACAATGTTGACTGATCAGCCAGGAGTGCAGTTTTACACTGGTAATGGTCTGGATGGCTCCCCAGGCAAGGGTGGGGTGTGTTACCCCAAGTATGGCGCTTTCTGTTTGGAAGCTCAGAATTACCCCGATGCCATTAATCAGGTTAGTTGGTTAATTACTGTAAATAATATGTTGAATTTCTACATAATGACTGATTGGGAGGGCTGCATGGGTAGTGGTATCTGGTCTGAGCACAAGGAGCACAGTAACACATGACCAAGATGCAAAATTGCATTTTCCCTGCATGGCCCAACCTAACTCTGTCATTAAATCGTTACACTTCAATTAAATATCATGATCTGAGTTGATATAATGTAAATTAGTCAGTCTCTAAATAAGTCATGGTAATAATTTGTTTCATTTCATCATCAGCCAAATTTTCCAAGTCCTATTCTTCGTCCTGGGGAAATCTACAAACAGAAAACCGTCTACAAGTTTGGAGTCAAGCTGTAAGGAGTGAAGGCTGGACACAAGCTATTTGGTTTCATGACGTTGTTTCACTTACCTCTTTTTGATGGGCACATCACTAAGTAAAATTATCACCACATAAATAGGGTGAAAAATAGAAATGCAAGCTAAGGCTAAAAAATATTAATTGTAAAATTGAAGAACGTTTTTCGTCTTATTATGTCAGCTTGAGGACAACATAAGTGGACATTATTATTTTCTTTTTACAATTTTATAATCATTAGACCTGCTTTGCTGTTTAAACCTATCAGTGAGTAACTTAATTAAGTCAAAATAGAATAATAAACTATATTCATCAAACTACATAGCCTTAAATGAATAAAAAAATGGGAATGGTGAGAAAAAAAATTAATAAAAAAGAAATAGGTACATTGTAGGTAACATAAAGTAGGAGTTATTGAAATTTTGGGGTCACAAAATACAACTAGCAGCTATTTAAAATTAGCTACCTTTTGGGTGAGCACTAGGAATTGTATGAAGAGTTTGTTGGTTGATGGTAACTTTTTGGGCCAGAGATTCTTTTACTGATGGGTAGGGGTTAGGGATTATTTATCTTCCAGCCACTGTTACGGGATTTAACAAGTTTTCAAATTTTGGTGTAATTAGTCTGGGTGCCAAGCATCATTAGGTAGTTAATAACAAAGTTTTGGATACAGTAGCTTTCCTTTCAGCCAGTCCAGTACTAGATTAACTTGTTACTGAAATCTTTATTTTCTGTTTAATTAGCCCGTGAACACAGACAGGTTTACAAGCATGAAACAACAACTGGAAATCAATCTGCATTCCCAGTCTACTGTTTAGTAAAAATTGCATTCCAATTTGTATGAAGGAGATGGATCAGTGGTGTCTAAATCTGCTTTTGGATGCAGTTTCATCTGTTAGAATAGCAAACTTGAGGATTGTTCTTATAGCAGATTGATTCTCATTCATATTAATTTAACTTTTTCTCCCAAAAGTCCACACAATCTTGATTGGAAACTGGACTGACTGAAAGGAATGCAACTTGCTATCAACAACAACAACAACAACAACAACAACAATAACAATGACAACAGCAACAAGAACAACTGTTGCAGCATTAAAAAACAACCCCCCCCCCCAAAAAAAAAAAATCATGTAATTTAATGTACATCTGTAGCACAAAGTGCATGTAGATTGATAGCCTTTAAGTCAGACCTCTTGTTTGGCATCTCTAGCTAACGTAACCACATAAAAAATGAGACAGGAACAGAGACCACGCAATTTCTGAGTTGCCTTAAGCCTCTTTTTCAAAGTAGGACCTGATGCACGACCATTTTGTAGGAAAATGAGAGTAATTTTCATGTGAGTTAAAACTCACTGTTACCAGTCTACATTTTTGGTGAATTATGTAGTGTTTGTAGCAGCAACTTAAATTGTAATGTGAAATCACAATAAACAGTCCACTACTACAGCATACATGATCTTCTGTTATATGTACATGTCTACTAAGTTGTGATATTTGGGCTTAAATAACAGGATTTTGCTTGTCATGTTATGGCAAACAGAGTCTGGAAAGTTCTTTGGAAACCGGCCTCAACAACTGGTGAAATTTGGGGGCTGTTTTCGTGATACTGGCACAACTCTTGTTCTGGTACATGTTCGTTATGAACAGTTCATCTCAGTTCCCTTACAATACTGTCTGCAGTCAACTCTTTATTGTGTATTATAGTCTGCAACACCTTGGTACCCTGTTAATATGAGACTACCATCACCTTTACCATGGTCGGTTGTTTTGGCTATGGTGTTACATGTAAAATTAAAGCTGTCTTTGCCAGTACCATCTTTACATTGTTTGGTTCCAGAAAATATCCATACTTCCCCCACAGATGGTTTTATAACTACTTTGAAGCCCCCCACTCTGCCGGAAATTTGAGTCCAGCTTGATCATACTTTCCTTTAAAAGCTTTGGCCTTTGAAACCACCCATGCCATCGGAAAGACCGTCCGTGGGGTGGGTATGGATTTTTTCTGTAACCACACATTTTGAGCCACATTATTGAACTACACAGATGCCTATAATTCAGGGATGGAAATTAGCACTTGCCCACCGGCCTAGGGAAGTGTCAAATACTAAATAATTATGAATTTTGTGATGACGTTCTCAATTAATGTCACTCACCCATATGGCAAGTGCTGTCAAAACTTAGCTTCCAACCCTGCTATAATTTATTAATCTTCTTGGTTTGCGAGTGAAATCATCTACAACATCATGGTCCCATCAAGCACACATAGCCAGAGTTCTCCTGTTGAAGGCACTATTGTGTGATAGGTTGCCTGAGGGAATTTGATGTTCACAACAAATATTAGTTTGAACATCAAATTTCCAAGGGAACCTATCACACATAGGGCCTGAGACAGAGGGACTCTATTGTTTTTATTGTACAACGCTAAATTTTGAGCGAAAATTGCCAAAAAAGGGCACCATGTGCTGATAGGCGCCCACTGAGGAGAGACTCTATCGCGTCTTGATCGATTTCGACTAATGGAAGCACGCCAAAAATTAGCATTGTAATATGAAAGGGCGATACAGCCCTTAACCACAGCTCTGTTACTGCAGCTCTATGTTTGTATATCTTAATTTCCTATGAATCAGAAACTTGTCCTGGGCTACATAATTACATTGTACAATCAAAATTAGATTAATTGTTTTTTTGTTTTGTTCTCAGCTATTTAAAACAGGCACTGCTTTCTTATTTCCACAGTGATTCACTTTTTCTCTCCACGTTGTTGCCTTCCTCCCTTCTGGAGGCTTGCAAATGGCAACTCTTTTCCTGCTTTTGAAAAAGCTGAATTAATGATTTTTAATTCGTGACTTTTATAAAAAGATCTGCTGTGAGCTTTCAGTACCTTTTCCATTTCATCAAACAGCAGCAATGCCTGGTAGCTGCATTTAGAAAACACCCATGCTAGTTCTGGTATAAAATCAGGTTTGTTTTCTAGTATCTCCCTGTCCAAAACCTCCTCTTCGATTTTCTTGAACAGCTTCTGAGTGCCAGCTGAAGCTTGTGCAAATCCACGTGCAATCATGCAGAGCTCGTTGTCTGAGAACATGCTCAAGTTGCCCAAAACTTCTCTCTCGACCCGGCTATAGAACTCCGAGCTCGGCACGGTTGATCTCGCAAAAGCCCAGGCTAACTGGCTCAACTGTTCAGGTTTGAAAAAATTCAGGTTCCTGGACAGGATTTCCTCCTGGCATGCTGCAAAGAGGTCAGCACTGAAATTCCCAGCTTCAGCAAATGACCACAGAAGAAGCGACAATTCATGATTTCTAAAGTCGGAGATCTCTCGAAGATTGATCTCCTCCTCCACAAAATCAAAGACTGCATCCATTTTGGGACACTTTTTGGCAAATGACCATGCTAACATTGCAAGCTCTCCAGTGTCAAAATCATGAATACCTCGTGCCAAAACTTCTTCACCTAATCTCTCGAACAGATCACAGTTTTCTTTCTCAGAGGTACTTGCCTTTGCCAGTGACCGCAGTATCATTTTTATACCATCATCAGCCTGATCTGCCAGTGGACGTTCCCGAATCTCGCATTCAATGATCTCAAACAGTTCACTGGACTGCATCCCTTTCTCAGTGAAAGCCCACAAGAATTGTGCCAGTTGTCTGCTACTGAACTTTTTCACATCCCTCTGTAAAATCTCTTCTTGAAATTTTTCAAAGAGCTCTCTGCTTCCATTTCCAGTTTTAATGAATGACCATAAAGCTCCAGATATTCCTCGATTTTCAAAATCCTTCAACTCGAGTTTCCCTTCTAGAATTCTCTGTTCGACACGAGTGAAAAACTGAGATCTTTTCAAATCAAGCGAGGCAAATCCATTGAGAAGCTGACAAACTGCTGGAGCCATGAATGAGTTCACATCACGTTTGAGGATTTCACTTTCGCATTCAGTAACAAACCAAACAACATTCTCTCTCAGCTTGCCCAAGGCCCACACAATGCTGGCAAGGTCACGAGGCTTGCACTTTTGAAAATCAGCTGCAATGCTATTAAGCAAATCGAGGAAGACGTGCTGTCGTTCTTTCAACACCTTCTTTGCTGAAAAGAAATTTTTCTTTGGTGCACTTATAGCAAATCTGGCTAAGCGATGCAAAATAGTAATTCTGTTTACCTGCGTCATGCCAGGAGAATTCTTGAATTGCTCATACAAGTAAAGATGTCCATCAGCATTCTTTACGGCAGCAATGTCCTTTGCCAGATCAACTGGTGATACAGAGTTGAATGCACAAGGTATCACTGGTGAGGCAAATCTTTTGTTCTTGCTCACACTCCCTTGAAGTTGCACCACTTTATACCAAGGCAAAAAGTTCCCTGTGAAACACCTTGCTTGTATTGAGCTAAACCTTGCTGAATGCTTGGTAAGACACATCTGCAGGACACGTGATCTTGTACATGTAAAAACAGATTGGGACACCGTAGTGAAGGCTCTTACTCTGTACATGATGAATTGATTCAAGATAACCCAGTGAAACTGCTCATCATTTAAAAGCCTATCAAATTAAATAAACAGATTCAATGTCAATCAAAAACTGCATGACTCAGTGTTAGTTGGCATGCAGAATGTCGTTAAGTTTCCAGAGTATTCCTTATAAGCTATGTGAAGATTTTTGTTTACCAGTATGTACCATTCTTGTTATGATGACATTTCTCAGCAACTTGCAAGCGATGACATTGCTTTCTTTTATTCCTTGTAACATATTGTAATTTAATTTGGACATGTGGAATTTTCTGTAATTTTTCACATTTTTACATTTTGGTGGCATAATTAAATTTGTAGATTATGCGCATTTTACTCGTCATTTAAACAGTTTTAGCGCATGCATTTAGACAGCTTTTTTTCCAGTATAGCGCGAATCCCCTAAAAGTAACGATAGCCATAGACATTGGCTACTTGGTATAGCGTGGTGAACACCTTTCAGTGTCTTCATTGTGGAATCATGTTGGCCTTCATTGTGGAATCATGTAGGAAAGTGTGACTGTGTATCCATTCCACATGTATGAGGGGTGATTGTGCGCGCAGCTCTTTTAGGGGTATAGGAACACAGTGTTCCAGATTACTTATAAAGGCAGAGGGTCAATAAAGAATTTTGAGGGGTCAATAGATGTGGATCTCTTCAAATCTTCTCAAGTTGACCATTTATTTTGTCGGGTGATGTTGCCGGTTTTGTCGGGTTTTTGACCCGAGACACCTCTCTTATCTGGGACACTGGGTCAGAGTGGTCGAGTGTTCTTGGTTACTCCTTGTAACGTTTCATAGACCTTAACACCACTCGTCGAAGAATTGCTAAATCTTCGGTTTTGGATTAGGATCGGCACATAGAGTGCAACCTAGTTTACCTACGGAAAATACATGTACCCGGGGCACCATGCAGCTTCTAGAACGCCTCACAGGATTGGCTGAGAAAAATAAACAAAAAAAGAAACAAAACAACGACGCTAGCCCTGAAAACAACAGAGCTGCGTGATAACCAGGTCCAAAGAAATTCGAGGTTGTAAAGAGCTACGTGGTACATGTACCTAGCGGCATGTAGAAGGGTCGTGTACAACAACTACATGTGTGTTTCTAACGGAAGTAAACTATTTCTGTCTAAAACACTCAGATAAAAAAGAAGAAAACAATAATTCAATATGGACGGAGGTAAATTACTGAAAGCTCTTTGGTACCCAAGAAAATCGGGTTTCTGTTCAAGGTGTTGCAGGGTGTTGCAAGGGCGATTCCACTGCAGAACACAGAACGATCAAGCAGAACATGCCTCCGTGAATGTTCGGTATATAATTGCGTCAAAAAGCATCACTTACTCGTAACATCCTGTTCTAAACAGCTTGAGAGCAGGAAATCGTGTTTAAATTCAACAAAATTTACACGTTGTGTCGTCTTACTGCGTGCTCCTCGTCCGCCATTTTACTTCTGGCTTTGGTTCCAGTCCTACTCCGCAAGGATTTGATTCCCACGATGCATCGCGACAGTATAGTTCGAATTTCGCGCGAACATTTGATCGTATTTTAAAAATGGCCGGCTGACGTTTGAACAGGTAAGAGTTGCTTTTGTCATGCTAAAAATTTGTTTTATGGCAAGATTTAATAACGCTGTTGTCCTTTTTGGATTTCTTGACTTTTGATTCAGTGAATGTGGTCGATGTAATCCTAAAATCGCTGTTCAGTCGATATACGAAAGCTCAACATCCCCCGCCCCCCCGGGCAACCCGGCCGGGCATTTGAACTTTTGAAGATTGGCTTGTTCAAATTCCCTACCCTCGGGCAAAAGAGTCGTTCAAACGCCCACCAATTAGTACTGAACTAGCTCTCCTTAACGACAAATTTCGTCTTCAATCAAACACTTTACATGCCTTTCACACCTTCAAACTTCTTTTAAAGACCCTTTCACCGGCTTTTGAAAGAGTTTTTTACTAACAAAGGCGAAATTCTATCTTGTAAATCCGTCAGACCCTGCAGAAAATCGATAAAACTCACGGGCATATTACGTCAGAACAAGATAAATCCAGTTCAAATTCCCCACCCTTCCAATGCAACGTTCTAATTTCCCCCTCCCCGGGGACGATGCACAGTCAAATGCCAGGGGTATGCCCAGGGGGAATGTTGAAGTTTCGAATTGATCGGCGCATAAGCTTAATTAAGACATATATTTTTGTTCGGTTCTTGCGTTAGTTTTTATCACTAAATGTATTTCAAAGAATTTACTCATTCGAAACGAAGGTCATTTATTTAAAATTTTGAGTTTTTAGCATGGGTGAAATCATCAGACGCAAAATTCAGTTATAAATGCATGAGCCATGAGATTTCATGGTATTGTTCAGGGGTAAATGCTTTTTTTGTCAAATTCTTCAGTGGTAAATCCATTTCTTATGGAAGTCTTCAGGGTCAACACTTTTTAATGCAATTCTTTAGGGGTAAGAAGGAAAGGTCAGTCCCCAACAGGGTGGGGGAGGGGGGAATTTTAGATGCAATGGCCCCTTTCTAAGTCCTGTCCAGCTTTGTTGCCTGGGCAGTTATAAATGGCAGAGTTCCTGGTCAGAAATTGGGGAGGTTCTTCTGTTCTGGGTGGCAAAATTTCTTGTTCATTTATTCAAACAAATAAGACCTTCCTCAACCTTCCCCTCTCCCCGTTTACCCTCCTTCCCCCTCTCCACTGTCTTTCATTTTGCCTGGATTTTCCACTGGAGATGTCAGTGGTGATTTTACACTCCAGGATGCTGAGAGAAGAGGGCTGCAGAATATCCTTGTGTGACCAGCTTGACAGCTAATTTACTTATCATTACAGTATGTCAGAGTAATAATACCTTTACCTAATAGAAACTGATATTGGTCAGAAGCCTATCATGTATTGGTACAATATTAATCCGCACTTCTCATACAACTTTAACTAATAACAATCTATGACTTTCATCGATGGTTAACGGCCATCAATAACAATGGATCTAAAAATTTCGATTGTAACTGACTGTCTAAAATTGATAACAATCAATAAATTATTGAGTCATGTTTTCCCCAACACTGTTTTTGCTCATTCTCATACAGACAAATTCTGAAACGACTAATAGGGCATTTCCAATACTGGTAGATCTCTGATAGGTCTTTGATTTCTATTGATTGATATTGATTATTATTGATTATCTCTTAATTGAGTAATTACGTCTGGTATATGATCAACCATGATGCAACTTGTGGTTTCTATTGCCTTGGCCTGATTATTGACGATGTGAAAACCATGAGCTGATGGTAAAGTTAACCGGAAATCGTACCAAGATGCATTCATAATTAGCTATCACACTGGCTTTTCAGACATTTGCCTCCCTCTCCTTTCGGTCGTTCTGACATTGCATTGTTAAGTTATGAAAATGATATTTATATTTACGTCATCACTACTTGTTCAAATGTTCAAGTGAATATGAGAATGAAGGGAGTGTTCACCAAGGATAAGATATTTCAACGAATTCTACTTACCAGTTCCATAAGAAATGTATGGCAAACAGTAAGGAGAATATGCATTTTCATACCAAGGCTTAACAGGTTGAAACACTTAAATACTAGCATGGCAGAAGATCAGAATTTCCAGTCAGACACAGTACATCAGATGTCAAAGTTAATAATGGTCCTTTCTGACGTAAGTGACCACTATAACATAGCTAAACTCTTGCATTGTTTATTATAGGTAGTTGTTGAATTGTTGAGATGACATTAATTTACAGGACATTGGGTGTCATAAACTGAACTGCGTCAGAGGTCGTTGGTGAGAGTATGAAAGATGCAAATGAATGGAATGGCTTACATGAGGAACTAATAGACTGTCAATAAGACTGGAAACAAGTAAGTTCATAAGCCTGTGAACAGACTCCACAGCAGGGAAAAAGCGCGAAAATAAATCAGCAAGCCGAGCATAGACTGGGGAAGAGGACAGGGTGGCAGAGTCTCCCCCTTCCCTCTCCCCCCTTCTTCCTTCCCCACCCCCTCCCCGTCTCTTCGCTCGTTCTCGCCCTTTTGTTTCTCTGCTCTTTCCTTGTCTTCGCTCTTTCCCCAACCAGAGAGCCTGTTCACAGGCTATAATTTTTCTGCGGGGCAACCAATATTACACAAACTACCAGACCAAATTAGTGGCCACCATTGTTGCAGTGTACTTGTGGTGAATTTATCTTGTATCTGAAAATTTGAAAAAGACATTTTAGTGTCTGATTTGTACTGTAGCAAAGCAATTAACCTATAGCTGTTGTCTTTGTTGTCATGCAATCATGTACAGGAACCAGCATCACAAACAAAATGCCATAAATACATGCATTTAGCTATGTAGAAGTCTTACAGGCAGTTCATAGTAATTATAAAAAAGGGGTAAATTCACATATGGTCTGCAAGTTGTCCACAGCCATATAATATTCTGTATTGAACTTCATTTCGTTTTCTTCTTCTAGAAATCAAAAGCGATTTGCTAAAGCATAAACTTGCTAAAATAAATGTAAAAAGCCAACGTTTTGGCGTCTCCATGACACCATAATCAAGACTAATTTTTTAGAGACTTGGACTTAAGATTTTGCATCGCATAATTTTATTTAGTCTTCATAATGGTGTCATGGAGATGCCAAAATGTTGGGTTTTTACTTTTATTTTTGCAAGTTCTTCTATAAAATAGAAAAAAAAGAGAGATTTGTTGGGAATGTTACCTGACTTGTTTGAAAATCACAAATCTAAAAATCAACAAAATATCTTTTATTGAGTTATTTTTAGGCAACCACTTTATAATTATGTCTATACAAAAAACACATTTTGTTATTCGGGACTGTGCTTTCTAAAAACGCAATTTTCAAGTTTATTTTTTGTACCTTCACTTCTTATTTAAACATATTACTCTTATGAATAAATAAATGTTAAATAAATAAAATGAGTAATTATCTAAATGAATAAAAAATAATAAATAAATAAATAAGTAAATAAATAAAGAAAATGATAAATAAATAAACAGTCAATTCTGAGAAAAAAGAAAGACAAAAAAGAAAACAAAACAAAACCACACGCGCACGCGCGAAATTCGAGGAGACGCGACTCGAGGGGAGCTACAATAACGCGTCGCATCGCGTCTCCTAGAAATTTCACGCGCGCGCGTGTGTATTTCGCCCGCCCTACAATCGCCACGGCCAAAATTAGATACTACTCGCAGTCTATCAGTCCTTTAGTTTTTTCTCTTTCAAAAACGCCCGTTGCGTCAAGCTACAGCGGCCAAATGTTTCATACAAATCTTTATTCTTAGCAACTTGGAGCGCTGTTGTTCCTCGTAGCGTTCCTTTTTCGACGTTGCGCTCAATCCATACCATTCCGGTGCTTCTCCAGAAGGAAAAGCTCGCGTAAGGAACTGACCAATGGCGCTCTTGATAACAAACTCGGGGGTCTGACTAATCATGCGGACCGGCTCGTGAGAAACGTCCAGTTTGTTTTTTGTAGTAACTTTGGAGTACATTAGAAGAAATTCTCGAATCATTTTCACCTC
>Ga0126336_10000231_pt1 | contig 19234 bp, 8 predicted proteins | sample SidCmetagenome_FD_92530 | JGI IMG/M metagenome (GOLD analysis project Ga0126336, IMG submission 92530) | Coral microbial communities from El Islote,Puerto Morelos, Mexico - Siderastrea C C metagenome | ecosystem: Host-associated > Invertebrates > Cnidaria > Coral | place: El Islote,Puerto... | reverse complement strand
TTTTCCATTTTTTTGTCAAACCCTTCGGAATTACCTGCAGGGTTCGCTAATATGCCCAATTTGGCTTATTTTATGGAAAATTATTTCAAATGACTCTACTTCTGTTCAGTACAGCTGGTTATATAGGGAGTCATTATGACTCCGGAAATTCTGGAATGAAAATTTAAAAAATGAATTTGAGCCATCGGGGTCAGCGGTCATTCCCAATCCCATGAGCTTCAAAAATGGCGTCCTTGGTCAAAATACATGTATTGAGGAAATAATTATTGAAGTCCTACAAAAATTCGAAAAATCCTTTGGATGTATTTATACAGAAACTGCCTTCAAAGATATACAAAATGTGTAGCATTTCTGGAATTAAGCGGCATAAAAAAAAAGTTGTCAAGTCTCATAATGGGCCATTTCCCAAACGCGAGTTTTCGCTGTTCATGCGACGGGAGTGCAAGAAATATACAAGTGGTGAGAAACATAGATTTTTCATATTTTATCAATCTGATAAGAAATTCATCAACGTTAAGGCCTCTGGAGCTTGATATACAACCCACGTTTTGTTGGTTTTCTTCTGCAAATGAACACGAACACATGTCTGATCGATCGACGCTTGTCTTGTATCCTGCTTCCGCGGTAGTCAGTAGTGTCAGTAGTGTCGTAGTCCACAAAATTAGCTTTTTCAAGGAATACACTCTCGTCTGTCTCCTGTGGAAATCCCAGATCTAAAACCCCCCATGCCTGGGAATTCCAATCATAAGTATCCCCCCATGCCTTCGGATTTCCAGTTCAAAGAACCCCCCTTGCCCTCAGAATTCCGAAAAAGCCATCCATGGTATGGTATGGATATTTTCTGGAACTACCCATTTGAGCTCTTGCCATGTTGATGGGGGACAAGTGCTCTCACTACTATACCATGCCACATCCTACCTAAAGAGGTGTGACAATTCACACACCCTTCATTTCAATTTTCCATTACTGTCTTCGAATTTGAATATTTAATTTTGATTGTCTTACTGTTGCACTCATCATCACCTCTGCAATTTTGAAAATCTGAGTGCAGTTGTACATGTCAGATTGCCTTTACTTTGTGGTTCAATTAGGGGGGAGTAGGGATGTGAATTTCTCAACACCATATGAATATTTGCAAAATGGCATACTGCACTTTTAAAACATCTTTCAAGATTTTCACACAGAAGTTGCAATAGGTAAACATGGTTGCTGAAGTTAGCACCATTAATTGAAATATTAACAAAACTCTTGGTCTGAAATGGGTTAGGTTACGAATAATTTCAACGAAAAAAATTGAATTACAGAACTAAGGAATCTTGAATCAAATCAAAGGGTTGTAATCATGACTAATGGAGAATTCGATTAATCGTCACACCGGTTGCTACCTTGCCCCCCACAGAGCACCTGCATGAAAACCACTCTGTAGTGATGTCTCTACTGACCGTCTGTAACATACACTGTCTTGAGTCCCTGTCGCATTATATTTATTTCTGTTCATTTTTCGTTCTTGTTGTTGTTTTTTGTTTTTAATTATTTCTGTTTACAGTTTCATTCCCAACAAAATGGAAACAAAAGCCCAGTATCGTCACAAGTTATTTTGTGGCAGATATTCTGGTGATGGCAATGTCTTTCTGTCAGCTTGTCAAGGTTTGTTTACCTTTGTACATAATTACATCTTCTGCATAACATGTTACTTATTTGCAGCTGATTTACAGGTCTGTACTTGGCTATAGCGAAAACCATGCCTTTTTAGCAATGTTATATAAAATATTCAATTATATAAAATATTCAAAAAGATCCCAATCACTTGATTTATTGATTCACTTTTTCCTCACAGATCAAAACATTCGGTTATATGATACAACCCATGGTCGGTTTAAAGAGTTCCGTAACATAAGGGCAAGAGATGTGGGCTGGAGCATTATTGACACTGATTACAGGTACATGTAGAGCATGCTTTTCTAAAGTACAATAATGTAATCCTTGCTCAAAAGCGGGGAAAATTATTTTAAATTGATTCAATAATCCATATTTTTTTTATAAAAACTAACCTTACTCGGTTTTATAAAATTTTATAAAAAGATTTCATGGTCACCACTGGTTTGCTATTTGTATTTATAAACTTTTATAAAACCATAAAAATTTATAAAGTTTTATAAAATTTTATATGGGATAACCTTATAAAATTTTATAAAGTTTTATAAAAAAGCCTCATACAAATCTCAACCACTGAGGTGACCACCACTGAGGTGACCACTAGTTATTAACTACTTTTATAAAATTTTACAAATGTTTTACAATCTTTTTATAAAATTTTAAAATCTTAAAATTTTTATAAATTTTTCAAATTATAAAATTTTATAAAACATCTGGTTAGGGCCCCTCAGTCCCAGAGTAAAACCTGAACTCACACAATGTGATTCTATGCAAGGAGTGTATGAAGTTACCCAGTGTGTTACTGGCTTAAAGAAGTTCAAGCCCAGTCCTCTTAAGTCATCCCCCATCTGACCCCCATCCCCAGGGTAAATAAAGATGCTACTGTCAATCAAGATATAAGCCCACATGAAGAACTTAACTTGGTTGTGCATACATTTTAGGTAAGACGCGTACGGCTATGTCAAATAAATAAATAAGTATGTTGTGATGAGAATGTTATTAATAGTAATGCCATTAGAGAAAAATGTGACAACTTTACATGTGGCACCTTACGTTGTACTGAATTTCTGATGTAATGACCAGAACTGGAGGTTTGCAGTGTCTATTTGTTTGGCTGAGCAAAAACCGAAAGTGTGGGGCGAGACAAACACAAAAGAAAAAATGGGTATTACTAGACCCAGCCATCGCCATATCCGGCTATTCAAGGTCAAGTCAGAGGGAAAAGTCAGAGAAAGTTACTTTCGGTCAGGGAAAAGTGTCATTTTGAGAAGTCAGGTTAAATTGAAATTTTAACAGCATTCATTTATTCATATCAAAGGCTGAAAGGAAAATTCAGGTCACCTCAGTGAGGTTTTTTTTGCTGAAATATGAACCATGCTGCTCTAATATAAGGGGAAGTGGAGGTCACTGCTATCTTCGACATGTACTTATTTGGTCAGGGAAATTTTAATTAGCTTTTGTCAAGGAAAGGTCAGGAAATATTGCAAACTGAACTCTGTGTCAAACATGGTCTCCTTGCCTTTGCGGGGACCTAGAGTGGAGTCCAGTATGAAGTATAAACCAGCACATAATCAACTGTAGGCAACAAACATGCATGTTTCCAGCATATTTTGAGAATGCTGCAAGTACAAGACAACTTCCAACAGTCACATGAGGCATACCCCTCAAAGATCCATTTGTTTCTCCAGATCAATAAACTGACCCTTTTGCTTTTTGTATTTTGTTAGCCCCGATCAACAGTACCTCATCTATTCCAGCTGGTCTGACTACAGTAAGTTGGAATAAACATGTCTATTATATTTAGAATTGTCAACATTGTAAATACCACAGTTTGAAATAGCATTTATTTACTTTAGGCAGCAGGAAGTCACGCTTGTTCAAGATAGTAACAGACTCAAGATAGCCAAGTTCAAGATAGGCAATAGTAGAAGACTGAAAATTGGAAGCAATTCCAAGGAAAATAGATTTCAGTTCAGGACAGCAATGGCCTAGAGATTAGGGGTCTGCAGTGCCAAATCTGTTGATATATTCTGAGGTGCTTTACAAAACATGAAACAATAGTCAATTTATTGAACATATGAAATGGGAAAAAAATTAGTATAATTGTTATAAAATGTAAGCATAAGCAGAATTGAAGATGATAGTTCTTAAAAGCAAGTTTGAAAATCAGATTTCAGGTATAGTTTGACCGGTTTATATATTATGTCATTCCAGAAAATAATTATCCCCCCCTGCGGAGGGTCTTTTGGTTTGACCCCCACCCCACCCATCTGGAAATTCCAGTTTAGCTACATACTTTCCCAACCTCGTCCCCAGGGCCTTCTCCTCATTCAAAATGGCGGTCGGAGAAATCCTTGGCTAAGGCTGCTGAAATACTCCATGAATCATGGAGTATTTTGTCATGTGACACATGATGAAATGGCTTTTTCGGAGGTTGTTTCCAGCGTCTGGCAGCCCTCTTTGTTTTCTGCAACTGGAAACCGTTAGTCAAACAAAACGAAGTCATTTTGTCGTGTTTGCGTGACAAAATTCTTACAATCTTTTGGAGCCACTTTGGTAGCCTTGGCCAGGGCTTTCTCCGACCGCCATTTTGAATGAGGAGAAGGCCCTGGGGACGAGGTTGCATACTTTCCTTTACAAATTTTCAGCCTCTGATACCCACTCTCCCTTGGCATTTCTAGTGACCTCCTTGGGGAGGGAATAGATATTTTCTAGAACGATACATTAAGGAATTTGTAAGTCTCACTACTCGATGTCACCGATGGTTTGGTTCTTTACTTTTGTTTGATCGTTTCTGTATCAGTTCATCTTTGTAACATCTATGGAGATCATGAAACACACACAGCTTTATGTTTAAGGTAAGTTGTGCACATTTTCCCTGCATGTGGTCTGAATTTTTACTTGCAGTCACTTCTTTTGTCCTCAGATTACATTTTTCCTAAAGATAATGTTTATGACCTATTTCTTCTGACTACATGTTCATATTTCTGAATGGGGAGTGGTGTTGTTTGAGGATATTTGTAATGATTGTTATTCAAACTTCATTCATTGCATGTTCAACCTTTCCAATCTTGCAGTCAGCTTGCCTTCAACAAACTTGTGTTTGTGTGACCACTATTTTTTTCAAACTGTGGAGTGAAATCAAAAGTCTCTGAAGCAAGCTAAAGAAAGCCCTTGTCCATGGACCTCTGAGATCACTACATAGAACACCTCCTTGACTTAACTATACCTTTCTTATTTTAGTCCAGAGGAAACAAGATTCTGTGCTTTTTCAATTAAATTTTCACATGACAACGGGGAAATCTTGGCAGGGTGAGCAATGAGTTGAGATGAGTATGGTAACAAATTAAAATTTCATGCTTCAAGTAGCCTATTTTTAATCTTTTTCACATAATATTGTGACATTACAATTAACAGTGCCTTGATTGTGATGGCACTATTTAGTATGCATTTGGTTGAGAATGTGCTAGCCCCGCGGTGGGGGGCAGGGGGTACTCCCTTACATGGCCTTAAAGGGGAAGTGCGGCCCGATAGGGTATGGTTTCCAGAGGGTTTAATTTGTCTTGAACGGGGTATCGCTTTCATCAGTTTGTGTCTTAAACAGGGTGTCGCTACACGATCTTATGTATTTGTTAACTTACAGAAACCTCAACCCAAGCCGAATTTTACGAGTTTCCCAGTGCACAGTGTATTGAAATAAGAAACAGTCTCTGACTAGTCCATTCTAGCCAGAAAGAGGGTATGATGTTGGGTTAAATGTCTTATACAGGGTACGAAAAATTTGAGATTTTGTCTTAAATAGGGTAGCAAAATCAGAGATTTGTTCCTTAAACAGGTTGCTCCCCCCTCCCTGGGTGCTAGCAAGAAAACTTTTTAGTCACGATTGTTTTCAATGATATGTCCTTTAAGAAGCCAAAGCTGCCCAACCTTCCCCGCCCCCCTAATGGGACCGATGATCAGTCAATAGATTACCACCAATGGGTGTTATATCATTGACATTCTCATCCTCTCACTGCACCAGCATGTGCATATATATAAGGCTGTGATACTGTGCTTCCAAGCTGCTCTCTCCATTGCTGGTGTTGTTGCTGCATGTCCATCCTGTCTTCTCTCTGCTTCCAGAGGGAAGACAAACAGGATGGGTGTTCTTAATGTTGGATAATTAGGTACTTCATACTTGGTGGGGGCACATTTATTTATTTATTTATTTATTTGTTTGTTTGTTTATTTGTTTAATACTATCAGAAAAGTTGCAGCTAACAGCCATTTTAGTTGTAATAAACCACTGAGGGGGACATATTTTGTAGGACTTTGATTTTATGTATATATTGCCTTTAGAGCCAATGATGCGTGTTTGTATGTTTATGATCGTGGAAGTAACCAACGGACACTTAGGGTGAGTGACAAAATAGAAGTGAAAGAAGGAAGGTAAAAGTCTGGGAATAAGTCTGTATGATTAGTCTAACACCACAGTCAATTCATTCTTGTGATCAGATCTGAATTTTTTTAAACGTGATCAATACTCACTATGATTTGCAGTCATGATTTGACCAATAGAAGCAATGCAATAAGCGGATTTCTGCTGACATATTGCTTCTCTTCAATTCCAAACACATCTCAGACTTTGAACAAAGAGACCTTTGTCTGAACTATCCAATCAAGGATTAACAGACTCATTAATATCAAAAACTGAAATCTATCTGCAGGCTGTTAAGACTTAGTTTACATGGGTAGAAGTTGAGTATATTTGCATAAAGAAGGATTTCCACTTGACTGTTTGATTTGATAACAAAGTTCAGTGTAGTGCTTGGTGACTTTTTGGTCAAGTCATGATCATGAATCATAGCTGACAAATCATGTTTGAAAAGCCAGGGTCTGCACGCACCAATGAATTCTGCTGTGAAGTTTCGAGTTTTTACTTTTAATTGCCTCAGGGCTTAACAGTAAGCTGCAAGCGTTTTCGAGTAGGTTGGCCGGAGCTCCATCTTATGGCTTTACAGACATAATTTTACAGACTTATTCTACATTCGTCGGTAGCTTTCTTATTGATGTTCCTTTAATTTTCTTTTCAGGTACATGCACATGAAGATGATGTGGATTCTGTCAAATTTGCCGATGCCAGCTCTCAGATTTTAATCTCTGGTGCTGATGATGGCCTCTGTAAGGTACACAATGTTTAAATTACAAAATAGTTTTAAATGCCTTTGTCACTTTTGATTGGTGTAGTCCTTGGATATATCTGTCTGCTCTTAAACTTGAACGTGATAGTCTCATGCCCAGGAGTCTAAAACTTCATTCTTACCCAAATTGACCAATATTTCTTGCCTCACTAACAAATCTGCAGGTATCACACAGTGCTTTAGACTCTCTAAATTCATTGGACCTTGTTATCCATTCATGCACCTTTCTTGTTTTCGGGGAAGTGTCTTTGTTTCTGCTGTTTGTTTGTGCCTGGTTTACTGTTTTCTCAGCCAATCCTTTGAAGCATTCTAGGAGCTCCATGTATGCGTGGTGCCCCCAAACCTGGTTAACCCATTGACCACAGCAAGCTTTGAAAAAATGGTACTTTCAAGCACCAAATGGCCTTTTTAGCCCTATTTGATCCAATTTCATCCCAGTCCTCACAAGAAAGGGCTTTCTAGCATGAACCATTGGGACGTTTGAGTTAGGGCATGCGCACAATTCAAAATTAATTTTTTTTTGAGACAGTTTTTTTCGCAAAGAACTCCCCTGTCTACGGCTGTCCGAGATTTAGCGCACGATCCCGTTGCTTTTGCTCTCATTACGATTTTCAATTTTCGCTGTTGAGTTAGCCATATGACCACGGTTTCTGGTGATGAGAAAAGTTTGGCCTCAAAGCTCATTTGAAAATGGAAGAGTTGGCCAAAATTAGCAGTTGGTGTGAGGGCCATGATTTTCTTGTGTATTTGAGGTAAAAGTTGCTTGGTTTTCTGCCTGTTACTCAGGCTTACTTGATCCAATCATTGTTGTTCAGGCATCATTTACAAGATCTTTTTGTGTTGCATCAACTGACTATCAAAGCTTTTCGGAGTCACCTAAACTGATGATGTCACATGTTCATTCATGGGCGCATAAGGGCACAACAGGTGTCAGTAGGTTAATATTCCTAGAGTATGATTATCAGCATTAGAGTAGTCCTGAGAGGGACTGTTGTTTCTGACTGACATTTCAAGTGACGTCAGTTGACAGTATTCATAAATGTTTCTGGTTATTGTCCAGATTAGAAAGTTAGCGGTGAAGCCTCAAAATAGTGATTGCTGGGCTTGGATTCATCTGTTATTTGTCTGATTCTTTTCAGTCTAAATCTGGGGAAGTTGCATTGAAGAAATTAGAAAAAAAATTTTTTTGAGAAGTTCCCATTCTATTTATGCAGTGTTAGAGTCTAATCAAATTGATCCTGCTATGAATGTTGCTTCCAAACTGTGTCAGTAGATACAGGCTTTCAGCCAGACATAAAGGATCAGGCATCATGGAGGCAAGTCCCCCCATATAATTTTCTAAAACGATTAGTAGATTTTTGATGAATTCCTTCTTGAAGTGGACATCCTGTGGATGCCTGGATGTCCTTCTGGCCAAACCCTGGGTAGATATCTTTTTGCTTCATCATCAGCAAACTTTAGTCAATTTCAGAAATCTTTAGAAATCTTGACCATGACACCCCAAGCATGAAAATCTTGCGCAGTTTGCTTGGAAAGAGTGGAAGGTTTAAAGTCTTGTTATACATAATGCTTTCTGATTGCTGCATTAAATAAGATTTTCATATTTGAGTGACAATGTACACTGAAACAAATGTTTTTCGTGTTGTTGTTGAAGGTCTGGGATCGTCGCGTGTTAAATGAGAGTTGTCCCTGCCCAGTGGGTGTCTTAGCTGGACATGCAGATGGCATCACTCACATTGATCCCAGGGTAATTTGAATGTTTGTTTTATATTTGGTTTTAGTTGTTTATGTTGTTGCTAATATTAATCAGCTGACAAGTTGTAGTCTCTTTCAGTGTACATATCTCGAAATTATTCTGGACACAGCTCTATTGATATTATTTTCAGAATCAATTAAAATGTGGTGATAAAGGCTGGTTCAAACTAGCAACAAAGTGATAGCTTGAGAGACAGAAGTGGAATCAAGAGTGCAATCAGAAATGATTCAAAATGTGACAGAAAATGAATGATGGAAGCAGAGATAGAAGACTGATCTCAGACAGTAAGCGACAGAAGTGGATTTTTCATCAGAGGGAAAAAAAACATATTAAAATTATGATCCTTCTGATTCCAATTCTGTTGAGCTAACAACTTAACATATCCAATTTTTTTTTTATTTTCACTAGACATATGGCTCCTTATGTCTGTGCATTTCCTAGCAAAACTCAGCATGCTGTGAGCCAAAGGCACTTTTTTAGCTCAAGCTTCTTCAGAAGAAGCTCAGTTACATTTCACTTAGAAATAAATATTGAAAGCTACTCACTATTTTAGGGTAAGTGCATTGAATAAATAACCATAAAGCTTCTTTCCTTGAACGCAATGTAATCCTGATTACAAAAACAACAACATTCCTGCTCATCTGGTCAACTATTTCTTTGTGTTAACAGGGAGATGGTCGGCATCTCATTACAAACTCTAAAGATCAGACCATCAAACTATGGGACATGAGAAAGTTTTCTGGTGAAGAAGGGATCTCTGTGAGTGTTACATTTATGCTAATATCTGTCTGGTATCAAATGTCCATTCTCTGAAAATGTGCTCTCTGAGAATGGATTATACAGTCAACACGCGTCACGCATGAACAATCATGGAATCAAGATTGCATTGTTCTTCATGTGCGCATTCCTTTCTTTAATTGAATTAACGTACCCTTGTAGGTAGATTAAAAGATAACGATTTTTTTTCGATTAACGAAATTGATTCTTCAAAAGTTCACACGTAACATCAGAAATCGTCAACATGGCGCACTAGGAAGAAGTGCTATTCAATTACTCCAGGGATGTCATCCGTTATCAAGGATCTTTCCTTCCACAAGAAAATGGTTGAGTCGTCGCGTGGACTGAATAGTGTCAGACAATTTTATGAACAGCTCCTTTTGATTTGTCACTCTTGTGTTCTGTGAAACATCTGACAACCCTAGTCCAGCATTGAAAAGGTTGGCAGTTTCATTCCTTGTAGTAGAAGGCAAAGGTTTACTCGTTCCTTGCATTTAAGAAGGCAAAGGTTTACCAGGTTCATAAAAGCCCCCAAGCGAACTTCTTGCCATTTGGAGTTAGGAAACCTGAACTTATGTTCCGATCAGGTGTAAACCTGTGTACACCACGGCGAAAACCGTTCACCTGTATAAAATTGTGGTGGTTGATATTTATGTTTTCTGCAGGTTTCCATGAAACCTCTAGCCAAAGAATAAGTTGCCTTTTTAAAATTAGTGACTCCTTTGGATTTTCTTTCTAAGGATTACTGTTGTCGATTTTCTCATTAGGGGTTATTTTTGTCGACTTTATGTTCTTGTCATTTTTTGCACCGGGCTTGAAAACAATAAAAATATCACGTGTGACATACCGGAAAATTGAGCGAATTTAGTACGGTACAAAAACTAACTTTTCAGTTCCTGTTTGGAAAGTTTGAATTATGATTACGATGTTACAAGAAAAATTTCGAATAACTTAACTAATGTTTCCATTATGAAATCCAAGTTTCAAAGAATCGCTAAATTTTGCAAAGAATGAAATCGACAAATGAACTTATCAGTGAATATTTTGAAGTTGAGTGTTCATGCGTGAAGTGTGTAGACTGTAAGTGTCATGCGATCATTAAATTGATGTTGCTGCTTGGTTTGGAAAAACTAATTACCCAGGACAAATGACATCATAAGAGCTTCCCAATGCAAGTTTTCAAATTCATCCACAATTTCAGCCTCTTAAGCTGGAATATTTTTTCACCGCTCTTGTGACAAACTGCCAGAAAATGCTGTTCTTCACTAGACCACTGTGCAAATCACCCTAGACTCTTGAAGTGTGAACTTCCTCTTGGAAAAAAATCGTGTCTGAGAAGTGACCAAACCTGGGTCCATTAACTATCACTATTGTAATCAAAATCTTTTCTCCACGTTATTTTTTATGGTCTTGACGCCGTAGGCCACCAAACGTGCTGTTGCAGGTCAAAGGTGGGATTATCGCTGGCAACCTGTTCCAAGAAAATGTAAGTAAAGTAGATAACTTAAAAACAATTCACAGTATTGTGTAGAATCAGCTAAGAATCAAATACCCATGAGGGTGGTTTTCTTAGGGAATGAGCATTCTTCTAATGTGTCAAGTTATTAGAGAGAGTAGACAAAGAGTTGTTTGCATCATTTGCAGACTTCAGATGAATGCTATTAGCCTGGCTGAAATCCCACATGTGAGGCCTAGGTTAGGCTGATTTTCTTCTTCTTCCATGTTAAGAGTACTCCCTCGCTGCAAGGCATATTTGCCTTGACCTATGTCAGCCGTTACATAGTGTAGTAGGACACAGACTCCCATTTCAAAGACTCAAGAGTGATGGCTGTGGCTATGTGGGCAGCAATTTTTTTTTGGTACTTCAAACTTGTAGGTCTAGAGACATAAAGCTATGATTGTGTGTCCCCAGTGTGGGGCTAATCTGCAGTCCACAGCTGTCGCAGCATTTGAAGAGTCATCGAAGCATACATAATGTTTCAGAAATTCTGTTTCATACGTGCTTTCCTTGTCCAGGGCATTTGTTGCAAATTTATGTTCTCTTTTCAAATGTTACACAATGAAATCTTGCCTTATGACCACTGTGTTATCAGACCAGCTTTGCTTAGACCACAGTTTTTAGTCCACAAAAAGCCATTTCCAGTCATTTTCTTATTTGAAAACCCTGTTGTTCCATCCTCCAGTTTAAGGATGTTCGCGCCCAAATCTTCCCACATTCAGATTTTTTCCAAACTTTTGCTGTCCTTAGATAATGACCGACTCATGTAAGAAAAGCAAAAAAATTAGGGGGTCACCGTGCTCATTTCGGAAATAAAGTGCATAAGAAATGCTGTGTTTTTAGAAGTTTCAATTATAGAAGGCTAAATTGGCTTTCTTGCTACAAGGAATAAAATAAGTTACGTGGAGGACTCTAGACAATGCTTATTTATTTATTTCATCGCAAATAGGCCTATTTAGTACATTATTTTTTGCTTGCAATATTGTTTCTTCAGGTAAAATTAGCCTCACCAAAGGATAATTGAAACTCACATATACCTGCATTGAAAATTCAATCGTATTTGAGTAGAAATAGTAATAAAATTAAAACTTCTCACGTTCAGAATTTCGTTTTTGGACAAAATGCAGAGAACCAGTAAAGGATGTGATTTATCGAAAAAGAGAATGGGGTCACCATGCATTTAAGAGAGTTAAGCATGTTTATAGATACAAAAATAGCCACCACCACTGTATCTATGTTTCTTACTCAGCGCGCACGCTTGATGCCTGGCGTGGTATGGTATTGTGACGTGAATAACGTGCGCAGTAAGGATGCACACAAACAATGGGCGCGAATGTCCTTAATACGACCAAAATTAACTTTTTTAAGCCCTGATATGAAAATGCACATTCTCCTTACTGTTCTTCATACATTTCATATAGAACTAGTAGGGAGAATTTGTCGAAAAATCAAGACATCTCATCCTTGGTGATTGTTACCTTTATTCATATCACTTGAGTTTTTGCACAAGCACTGTTAGAGCTTAAAGGATTTAAACGTCATTCTGCTGTATTTCAGCTGTCAATTTTTTAGGGCTATTGTCACTTGGCGTCAATTGTGAGGGATGTTTGTCATTATTCCAAATATCTTAGGCACAACCAAACAGTAAAGGCACAACCAAACAGTAAATTTTTAACCTTCCATATTACAGGAGACATTTCTCCTAAGTTGACACTTGAACATAAGCATCCAGTTACCAGAGGTTTGATTGTGCTATAATTGAACTCAAATGTTGAGTGAGGTTTGACTCCACCCTGTTGTGCTTTTTACCAGCCATGAGACAATCCAAACTGCGTGGTGATTCATCTCTCATGACGTACCGTGGCCACAGTGTATTGCATACTCTCATCCGATGTTACTTCTCTCCCGTGCACACCACAGGGCAGGTAGGATTCCGGATTTCTGCTTTTTGCTGTCAGTTCGTTGTGGGAATAAAGTGGTGTAGTGGTTAGCACACTGGACTTCAGATCTTAGAGGCAATGGTTCAAGGCGTGGTCCCTGTCATTGTGTTGTTTCCTTAAGGCCCCTGCAAGCAAGGGAACATTTTAAAGAAACATTCTTGCAGAAGCATGTTTCCTTAAATGTTTCCCCATTTCTGCGCACAAAACATTTGTTGCGTAAACATTTTTTGTTTCTGAGAAAGTTTCTGATTTTTTTTCAGAAACATTTAATTTTCGTTTTGGCAAGAAATGTTTCCCCGCTTGCCCACCGAGGAAACAATGTTGACTAGATTCCAGGGTTGCACGGGCTGCATTTCTTTAATTGAGCATGCACAAATGCTTGTTTTCAGTGAAGTGTTTCTTGGTTTGCACAGCAAGGAAACATTGTTTCCTGCTCACTTGCATGCCCATAAAACGTTCTTGAAAGGAATGTTTCTGCAACAATGTTTCCTCGTTTGTAGGGGCCTTTAGACAAGAAACTTTACTCCAAGTTGTCTCCATCCAGGTGTATGAATGGGTTCCGGTGCCATACTACTGGAGGTAACCCCGGGGGGGGGGGGCACTCAGCAGATGCTCGGGTAGGGAGGTGCGGCCCGCGTGTTTAAACCCTGACCCTGTTTAAGACACAAATCTCTGATTTTGCTACCCTGTTTAAGACAGAATTCAGATTTTTTGTACCCTTTCTAAGACATTAAGCCCAACATCATACCCGGATCGGGATCCTTTTGAGCTAGAAAGTTGAAAGTGTCCCTCTGGGGTTAATTCACATTTACACAGAAAGAAAAAAACAGAAATTGTGCCCTTTATTATTATGGCCTGTTTTACACAGGCTCAAACGTTAAACCCAGCTTGTGTATGAAAATGATTTCCACTGGAAAGTACTGCTTAGTTGTTGCTATTAGAAGTGCCACTAATCCCCCACCCCTCTGAGTGGGTAACCACAAGTATATTTTGGTTCCTATCTATACATCATTGTCACCAGTAACAAGGCCTGAAACACTAACCAACACTGATGTTGAAAGTTTGTCGCACCACATTTAACACTGCCTTACACCTCCTCACAATATTAACTATAACTCCTCTTTTATTTCTCATTTCTTTTCTTTTTTCTTCCTACAGCGGTATATCTATTCTGGATGCTCTACAGGTTCAGTTGTCAGTAAGTAGCTAATGTTTATTCCACATCCCCCAAGACCTGTTCAAGAGGTGTTCAACTATCCTTGAAAATCTGTGAAAGACTCAGGTCTTACAGGGTTCCAACGTAAACTTTACTTATCAACACAATAAAACTGCAAAGACATTTTCTTACAATCCCCGACTAAAAACTTAACTCACTCCTAAACCGGAAAGCATGCAGGCATTCAGTGAAGCATGACGTAGTGATGTCACTGTCACGCAACCGGAAGTCATGACAATCTTGTCACAAAATCTGATTATTAAGATTTTTTTCTCTTGACTTGCAGTTTATGATGCATTGACTGGAAAAATCACTTCCAGACTAACTGGACATGTATCCTTGAAGCTAAGTGAATATTCTGTGTGTTTTTGTCGATCAGGTCAAACTGCAGCTCTTAGTCCACCTTACTTGACATGCATTGCCTCCCTCTTATGGATTTATGGGTAAATCATCTAATCACTCCCAGGGGGAGTACCCTCTGTATAAGCTTTCTAGGTATATGCCACTCTAGGGAATGGGTATCGTCTTTGAGCTGCTGGGGTCTCAAAATTGTCCACAGGTGTTGTAATTTTGGTTTGAAGAATATTTTGGGTATGGTTTTCAAAGGATCCACAAAAGAGTGTAAACATATTTTACCTATTTTCATCTTCAAAGGAAAAAGATTGAAAGAAGTGTAACCATGAATATCTTGATGTGTAATAAAGCATGATTAACTGCTTCAGATACATGGAAACGAACGCCATTTCTAAGAATGGGTGTGAGTATAAGACATTAGGTTTGTAATGGGTCTGGAAAATGACAGATTGGAATAGAGTTAAAGTTTAAAGAATGGGCTGTCACACCCCCATGAAAGAATCTGAGGGGTAACCCACCCTTCCCAAGTAATCACTCAAGTATGTAAGACCATAAATATTGTGTTAATAATCACAATAGCTGGGATTTCAATTTCATCCCGGGAACCACATATTAAGAACACATGCTTTTATCCCTTGAATAAACCCCCCTTGACCATCAGGTTTATCAGGTACATCAGAAAACTTTATCTTGACCTTCAAACAGAGATCCACTGTTCGCGATGTGTCCTGGCATCCTTATCAACCAGAGATTGTCAGCACTTCAGTGAGTTCATTGATGTAATGTATTACTGTTTAAGTTAAGAATATTAAGGCAGCTTATGTTCCTTCCCCCTTGTGGTTCAGGACATCTGACAGTGTATTGTTTACAGGTGGAAAATTCTTGAATATTGGACAATGGCTAAAAGCACTAAAGGCCCATTTACACATGTGATTTTTTATGCAACTTTGGTCGTACTTTTCAGTGCAATTTTGATCACGCTCAAGTAGCATCATTACATCGTACATGTAAACTAGCGGCAATTTCAGTGTGATTTCTGTCCGATTTGTCGCCGCGATATCACACATGTTTCGGACATGTTCGAAACTTGATGCAACTTGGTGGCGATTTTTGGGTAATTGCAGCAAACATTACACCCTGAATTGCAGCGAAACCGTCGGTAGTTTACACTTGCAACAGAAGTTGCATTGGAGAGGGCGACAAAAATTGCATGTGTAAATGGGCCTTAAGTGGAGTCCAATTTGGCCTTTGTTCATGAGTATGACAACAGGCAGAATTGGCCTTGATCAATAAACATAAAACAAATTTTAAGAACATTTATAGGCACGACATATTCTACAATAAATAAGCAAAAAGCCTAGGTCTTGCTAACAAACTGGCCTTACATTTAATTTTGATAATTTTTGTTTATTAGCTCTCACTGATTACATTGGTGAAAACTTCTGCTCGTATTTATTCTCTCTAGTGGGATGGTATGCTAGGTTTATGGAGTTACAAAAGGAAGAGTGATGATGAAGGAGATGACAAAGATGAGGAGACATCAACCGAGAATTCCCAGCGCCATCGACGTCTCCACGTCTTGCGCAGAAACCTTCTTAGTTTTTAATAACATCTTTCCACTCACTTATTTTAAGTAACCAGGTACTTAAAGGGATGCTAAGAAAGGACTATTGACATCTGAGATTAAGGTTTTACATGGTGTATTAAGTACACTGGCGTAGAAACATTTACAGCCAGAATTTGAAAAGTGGCCCTTTTTTAGGCTAAATCCTATGTAGCATTGTAAAGAATCTTCATACTGCTATTGTAAAGTTTGCCAAACTGGCTTTGCACAGGACGCACAGCCAACCTTCTGGCCAGACACCCCAGAAGGGGATGGTTGTACTCTTTATAGGTTTTGGTCATATAACATGCGCTTTAATTGATTGCTTAGGTGATTTAGATGGGGCTATGTGAACATGGGTAGGCAACTGTGTCGCGTTTTTGCACACTCAAATGTGCGTAGAGATTCTCGTAGAGCACTACGCTTCTACGACCGTCTATTTTATATTTATGTCAAAAACGTATAGTTGTAGATCGTAGATCGTAGAGTAATGTTTTACTAGACAATGCACTGAAATGGGAAAAAAACGTATAGCTGTAGATCGTAGAGTAATGTTTTACCAGACATTGCACTGAAATAGGAAAAAAAACCGTATAGTTGTAGATCGTAGATCGTAGAGTAATGTTTTACTAGACAAGACAATGCACTGAAATGGAAAGGGGATTGCTGAAACACTTTACTGGTTCGACAACTTAGTCCTGTTCTACACCTGTGGACGATTGTGCGCACTACGTTTGTACAACTCACTTTGCTTTTACACCACTGGACGATTCCACGCATCTACGATGCTACTATACGCCGACAGTTAGTTTTGTTTTATACCACTGTACGTTTCAACGCATCTACGTTTGTACAACTCACTTCGCTTTTACACCACTGGATGATTCTACGCATCTAAGATGCTACTGTACGTCGACTGCAGTGTTGTTTTATACCACTGTACGTTTCTACGACCCACGTTGCTTTTACACCACTGTACGATTCTACGCATCTACGATGCTACTGTACGCCGACTGTCAGTTTTATTTTACACCACTGTACGTTTCTACGCATCTACGTTTCTGTGGCTCACTTTACATCGTAACAGCGTACTGAACAGAAGCCCAGGGTTAAACCGACACAGCGTAATAAAATAAACCGGGGAACAGGTTCACGTTTGTATAATATTGGACGTAACGTTGTAGGATTGCCTTTCATCCAACATTTATTGGCAAACTTTGACAAAGAAAAAATTTTTTTGTCATCTTGTTGAAACTTTTAACGCTTTTTCATGTAGTTATAGTGCTTGCTGTGGCGATGGTAATTCTTGTTCCGCCAAAATAATAGGTAATCAGTTCGTCCAACACAAGAAAAACACGACGTTTCCGTGTAACGACATTACTACCTAAATTTAACCTGTTTGCCGGAACATGAGTCGATCGGTACACGCAACTACAGTCAAACCTCTCTAATACGGACACCGAAGGGACAGAGCGAAGTGTCCGAAGGGACAGAGCGAAGTGTCCGTATCAGAGAGGTGTCGGTATAAAAGAGGTCACCCGGCGATGATGTCACTTTTATGACTCCACGTACAGTTTCAAGTGTTCAGTAGCTAAAACCAGGCTCACACTCGTCTTTAAACTGCATTTCAATTTATTAAAACTAAATCCACTAAAGAAAGTGAAAGACCGAGATATGTAAAGCGCAGCGTACGAAAACATTCAGCAACAACCTTTGCTTAACAAGAAATTTAAAGATCCCCTATGGTGTCATACAAAAGGGCAGATTCTTAAGACATACTCGTTCGAGCTAAACTGTGAACTGGTTACTACACGTGGATAGGAGTTGTGTAGGCCTGTCACCCTATTGTTAAAACTATCATCACCTGATCACGCAGTGTCCGTAATAAAGAGGATAATTTTACATGAATTTACTCTCTGGGGCCGAGATTTAGTGTCCGTTGTCCGTATTAGAGAGAGTCCGTATTATAGAGGGTTGTTTAAAGAAAATATATGAGAATTTTGTCGGGACATTGGAAACTGTCCGTTATAGAGGTGTCCGTATTAGAGAGGTGTTCGTACCGAGAGGTTCGACTGTACTAATTAGTCGTCCAATGTCAAAACTGTTAATTACGATGCTAAGATGTTACGATGTTATCCTCTTACCATGTTACGCTGTTGCAATGTTACGATATTAAGATGTTACGATATGCTGTCACGATGTTACGCTCTTACCATGTTACGATGTTACGACCGCGTGTGGACTTCCTCTATGTACCGACCGAAACGAGGCCGTTAAGTCATGGAATAACGGCCGCGTTTGGTGTTCTGCTATATACCGAACGAAACGAGGCCGTTAAATCATGGAATCAGGGGCACCCAATGAGAAAAAGATTAGCAAAATACTTGAAATATTATTTTTGTTTCAGAGCTTTTTAAACGCATCTTTGTGTAATCTAATACAAATTAATTTTTTCGCGCTTTTTAGCTCAAAATTTAGGCCGCAGAAAATTTTTACGAAACAGAATCTAACCCGCCGAATTTCCGAGCTGCTGACGGCTCTCCGAAAATGCTAGCTGACCTCATTTTGCACTGATACGGACCGTTATTTGAGGTTGACGGTCCGTACGTTTTCACGGACTGTGCCATCCTTGCTTACGGACCGTTATTTGCAGGAGGTCCAACTGTTGAGCACGGTCCGTCCGTTATTCATACGGTCCGTCATTTACGATTGACGGTCGGTATGCGGAGGCACAAATAGCCAATACAAGTATGTTTATGCCTGGTTATTAAGCGCACGTACAAAGCGTGCGAGATACACGAAAGCCGGAGCCGGCCGCTTTTGGCTCGGTATTATATGCAGAAAGAAACGAAGCTGTTAAGTCATGTAAGGGCCGCTTTTGGCTCGGTATTATATAGCGAACGAAACGAAGCCGCTTAGTCATGGGATAACGACCGCTTTTGGCTCAGTATCATATACCGAACGAAACGAAGCCGTTAAGTTATGGGATAAAGGCCGCTTGTGGCGCGGTATTATAGCGTGTTTTGATAATAACGAAATAAGGCCTCGTTTCGTTCCGTACATAGAGGAAGTCCACACGCGGTCGTAACATCGTAACAGCGTATTAAACATCGTAAAAGCGTTACATCATAACAGCGTAATATGTTCTTAATATCGTAACATTGCAACACCGTAACATCTTAATTAAAGAGTGTAACATCGTAAGAGCAACATCGTCACAGCGTAACATCGTAACATCTGTAATTCTCAACATC
>Ga0126336_10000230_pt1 | contig 19259 bp, 7 predicted proteins | sample SidCmetagenome_FD_92530 | JGI IMG/M metagenome (GOLD analysis project Ga0126336, IMG submission 92530) | Coral microbial communities from El Islote,Puerto Morelos, Mexico - Siderastrea C C metagenome | ecosystem: Host-associated > Invertebrates > Cnidaria > Coral | place: El Islote,Puerto... | reverse complement strand
TTTTTTATGCCCTATTTCAGAACTAAAACGCTAAGTTCATCTCTCTGTTTAGAACGAAACAATAACTGTTTTAACTGGTAGCTCTAGTGCCACGGTTTGGTGCAAGATTTAGCGAGAGTTTTGAGTTATTCTTCACCCCTGGCAGACATCTTCCCAGGACTTGAAGTGATGTGCGTAATAGTACAATGTCCTTAACCCAATAGTGATCAGCACCAAATTCCTCCTCATTATAATGTAAAATAACACATACAGGTCATGAGAATTTGGCAAATGGTCACCACACATGAATTGTCTTTTAAACAAGTTCTCCCAATTAGAAATCAATAAAATTTATGGAGACCAGTAAGGAGAATTTGTATAGTGATGTTGGAGCTTAAAGGGTTAAAAGGTGGTCATGGGATGGGACTCGACTGTTCCTATAGAATGTATAGGAGATTTCACCCCACCACCCCCAACCCCTGTTTTTTCTACTTTGACAAATTATTCGGAATTGCAATACATATGGCATTTTTCATAATTACTTCAGATGTATGTACAGTGCTGCGTAAATATCTTATTTGCTTGAAATGTACAGAGGCAAGTTAAAATAATAATTTGTTAGGTGGAGGTTGCAAAAAGTAAAACAAAATACAATGCAATTAAAGTCTTCGATCGCTTTTTTTTTTTTTTTTTTGAAAATGGGGATTTTACAGTTAGGATTAAGTCCACACGAGAGCGATCAAAATCAACCCAAAACGGAGGTATTCGAAAATGCCACAAGAACTCGAGATTTGTTATTTTAAAAACGGAGTAATATGTGTGGACTCCGAGAAAGTAGGGAAAAGCATTAAGAAAACAAGCGCGGAGGACGCGTGATCCCGCGCGTTTTTCTTTCGTGTCCCCTTTCTATTCTACTGGATTTTCGCACCTGAGAACCTGAGACAGGCTAGAACAGCACAAAGGAAAGAGGGTGTATAACGTGACAGCAAAAACCTTTCTGAGAACGTGTTTTCAGATAAAAATAAAACGCACACGTGTAGTGGAACACACGCGTGTGCCTACCTTACCCCTATACTGTAGGCAAAGTTACAGAATGTAATTTTACTACTGCACGGAAGAATTTCAACGTGTGCCTTCACTACATGTATCTGCGCGTTATTGCATGGCGTAGCTTTCAACCTGTTCCTGACGTTCCTCTGTAATTGCTAGTCCATTGCTAGTCCTCTGTAATTGCTAGTGCGAGAACTACAGATGATGCGTTTCATTTTCTGGCAGATTGTGACAATTTCGGTCGAACTAAAACTGGACATGCAATAAATTGAAAAGCTTCAAACCAGTGCGACAAGTTTTCGAATTCAACGAGAACGCAAGAGAATTCATTAAAATCGATTAGAGCGCTTGAATCGACTGTTGAGTAAACGAGATTCGAAACCAACGCACGAGAGTTGAGACAGCGCATGGTAGTTGAGGAGAGCACACGAGAGTTGATAAGAGCGAATGAGAGTTAATGAGAGCGGTATGAGAGTTAATGAGAGCGCATGAGTGGGAGAGTTGATGAGAGCGCATGACAGTTATCAAAAGCGCAAGGGAATCAAGAAGACTCCCTTGCGGACCTTCGTGGACTTTCCGGTCTTATCCATTTTTATGAAAAATTGCGCAAAACCGAACTATGTGAGAATGAATGTTAGCTGAAAACACATTAGAGTTTGTGGTAATAGAAGACGGAAACTCGTCACAGACGGAATTCCGTCTATTTTTCTGTCTAAAGCGACGGTAAAATAGGACGGAAAACTCGTCCGGCTTAGACGGAAAACTGTGCTAAATTCATATTAGACGCGAAAATCACAAGTTTTTTCGCTTCCCCTGCTCTGAAGACGAGTTTTCCGTCCAAGACGGTTTTCCGTCCACTAATATGAACTCAGCAAATGAGAGCATGACTTTGCACGCTGTTTCGATGCTGTTTTACGTTGTTTTTTGTGAACAGCATTCAAGAACAAGCCAGAGGTGGTTCACACATATCTTAAGTGACCAACCAGTTACCGTGATTGTTAAAAGAAAAAAAGGACTCCACCAAGTGCATACCGGTACCTGCATGTAAAACAAGATCCATTAACAGTATATTTGATTTTGTATTCATAACACATGTTTTGGCAAGAGCTTTGCGGGTTCAATTTGCAGTGACATGACAAGTTACTAAACCATTCTTTCGTTCAACTTATGAAATTTAAAACATTTTCCGGCAGAGAAACACACCTTCATTATAAAGGTTTTCTGGTTGATAGATTTGTTGGGTGTGTGCGTGTGTGTGTTTTTCATTTGATTTTGCTATTTGATTAGCGAAGAAGATTAGGAACCCAACCCAGATACGTCTCCGGTTGTCAGAATGGACTAAAGACTTCAAGCTTTTCCGTTTAAATGTTACCTTTGCAGAAGGTATTATTGAAAGGTGTTCATATTATTTTATTTTCTCCCAATGTCTTTACTCTTATTTTCGAAGAGTAAAACAAATTCGATTTTCTCCTCACAACTAGCAATACATCACCACAATGAAGGTTGTTGAGAATGAAGAAAACAATCAAATAGCAGATATTGCTTTAGGAGTACGTGCGACGGCAGCGTGCATGCCAAAACGAAGACATTGTGAGAACTCTGGCAGAAATTCAGGCAAAACTCGGTTTGTTTGGGTTCAAAACTTAACAGGTGCACTGCTTCCGCGGGCTTAAAGTATGATTAACTGCAGGTGACATCTCCAAAGAAAATATCAGAAGGAAAAACAAATACTATTGCGTGGGAACAGTTCCTGAAAAATAATAAACATTACCAATCGGCAGATTTGCCAACCGACTATCTTTTCAACACTGTTCACAGCTAATTATTGTGAGGTTTTGGTAAAAACATGCAATACTGAGGTTTCAAATGCTGTAATATTTTTCTTGTGTATATGCATGCAACAGTCGCAAGCAGGCTGTTTGTTTTTCTCGAACCTACTTGTGTTATAAGCACTAGTATTGCCATTTATAGCAACTTGCATGCCACGGTCGCTTTAAAGAAAAAGTTATACCTTGTATTCGGCGTCGGTCCCGACTTATAAAAACACGAACAGTTAAATGTCCCATTCGTCTGGGATGGTTGCGGGTAAATCGGAACTTCTATTCCCTTGGCGTGTCCAAGATATCTACGACAACCGGCGTTCACTCCAGACTAATGAAATCATAAATTACATGGGTCTGGGATGTACGTATAATACTGGTTCAATTTGGTTTATATCTTCAAAAGAGTTCACAAATCAAAATGGCACAAGTTTTCCCGCGTCTTTGTTTTTATCACTGCCGACACAAACAGGGCTGAAACAGACGAGAAACAACGAAATTCTTGATCATCTGGGAGTTTCCCGACGTACGAAAGTACGTGCGTGCTGAAAATGAGAAGGATGCATGAAGCACACAGGTGTTTCGTAAGGATGGCAATTTTGTTAAAAATTGCGTAGGAGGTACATCTGGGTTTCCAAAAGGACGTTAATTTAGCCAGCTGCTGATATTTCCCGGGAGGACGTGATACCAGTTGCACATTCAACTGTGAAACTGCCGTTTCCGGATTGAAAGAATAAACCGCGAATAAATTAACCTGAGTGCCAACCGTTTTCACGAATCGATTCTTACTCATGCATACCCCGCGACTGGCACGCAATAAATTGTTAACCGATTTATAGGAAACAGTTGCCCACAAAAGTTGCCAAGTTTTGCTCGCCAGGTTTTCATATACACTTGCTTGGTAAAACGACAAACTGAGATGGCAAGGTTTTCCTTGACGAGTCTCCTTGTCAGTGCCTTGTTCAAGAACTGACACGCCAGGTTTTTAAAACACCATAACTTGTCAAGCAATGACACTCGTTCGTATGGGCGGCTAAGAATGCAAGAAAAACACAAGCACAACTTGGCGTGTTGTTCACACGGGGTAATAAAGCTTCTAAGGCTGGCAACTTCCATTTTAATGGGTCACACTGTACGATTTCACCCAGACTCAAGTATATGAGCCACCTTGTACAGCATAACAAACAGAACAAACAGCACCATAGGAAAGTACTGCTTAAAGTAGCTTTCATTTGAATGGTCAAACTTCCACAGACTCAAAAGTCAGAACCACCTTGCACAGCATAATAAAGAGTACGACAGGAAAGTACTGCTCAGTAGCTTTCATTTGAATGGTCACACTTTAAATTTCATCCACAGAGTCAAAAGTTAGAACCACTTGCACAGCGTAATGAACAGTACTACAGGAAAGTATTGCCTAATATAACATTCCAGGGGCACCCAACGGTTCGTTTCGGGGAATATCTGTTGGGAAGGCAGTAAATGCCAGAGATTTCTTTGGCGAAACATCACCTCGGACTTTCGTAACAAGACGAGTTATCAATTCCTGTTTTTTTGGGAGGGACAACTATGTCGTTCAGGTCAGCGAGCATCTTCGGAGAGTAGAAGATTTGGGTGGGGGTGTGCGGCGCGCTTCTGGAAATCCTTACCCTATTTCAGACCAAAATATGTGATTTTCCTTACCCTATTTCAGACCTTACCCAAAATTTGATACCCTATTTCAGACCAGACCCTAACCCTATTTCGATTGCGTAAACATTTGAGAAGGGCTTCAAATTCCCAACGTTAATCAAACCCAAGAGAGGCCTCTCTTGTCAAACCTCAGTTCTTTGGAGAAAAAATTTTGTAAAAAGGTAGCTTCTTGTGAGAACCATACAGATCCCAAATCAGAGTGCATAAACTTCACCCTATTTCAGACGAAAATGGTCAAAATCTATACCCTATTTCAGACCAAAAAGGCTCAAAAACCATACCCTTTGGCGCCACACATACCTATAAAGCTTATATCAGGGAGTGCCCCCCCCGGGGGGTGCACTTGACATTCGCTCGAAAGGTCACATTTTAGCCCGCCTTTAGTCCACAGACTTAAAATTTAGAACTGCGTAACAAAAAGCATGGTCTGATTCTAAGAGTGAAAGGGTTATGGCGGAAGAGGTTACTGATAACAACTGTTGAAGAATTCCGTATTTTTCAAACCTGAACAGCCCTACAGCGTGTGTTATTTCCCAGACGACATTCGAAACAGTGTGGAATGAGAAATCATTATGTCAACCAAATTACGGGTAACAGCAATTGCCATGTTACCTAGCTTGACAAGAATCGAATAAGAAAAAGAACAATGGAGTTCACAGGTTGCCTAAATATAAAGTTGCGTTTACTTGAACTTAAATACAATTAAAGGTGCATTAATTTTGCAGGTGGCAAAAAGGGAAGACATGGAAATACACAAAAGTCAGCTAAGAAACTAGATCAGTAAAATAATCAAGTGAATCTTCATTTTTGTTGGTCGTTTTAGGCTTAGTTCAAATGTCGGCCTTTTATGTGCCGAGCCTAATGCATTGTTTTTACTAATTTGCAATAGGTTCCCGGCATGAAAAGATCGACGTTTGAACTAAGCCGGTTAAACATTGAACCGAATGTGAAATCCCGCAGCCGCAGAACAACTACACTGGTGATTAAGGACGGTGCCTCCTAATACAGATGTATTTTTGCAAAGGTTACGACTTTGGGGGAAAAAGCAGATCTTTGCAAGAGTTATTGGAATCCAAAAAGAAAAATGTGGTAACCACGCATTTTTCAGAGATAATTAAGCAACCAGAATTCTAAAAAGGCGTTAAAATGCAAAGAATATATGGCAGTTTCTTTCCAAATTTAAGCTCAATTATCTTTGAAAAATGCGGGTTACCCCCAATTTTCTTTTTGGATTCTGATAGCCCTTGCTAAGATCTGCTTTTTCCGCGTAGTCATAAACCACGAAAAAATATTGTTGTATTAGTGGGCAAATTCCTTAAGAAACCTGATTATCCCGAGATGCGCAGAACGTATGCGCAATAGCAAAAGGAGGCACCGTCCTTAAGCTTTCAATTAAGCAAGTAACTGTCAGTTCGCGACCAAAGAAGTTTTTTTAAGCCCGACTAGCCAAGAGTGTGACAACTTCCAATGTGACTAGCCAATCGGAATTCGAGGAAACCGATAGGAAACCAACTCAATGCCACATAGGAATTTAAGTTGGCCTCGAATTCTTTTTGGATGATCAATCTCTTCGAAAGTTAACGAATTATTACAGGCTAATAAAAACAGTTTTGCGCGTCACGCTGTCAGACAGTGTGACAAAAAAGATGATTTTAATGCGTAGCACTGGTGTACTCATAAAAATAAAAACTGCGTGGAAAGAATGCTTATAAAAGCTGTCAATGAAGAAGACTTTTCGGAGATAACCCCTTCACAAATGTTATAACATTTTCAGCATTAACACTGATGAAGGGTCACCTGAAAACTTCTGTTTGAGTAACAGAGCCGCATTTTCGAACAACTTTCCAATCTCGTCCCCAGAGCCCTCTCTCTTCTTATACCCGCGAACGACGACGAACCTAGGAATGAGGCTGGCAAATTCTCTCGGAAATCTGCAAATTAGAAACTCTTCAGTTGTTTTAATCTTTTGGTACGACGGTTTAGCTTCGACTCAGAAAAAAAAAAGAAAAGAAAAAAGTGGAGCATCTCTTTATTAAGGACACTTGTTCACTCTACGTTGTCCTTCACCCGTTTTACACAGAAACCCCGTCTGTAGGCCGTTGTGAAAAGAGTTAAGAAATTTACAGTTTCTAATGGCACGTGGGACGTTCGTGACATAACCTGAATAAGCACCTAGTAAATATGACCCAGTCAACTCTCCAAGAACCTCTCTGCAGCCCAGTGGTTAGAGCATCCGACTGAAGGCACATTTTGTCTTTTGATTCAGTGGAGTTTTCCTCTTTTTAAGTCACACTTATTAATTCCTGTATCTCCGATTTGGATTTTAAAACCTTCATCTAAAAAAAAAACTGTTACCTATGCCCACTCCTGCACGAAATGTTCCTGAGAATTCCAAAAGTAACAATTAAGTGTATTCTCGACGACAAAACGAACCATAGTCAGTTTTGACAATTTTTCCAAAAACACGAGAAAAGTTTAAAAATATGGCCCAGTTACAAGCCATTTTCAACCTACTTATCCGCAGTCAAAAAGGAATTATTAACACTGAGTTTCAGTAAGTTAGTATAGTAACTTGAAAGTTTCTACAGATAGCTGATAGTCTCCTAATTTACGACAGAACTTTCGTCATGCCTTATACCAGTAAATATTTATACTTATAGCCAAGTAGATTTGAGATTTCTGTGGAAGATAGGAGACAAACTGTAGGGAACATTTTGAGACTTTTATGGGTTCGTCGAGCGTCGATGTCAGTGCGTTGACAATGGCAGTGTCGGAAATCAGGGCGTTGAAAATGGCGAGGAGGGTGTTCGGTGAAAACAATTAATAGACACTTTGTGTGTGCGTCCGAAACTTTTCGAAGTTACAACAGAAGAAACGTTCGTTTGCCAAAAAGTACATTTTAAATTTTAAAATACCTTTATATGAAGAAAGCGTATGGGCAAAAACGACAAAAGCTTAAAGATAAAAAAAAATTCGGCTCAGGGGTAACGCTGATTGGTATAAGAATCAGAGCGGTTTATTGATAATTATATCACCTTTACCCAGTTAAATTTAAGTCCAAGTTATGTTTACATCATCTTCGCTTCGTTGCGTTTAATGTCAAAATTCTCGGTATATTCACAACGCGGAGCAACGGGGTGGAAAAAAACGAAACGAGAATAGACGCAATTAAATCTTAAAAATCCCAGAGTGCAGCAATAACAATTCAAATAAATGTAAAGAAGATCCTCGCAGTTATTAACGCAACTTATGCAGTTGCGTTAATAGTTTCAGGCTTTCTTTTCGCAACTGCATAAGTTGCGTTAATAACTGCGAGGATCTTCTTTACATTTATTTCTTAATTCCGCAGTTCAAATATATGAATTTCATATATTCATAATTTCAATAACAATTCAATAACCTGTCGAATTTAGTTCCGTAACTTTAGATTCTGCGGATGAAAACCTAAAGTGTGACATTAAAATCAAAGCTATAGAGCAGAACTTTCCTGTGGTGTGTTTGCTTTTTATATATTTTTTTCGAAATGAAATTTGAATGTTTTTCCTGCAACGAGGAGTTGTGAAAAATGTTTTTCAGCTTTGCCCGGTTCTCAAATAGGCTAGTTTTAAAGTTTTCAAGGCTAAAATATCTTCTTTAACCTCTCCACGAGTGGTTAATACCGTTTATAAACAGAGAGGGGAAATTTTATTTTACAAAGAGAGAAGAATATGTCAAAATGTTTATCAAGTTGATTTTTATTCAATCGCGGTAGGACGTATTACTTCTTCCGCTTATCCGGAAAACACGGAGATTAAAAAGCATCCCACGAATTTATATTCAACTTAATAATTTTCTGTTTTGATTTAGAGGATCTTAAGCGTGCACCTAGTCCCGTTCCGTTCTGCGAAGTCTATTTAATTTACTTAGTTTGCCCCACGCGCATAAAATCTAAATTAAAATCTGTCAAATCCAGCCGTCGTGTTATTGAAGAAAATTCTTAGTTTACACAAATCCAGTTTGTGGTGTCGTTCAAGAAACTTCTTATTTTGCGCAATAAGTAAAAACAGTAGGATGTTTATTTACATCCGTTAACAACGAATTTTACAACTAGAAAACACCATCGGTGCAAACTGACTACAGATTGCATAACATTTACTTCTGAACAACTTAAAAACGAACGACGCAAGCCATTCAAAAATATGATTGTTTTATTTTTTTCACGTTTGTTCATTAGGAGTTTTAGACTTGGGAACACCAACGTACAATAATCACACAGATTGCAAAAGAGTTAGCATTAAGCAACACTAGGAACACGGAGGTTGTAAAATCGTTAAAAATATCAGTTATTACCTATTTCAAGTTCGTTTTATGGCACTCTCTTTGATGGAGTTTCTTCAATTTCTTGATCGTTATCAATGTTAATATTACGAGTTTCAAAATAAAAATTGGCCTTAAGACTGGAATACAATTGCTGTTGATCCCAGCTATTTCCTATCCTCAAACAACGGCATTTTTTTCGACTTTTTGGCATTGACAACTGGATAAGGAGGTGTAAATTATTTCGAGAAAGCATAAAATTGGTACTACGGCTGACTTCCTGTAAATTTACATAAATTGGTGGTAAGTTCGCTCGAAAGGTAACACCTTTTTCACCTTCAAAGATTGATTACTATCTTAGAGAGAATTTGTATATACCACCATAAATTCGAACTGGTTGAGAAATTCTAGGGCACCAGCTTAAAAACCCGTTTCCAATTTAAGCTCTAAAATCAACCCATCGAAGGCAACATACCTCCAAATAAACAGTGTCAGAAAATTTTACCAAACAATTCAGTTAATCAATTCATTGCGAAATCATATCTCCATGAGCTGACTAAAACTAAAAGCTAAAAACGTTAATTCAACCGAAACAAAACAAGGGTCGTACGAAAAATAAAAACAAATATAAAAGTGCTAGTACATTGGCAACGTCTTGCATAAACATTATGTTAGCAAGCACATTCTCAAATTTGATCAGCTTGTAGAAACTTGGTTGCAAGTTCGACGATCAGTTGACGTGCAGAACTAATATAACATAGTTTGCAAAAAAATTTAACACCAAAATCTTTTTGCGAGCCACAATATTGCGACAGCAATAATTAATAAAAGCTCGTTAATTTTCATGTCACGTGTAACGGAAACATTTAGCAATCTTCTAAGTCCAGCGAGCATATTCTAGCAAATCCGGCGTCGATTATTTTCGTATATTATGAAGTTAAATGTACAATTAGTAACCAAGTGTAAACTTCCCATCAGAGAAGAAAAAGACAAGAAAAGATTTTTGTAATGCTCTGTCTAAAAACGATTCAATATCAATACCTTGAAAAATAAAATTTGAGTTTGAAATTTTCACAGCTCAGGTGACAAAAATGTTCTGCTTTCCAATAGATTAAGTAGAGTGCCAGTTTTGATTAAAAAACAGACCGGTTGCTGCGAGACTTGAGACCAGAACGGGGAAAAAATAGTGTGAGTGCCTCAGGAGAAAGATAATGCACCTATGTGGCCCCTATCCAATACAAGACCAGCTTCGTGTAGATCTTTGAGAGTTACTTATCGTATCGCTGTCAAATATGGCGCTCACTCGCAAGCCTGTGTTGGCATAATCTTTCGTATGAGACCTTCCGGGCGAAAAATTGCCTACAAACATCTGGTAAAGGTGGCAACGGCCAATCAACAGCCAGCATTCGCGGCCACTTGAGTCCACTTGCATAATCAGGTCGAATATAATACAAACACCGGCGAACGTATAGAGACTGTTTTGAAAAAGCAAAAAAGAAAAACCCATTAACAGATCGGCAGGACCGCCGCGCAGCGTTTCGGTCCGTTGAGCAAACGTATTGCGGGGCAAGGGAAAGCGAGCGGTGAACTTGGGCGGGAAAAGAAACACGCGCGTGCGGCCCGCCTCACCGCGGCAACGGTATCAACCGGCAAGAACGACGCACTTTAATGGCTTTATTTTCGTAATTTCGAAAGAACAGTCGAAGGATGATTGGCAGCCAGCTGGCGGTCTCTAAGCACGTGGGACGTGCAGTGACCTCTCGATATCACCTGTTTGTTTAATAAATCAACCCTATCGCAAGAAAACGCATACGACACCTGTCTCGGAGTTACCGCATACAGAGCAACGATGCCATTTGATTGGTCAAAAGACTTCGTCTCCAAAGCGACCATTTTGAGTTCTTCGAGGCAGGTCGCCTCACATTCAACAGGTTGTTGGTTATTTTTTCTCTTGGGAAGAAAAATTCTAGGGTTAATGTTTTAAGCTGCGCTCTTTCCTATCGACATAGCGTCATTTTCAACCCCTTGAAGAGGAAATAAAAGGGAACAAAGCAGAAGATCATGTACTGTAAGAGCGATGTGATAGCCAGCCCCCAGACATCCGGCGGATCAACAATCCTCCCTTCTACCGACTTGGCATTATTAGATTTGCATTATTTTGCCACTTGAAGCGGAAAGGAGAATACAGCTTTAATTGGCACTGTCCGTGGGGACTTCTCAAAATAAAGATCGTGAATCGAGATTGCAGGCTTAAGCCCGCGCTCGGCCGAAATTGCCAGCAAAATAGTAAAAAATGACCACGGGAAAAAGCTGGCCCAAATTCTTAACTCTGTTTTGGCTCTATATTTCGGGTAGCCAAGAAACGGGACATAATTAGCCGTTCTCAAAACTGGCCTCCGCCCTCTTAAATCTTCCCACGGTAACTTTATTATTCATAACCGAAATTACGAGTTGATCTTTCCTAATATCCCCGCCAACGCAACGATTCCGCTTGTTTGCTTGTACTACCCTAACTCTCTTGTCCACTCCAAGCGATACAACACAAAAATCGCGATTTCGCCAAGGAGTTCTGCCGAGCCGAAGAGACTACGTCAAATAAAAAACTATTTCGAGTGCGCCTTTCTTATTCAAAACAGTCCAAAAACGAGATGCAAATTTTGTCATGTTGTGACAATTCACTGACAATCCTTTAGTGTTATAAGTCATTACCGATGCGCTGTTCTATTGTTCAAAGCACGTGGCATGAATTCGAAACAAACTGGACAAAAATGATCGCGTAACCTCCACGTTTTAAAGTGGAACCGCACGCACGAAATTCACGCGCGCGTGAAGCAAACCAAAAAGCCAGAAGCACCCAAGGGTTCTCAAGCGACCAAGAACGCTCAAGGAACGATAACACGGTAATTTTCACCTGATTCGGGTGTTCTGATGAAATTCGTGCCTCGGCTCAACACTTGGCGCGCAAACCCATTTTAAAAAACACACCGAAAACGACCAAGGAGCCGGCAAATGGACCAATCGGAGCAAAGCAGGGGCGGAGCATTGAGCGGGTTTTGCTTCCCATCATTGGTTCCTTTGTGTTTAGCGTGAGGTGACGTGTCACGGCGTCACACAGAAACCAACGCAAGCTCAAAGTCGGATGTAAATTAAAAATAAGAAATTGCCACGATCAGTTTGTGCTTGTTCACTCGCTGTTAACGTGTCGAACCGAGCGCAACGGAGCTCGAACTCCTACGGACCGTGATACGATAACTGATTGCACCTGTGGCTTCAACGAACCGATACAGAACCAAGCGACTGGCTAGCTTGGAGCAAAACACGACTGCTTCTCCGCGCGTAAAACTATAGAGGATAGGTTTCGTCCCCATTAACTTGAACGGTGTTGTAATGATGGTTTTCCAAGGAAGTGAGCTCAACTCGCCAAGCCCGCCGCCTCAAGTACCCACCGTGGAGGAGACAGAAGAAGAATCTAAAAAGTCGCATCAACACGTTAAACGCCCTATGAACGCGTTCATGGTCTGGAGCCAGATCGAGCGGAGAAAAATGGCAGAGGAACATCCAGACATGCACAACGCCGAGATCAGCAAACGCCTCGGTAAGCGCTGGAAGCTGTTATCGGAGAGCGAGAAGAGACCGTTCGTGGAAGAATCAGAGCGTCTTCGTATCAGACACATGCAGGCTTATCCAGATTACAAATACCGGCCTCGCAAGAAGAAACAGCCGACCAAACAGAAAAACGGCGGCGCGCAAGAAACTAAAAACTCTTCTTCGACTTCTGCGGAAGGACACTCACACTCGCGAAAGAACCTCACCGAGGCAGCGGGAACGAAACGCGAAGCCCTCCCCGGCGCGCACGGATTTCCTGGACTCGGCTCTTCCAAGAAGCATGGAAATTCACATGGAGAACCACCGTTCAAGAAACAGCGCCGCGACTTCGTTTCACCAATCACACCACCACCGAACGTCCCTGACGCGATCGGCACAACGCCAGAAGACCCCATCGATCAGCTCTCCTTGTACGATGACTTCGAGCATGCCTTCAAACAAGATCAACAAGTTCCAGTGATGAATCACAGCCAACAGATCCCAAACTCTTGGCCGAACCTTGAATTTGGCAACGTGAATTTCAACGGATTGCCTGTCTCTCCTTCACTTGATTTGAACGGAGCAAATGGTGGCCAATTTGATTTTCTTGATCTTTACACCCCACCAGAGGTATCTGAGCTAATTCAAGGACAGTGGCTTGAGAACTCTTTAGGACATTTGTAGATAGCTGATTTCAATTTTCGTCGTTCACGGCCAAACCGGTGGAAAAGACACTGTTTTTAACTTGTGGTATTTTCGCTCCAAACCATTTTTATAAACTCTGAGACACGCGGGGTCTTGTTGTGACCCTCCGATTTTTCTAACAGCCAAGGACACGTTTTTCTGTGCATATTTTTTTCGACCGAAGAAGTTTATTTCGTTCTTTTTGTATCGATTGATATGTATTCTCGTTTTAGAGAGCTTTTATTACGATAATTGTACAAAAAGAGGATTCTAAATAATTTAATAGTGTTGTATTTTTACTAAATTCTCTCTTACCTCGCTGTGAGGAGTGCGTTTTAAAGTGAATCGAAATTGAAGAAGAGAAAATTATAATACCATTATTATGAAAATTAAAACTGCTTGTGTTTATTCTCAAATACGCGCGCGCTGATCACGCATGTATCAAAGTAGCTCGCGGATAACTGCTTAAAACAAATTGAAAAAGCTAAACGCAACAGAAATCGTTTCGTTAGGAGACCATGGGCATTTCACATTCGCCGCCATCAGAAAGTTATGATTTCAGCCAAAAGTTGCAACACAGTGTTTGATTAGCTGCGCTCGCTGAACGCATCACTGATCAAACTGAATTTTTTATGACCGAAGAATAAAAACTAGCGACGGGTAGTTCAAGTTTTGCGACTTGTACCGAGAGAAAAAAAAAAACAAATCGAAGTGACTATAAGTCAACATGGATAACGCGGCGGTTGAAATCGCGACATTTTGCGCGTTCACTTTGGGTTCAAATCGCGCCATTTTATCGGGCGTCTCTTGTCGTTTTGGGCGGGGTATGACGCTTACATCTGTGTTTCGCACCGCATATTTTAAAATGGAGCTTTCCGAGGCATTTAAATTTGAATTAAAGTTGATTAGCTGCTCAAAATAATCCGCCTAAGAGGTGTAGTTCACGGGGTTGAGTAAATTGCACAAGGGCGCGCGGTTTCTATGTTTCTAACCCGACGTTTGATCGCGTTGCGGGAAACTCGGGTTTTCCCTGCTAAAACGTGTCCACTTAGAGTTTAACATAAATATTTTATGCGATCGTAATGGAACGTAGCTAGAAGCAAGGTCCAGATTACGTTTTTGATTGAAGTAAGCAAAACAAAATCATCGGATCAAATCAGCAGCTCAAAGCAAAAATATTTCAAAACATTCTACTAGACACACTGCCAACGTAAAAAAGCTGACACGAGGTAGTGTTTATCTATTTTCAAATAAACCTAAAATTATTCCTCGTGTTTGTTTCCTTTGGTGGCTATCAACGTATTCAACTGTTAATTTGCAGTCATTTGCAGCAAAGAATAAAATCTCGTGGGGTTATGAATTAGCGCGTGTTTGCAATGGACGCGAAACTCTGCTTTTCAAATGTTGGCTTTCGCAAGAGTGAGCTTACAGTGAGGCACGCGTCAGAACGTGTTCCATTGTTTGCTGACCAATCAGCACGCTGCATTTACACAATCGTCAACAATGGAAAACAATGACTGGCGCGTGCGGTCAAAATCCCACCCGTCGATTGGCTCAAGCGAACTTATCGCACATGCCAATTGTAAATTGTAATGTCGCGGGGTTTTCCTGTTTACAAATGGGCCACTTTGCACGCTAGGCTAAAGTGATTATTTGCCGAGATGAGCGATTCCAATAACTTCGTCTTAAAACGGATCGGAACGTACGACCTTACTGGAACTCGGTTGGGAAAGGGAAATTTTGCATTTGTGGAGCTGGCGACGAATCGCGTTACAAAAACCAAGGTTTGTTCGACAAGTTTGCCTTTTGATTCCAAAAGCATCTACAAACGATTGTTCGGCGACTTAATTACACCCACTGTGCGGCATTGTCACGCACTGTGGGTGTACAGAATGCGTATTATTCAACGGTTTAATTAGGCGAGGCGACTTGTTTTATTACTGATTATATTTTGTTTTTCCGCTGCTTAACTCAGCTTGGTTATATTATTAAACTCGATCTCCTAGGTTGCCATGAAAGTGATAGACACGAGAAAAATCAAAGATGACTATGTGAAGAAGAATATTCTACGGGAGGCTCTACTGCTCAAGATAGTCCACCACCCGAACATTGTTCGATTATACGAGACGTTAAAACAGAACTCGATTTACTGCATCGTGACCGAGTTTGTCCCCGGAGGCGAGCTGTTGAACTATCTGCGAAGTCAAAACGACTCAAAATTGAGCGAATCACAAGCCAGGCCGATTATGAGGCAGTTGATTTCTGCTCTGTACCATATGCACGAACAAGGAATTGTGCATCGGTAAGGGAACCCAACCCTTTACTTCAATTAAAGAGTAAATTTGAGAATCTTTCTCAATTCTCAGTTTGGATCATATGAAAAAACAAATAGAACCACCGAAAACTAATACTTAATACTTTTGATTTTAATGGACACACTTTCGGATTTTTACCCACAGACTCAAAAGTTAGTACCACCTTGTACAGCATAACAAACAACACCACAGGAAAGCAACGTTCATTTGAAAGGACACACTTTTACGATGTTACCTATTGAGTCAAAGGATAGAACCATCTTGTACAGCATAGTATACAACACCACAGTTATTTGCCGCAAGAACTTACAGGATTTCATCCAAAAACTCAAAAGTTTGAACCACAAGGTCGACTCTCGGAACGCGTTCTTTCGGTGCAAACAATCACACGTAACCTCGTGTGCTTTTTGTTGTGTTTATTTGGGGTTAAGGTTGCTAAGATATTAAAAATGAACTGAAAGCGGTTGTACAATTTTGCTCGAGAAAAAGAACTATTTGTAAGCTAGCACAAAAAGCTACTCTTAGAAAACGGTGCCGCAATTTTTAATGGTAATTTGAGCTTCTAGTCTCTTGGAGATCAGAGAGAAGCGAGAAAAATGTCCCCATATTGAGACTGTGTGAGAGAGATCGCTTCGTCTTGCTGTGATATAAATAAAATTACAAATTCAAGGCACGTAGAATAAATTCTGCAGTATAAAAAGCTACAAATCTAGAAACACAAGGATTTATGAGGTAAAAATGTGGTAAGTTGTGAAAAACAAATTGTTTCTTTTGAAAGCAACGCAATCTCACTTTATCTAAGCGACGTATTTTTACAATACCGTTTCCTCCGCTATTAACACTAGAGGAAAAGCTCAAAATGGCTACATTTGTTTTGTGTTTACAACACTCTTGGCTTTTGTTTTAGTATTTGCTTCCCTATGAATACATCGCGGTTATTAATTACATAGCTTGCGGGTGTTTCCGAGCGACTGAATAAATTGCCGTTTCTAAGATCAGCTTTGAAAACCGAGTAAATTTGAGATAAATGTCGAAGGAAGTTTATTTCCTCTCATTTCAACTAAATATCCGTCTGATTTCAATTTTAAATATCTAGTCTTCCTTTGCGAAAACGTAAACGAACGAAAATCAGAAATGTTTCCGCTATAGAAATTTTAACGTTCTGTACATTTTGAACAACAATTACACAAGGCTTTCTGTGTATGGTAAAAGCAATAAATCAAAAGCGGCATTTTTTCTGCTCTGTTTTTCAGGACGAAAATAAAGAATTTCTCGAAGTGTATTTCATTAACAGACACGATAATCGATGTATTGAAAACAAAAATAGGACTTCCGAAACTTTTAGATGGAAGCTCTTCAACTTCTCGCTTGATTCTGGAAACCGTTTAGCCAGCTGTCGGCGTGCTTTTTATCTTCTTTTATCCTTTCCAAAATGTATTCAATTGTAAAAGGCACAAATCTCTCTGCTTCTTGTTATTTTGTCTGAAAATGGGAGATAAAATTAATGAGTCTGTTAATTTCTGAAATTAGGGAAACATCTGCGTGAATATCCCCAACAGTTTCATAAATAATTGACGAGATATTTTCCAAGCGAAGGAAAAACATTTTGAACGAAGCAACAAGTGTCAAAAAAATTTCGGCTTGTTTTATAACGCACTTGGGAAAACTTTTAATCAAAACAACCAAAAACAACCAAGCGCTCATCAGAATCGTAGAGCAATAATTTCTGACTTAACGACCGCCTTTCCGGGAGAAAATTTGCGAGCAAAATATTGCGCGATATAAAAACGTCAACAGAGAAAATGAATATATTCATGCAATTAATTATACGAACCAATAAATTTGCAATTGTTTGCGTTCAAACAATACGCGGAAACTACGGAGAAGCTATACGGAGAAAAGAAAACACCTTGCTTATACAGTGAGAAAATGTTTAGTAAACTCTTGGAGGATGTTATGACGAATAGGAATGTGTTTTATACCAAGTAATTTTGAAATATTCATGCACAACCAAGTAGGGTTTTTATATTTTCAGTTGTTAAATTAGACACTACACTTGCCAATAGTATTTAACATGTCAATCAAACCGTCTCCCCTAGAACACACCCTGGCTATTTAATGCCCCACCTTTACATAAATCCACAAAATATTGAATTTATTCAGTACAAGCTAGGATCATTTGAGTGAACAAAGCGAAAATATAGGTCCGAAATGTGTACATATTGAGCGATTGAATTGATGACAATTTACTGACAACAGCTGAATACATGTTGAGCTGTTTAGCATCTGATCAAGAGTAGTTAGAGAGAGAGGAACTGTTATGCTATCTTCTCTTTAGTTTGTGAAATATAAATAATTGAGCTCTGAGATGTTTTTCTGGTTTAAGACTTGGAAGAATAAATGCCACCGCTTGAAAGGATTCACATCTATTATTTCACAATTTGAAGGATTTTTAAGCTAGGACCAACCACCTACAGTAGATCAACAGTACAGGAGAGTAAACTACAGCTCACTTGCTTTCACTTGAATGATCGCAGTTCAGGTTTAACATTTCATCCACAAACTCAACAGTTAAAAGAACTTAGTGTAGAACATTTAACAGCACCATGGGAAAGAACTGCTTCTAAGTTTTCACTTGAATGTTCACAATTTGGTATTTTATCCACAGACTCAAAAGTTAGAGCCAACTTGTACAGCATAATAAACAACCACAGGAAAGTACTGCTCAGTAGCTTTTATTTGATTGGTAACACTTTAGGATTTCATCCACAGACTCAAAAGTTAGAGCCACCTTGTACAACGTAATAAACAGCACCACAAAGAAAGTACCTCTAAGTAGCTTTCATTTGAATGGCCACACTTTAGGATTTCATCCACAGTCCAGTCTCAATCTAGTTACAACCACCATACACAGCATAAAGTATAATTGTTTGCTTTTGAAATAGCTTTTATTTAAATGGAAACACCTTGGGGTTTTTACAGTCATGCATCTTTCAACTAGGTAAAAGAAAAGTGCATCCACCATTAGGTAGATTTTGCTTCTTTCAAATTTATTAACTAATTTATGCATGTCCAAATTCAGTCACACCTTTTCTTGACAAAGAGAAAGATCAGACGTTTGGCTTAGAGGGTATGACACATACATAAATTTTCATGCCTACAACTGTAATTCTTCACTGTGTGATTTGCAAATTTAAAAACAATAACATTTCTTACTTAGATCCAGTAAGGAACAAGTTCAACATCATACATGAGTACTCTGAAGACATTTCTTATCTCTAAAAAGTCACCTAAAACATATTCTTAATTACTGGTATTTCTCATTAGTTAAAATTATGATGAATTTTCCATGAGAGATGGAAAATTCATCATTTAACTAATGAGAAATACCAGTAATTAATTGTCTTGCATCATCCTCTAGCTTTAGTATAAAATGTTATAAAATATGCCAGCTGCAAAATATAATTTTTCTTCATTAAGTTCGTTTCTTTCCTTGTCATTTTGTTCTGTACAAACTTACTTTTAAACATTTCTCAACTCTTATAATTTTTTGATAAATTATTTACTTATTTTACTTATTTAATTACACTCACACTACTTTATTACTGTAAGTTTTGCATTACAAAATTGAGGGGCTCAATGAAAAAAGGGCTCAAGTGGATTTGGCCTTTAAGTTTATAAATTGCTCCAAATTAGCTCTTCTTCAAGCTTCACGGTATAAACACTGGTTTCATGTAGAATTTGAAGGCTTAAAACTACAAAATTAGTTTACTACTTTTATACTAGCCTGCAAATACAGCCGCGGAGAGGTGGCTGTATTTGCAGGCTACTGTTAAGC
>Ga0126336_10000229_pt1 | contig 19282 bp, 12 predicted proteins | sample SidCmetagenome_FD_92530 | JGI IMG/M metagenome (GOLD analysis project Ga0126336, IMG submission 92530) | Coral microbial communities from El Islote,Puerto Morelos, Mexico - Siderastrea C C metagenome | ecosystem: Host-associated > Invertebrates > Cnidaria > Coral | place: El Islote,Puerto... | reverse complement strand
CTTTTTTTTGAAAAACATTCAAAAATTTTTTTTTCCCTTTTTTTTTTTGGGTTTACATCCCTCCTTTTTTTAAGGTCCCCGAGGTGTTTTTTTTTGGCCTTTCAAGGGGTTTTTTTTTGGGGGGGGGTTTGGGGGGGGGGGGGGGTGGTGGCAGTTTATGGGAATTAAGTTGTTGTATCTGTCAGTTAAGTTTCCTTAATTCCTCTCTTCTTAAATTGTTCTGTTTTCTTATCTCAGCTCGTGAAGCAATGACGAGTCATGTGACATCCACATCTCCCACGTCAGAACAACGCAACAGAGAACAGATGACGTACAGGTACAAAATAACACTCCACCCAGCTTTGGTCACGCCTTCTAAATTTAGCTCAATCACACGTGTTTGATGTTTATTGTGTTGCTTTCTAGCTGGGTCTACAGACAGGCTGTTGTCCATGAAGACGAAGAGAAAAACATCATGGCCGGCCGAAAAGAGTATGCACCAGATAACAAGACCAAGAAAACGTCACCACAAAAGTAATTATTCTTAAGGTGTCATTTAATCGTCCATTCCACTTGATTGCAATAGCATCTCACACCATTTGATTACTTCTTTTTTTCTTCAGAAGTAATCGTTCTCCTGTAAATCTCCCGCACATGGATCCAGTGGTCTTGTCTGGACGCACCCTCCCCCTTATAGTAAGGAACCATTCATCTTCAATCTCAGTGCTGCGCGCCGTACTGTTGTAACTTGCTCAAGTTTGTATTGGTTTTTGACAACTTTCTGATATCTTTTGACTACTTTTGTTCCAACTGACCAATCAAGTCCAAGTTCTGCGAGTGTAGGAGTCGCAAGCGCAAACGCCAAGCTTCACAAACATTCACCATTTGACACGGAAACCAAGAAAAAAATGTCAAAAACTAATCCAAAACTTTGCACAAATGGAAAACGGTACGTCGCACAGCAGTGTATTTTAAATTACTTAATTGGGTGCTGAAAGGTTGAGGGTAAAGAGGCCGTGTTGGATAGACTTAAGCACAGACGTTCTTCAGCCACGGATGGCAACCGGAAGCTAAAGGTTTTCCTTTTGATGCATGCTGATGCCAACACGTCCATAACAGCAAGCCAGAAGATACCAAAACAAGAGTTTTTCAGCCTTTGATGAAGAGCAGTAACAATCCAACAAAGGAAACATTCAACTCCCGGTTGACGTTCGTGGGTCAAAAACGTCTGTGCATAACTTCCCTATTACCCCCTTGAAAACCCTTCATGTCAGTGAACTGCAGTATCCATCTATTATTTAGTGCCACTCGTGGGACGACTTAACTGAACTGTATAAATCGTGAACAACTTGTTCGACTTGAATCCAACCACCTTAGTCCCCAGCTCTTTGAATCCTGGACTCTACCTTAGGCGGGGGTATTTGTCTGTGAAATTAGCAGGTGATTTTATTGATTTAGTTATTCGTTTATTTTCAGTCCAGTCCTCTGTTCTCTGAATCTTTGGAGCAAACTTCACTTGAAGGACCCTCTCCACGAAGAAACTCTTTGTCTTCAGGTAAGCATGCCGATTCTTTGGAAATCCTTCAGTATCGTCTGAAATGTATTCCGTTTAAAGGACAGGAAACTCGTTTTACAGTAAAACTATCCTTTAATTGTAGCAATTACCGTCAGGGAATATTTACAAATTGTTTAGGTTTGGGTGAAGTGCGTGTTGTTCACTCTGTTTACTTCTTAGAGGGTCGCTTGCGTTTTCCCGCCATCAAAACTCACTCCGTGCCCAACCTTCTAGCCAGGTCCACGGCCAGTGGAGATCAGCCAATCAAAACAGAGAAGAGCAACAGTGCTGGTGCCAGAATTAACAGGGAGCCTAGGAACAAGAGATGACAGGACCTAACAGGGAAACCAGGACAAAACGAAAAAGAAATTTCTGACTAATACCGTGGCAGTTACATGGCCAATTTCCTTCTTGTATATATAGATCATATATGCATGGATTTTTGCGCTATAGAAATAATAAAGTTTTTTAAAGTTATGTTGTCTAGGTGATGGGCTTTCTGAAAAATGGCGCCGCTTGTAGGCGGTGAAAGTCACCAACAAAACCACTCTTTCTGTATTTTTCTTCTAAAGAAAAAAATGGTTCTGAAAAGTAATTCGTGGTTTACGGGTGTGTTTGTTAAAGGACTTGGAATGTAAGGCGTTTTTACGTGGATATGAACATTTATTTATTTCGACACAACTCAAGCTTGCGTTGTTACTAATGTGTTACAAAGAGACATTTCAGAGCGAAAATGTAATTAAAAGAGTTAAAAAATAATTCATTTGAGTGTCTTTCTTTCCAAGCAAAACGTAACGTTTCACATTACATTTTATTTTGTTATAAACAACATGCCTTGACGTTCTTCATCTTTCGGTTAACTTTTGACTTGCTTTAATTTGTTTTGTACTACGACAAAATAAACACTAAAATACAAAAAGATTTTTTTGGATGCATTTGTACAAAAAACATTTCTTATGCAAAGATAACCATATGATTTTAATGTGTTTGACATCCACTATGCTTTTACGCTCCTCTTCTGGGCATATTTATTTTGTTTGTACGATTTATTCACTTTATAGAACTCTGTTTCTCTAATCTCATCGTTTCTAAAATTGCCCTACTCATTTTCTGTTATTTCTTCTCCCTCGACTATTATAGTACTAAAAGTTACCAGTGACCAGGCCCAGTCTTAGCTCTTAACTTTCACGTAGGTCGCTCGTTAAACTCGTTCCCAGTGTCTTCGGGTTGGGCAATCCAATATGGCGGGACTGCCCAAGCCAAAGACCCTGGAAACGAGGTTGGTCGCTCGCTAAACCTTCCGCGTTTCCGCAAGAGCGTTTTACCAAGCGGGACAAAAATGGCGCCTGATCACAGGTTACCTGGGCTCGGTTGATGAAAGTCGAGTCACTAATGCTAATCCAGGGGTAAACGTCAAACGGTATGGAAATGAACAACAAGAACTGTTTTAAAGAAATTCTCATTGAGAAATAGAATCAGTCTGAATTCAAAATGGACGCTTATCCTTGGTTAGAGTAATCGCGCTTTGAACAAGCGTGTTCGGTAAATAATTCTGAAGACACGTTGGTTTTCAGTTTGTTGTCCCATCACAGTATGCTTGCTCCAACACTGGTCAGATTCTGATGAAAACACAGCACACATGCCGCCTCTGGGACGCAGTGTTTGTGGAAAACGTGACCTGAAAATCAGAATTTTAAACGCAATAAATTAACTAACATTACAACTGATCTCGAAGAAACAAAACAACACACGGTGTCGCGCTGACTGGTTTAGCCGCCATCTTGAATAACAGGGAGCAAAATCTGGGAAGAGTGCAAACCTAACACTTCACTCCCCACGTCAAACACCTCAAACGTTTTGCACTATCCCCAGACCTCGCTCTTCGTCTCGTCTAACGTGACCTGAAAGCAAAAAGCTCTTTGTGATTTGCACTACAATATGTATGCGACGTGGGAGTGAGACACGTTCAACTGCATTGTACTGCAAACGTGAAACGTTTTCTGTTGAGTGGTCTCCTCAGAACAGTCTTTGCAAAATTCTGTTGTTGTTAGTATACGTAATTTTTCATGAGTTTGCATATCTTTACAGTAATTTGCAAGCACGTGCATATCTTTGTATACATTTACATAAATTTAAGAGCTAACTTACCGCACTCAAACATAAGAAGTCCTTGATTGCTTGTTGAGATTTGTTCACACAGCTTCAACGAACACACCAAACATTCACCGCTTTGAAAAAGAAGAGCGTTACCCGTGTTAAACAAGAATTCATGCTGTTTTGCACTTTCCACTTTAATACACTGTTGCCATTTGCCAAAGTTTTAATTCATTTTTGACAACACTTGAGCATCTTTCTGTTAATTTTTCCAAACTTTTAGTCCCTTAGCGTCTACCGTCCTACGCGCAGGCTTTACCTGTTTGGGATCACGCGAGAGCAACGAAAGCGCCAAAAAGAGAAGGTGAACGGAGAAGACACTCTGTTCGCGTGCGGAACCAATCTAGAGGGTATGCCTGAAGGCCAACGATTCGCGCTTTCCTAATGAGCTCAGAGCAGGCATATCTTTTGGTACTTACTCAGATAGGCGAATGTTTTGTCCCCAGTTGGATGCTAGAGAAAACGGAAACATGATATAAGTAAGGAAACGTTGATAGGATCAGCGAAATAACTGGAATGAATAGATAACAAGCGTCACAGTTACCTCCGTCCTCAAGTGTCCTAAACTGCCACAGGGAATCCAACTGAGGTTTAATGTCTTCCTTTAAATTTAAACGAATACGACAATTAAAATAAACATCTCCCACTCCAGGTTTTTTTCTTAAATCAAAGATGAAAACACTGAAAGTACCGCTAACCAGAAGGAATCACAGCAAGAAATAATTTCGGTTGTGGTGGCTTACCTTGGTTTTTGGACCACAAATTTCTTCTTCTTTACGAAAATTGTTTAACTGAAACCAAATAGGATCTGATATGAATAGAAAAGCTTTGACTTTGAAGAGTTCTTAGAAAATTTAAGTTAAGCGAAAAACAAACATAAGCATTTTATTCACCTTTGGAGCTAAAGCACCACTTCGTTGCGACCACAAATACGAGTCCAGCTTTTTAAGCAACTCATGAATCAAGGTCCTGCAGTGAGGAAAAATCTATATTAACACACCAGTCCCTGATGCACATTTATAAAGTCACTCGGAACGTAACAAGCTTTATCAGGAAATTAACCTTTGCCTTCTCTCGATCACAGCTCCCAGCAAACATGAGTAGTAAAACTCCGTGGTGAGAAGTGGTGTGTCAAGAGGCAGAGCCTGCAGTAAGTTAACAGTATGTCCAGCGCCCAACCTCTCCAGCATCAGGCTGATCACGTTACTCCACGTCAGATCTGCCAGCCAACCGGAAGCAGCGAGCGGTGGGCACACATGAGGGCTATCACGTGGCTCGCCCCCATGATAATCACGTGCTAGGATCAATTCCAACAGATGTCTCCATTCATCCAAAGACTTCGGGAGAGGTCCTGGATAAGCAAAAGAAACGAGAATTTAAGAGCATTAATACAACAAACCAGGTTGCAACTTCATGTTCCCTAGTCTGCATACAAAACCTCTGAGTGGACCGAAGAAAGAGGTCTGGCAGGTTCTGCTTTCCCTCCCCAGTCCCTCTCGCCCTTCCCCATATTGATACTTGGCCAAGTTAGTTATTAGAAACGAGCCTCCGAATTCCAGCAGTCCAGAAAGAAATAACCGTGGAATAAAATTTTTTTACACTCCACCAGAAAGTCCGCCACCATGCTCATATGTAAATTATTACAGTAATTTTAGAATTTAATAGTCAATCATCTTCCAATCTTTATATTTCTCAGTTTCGCTAAAATTTATAAACCCCCCTTTTTCCTTCTCTATACATGTTTTAAAAAATATCGTGAAAACATTCGCACTGATTTACTGAAACTCGCAGTGCAAAACTCGTGGTGGAATTATAGATTTCATACGTCCAAATAAAGAGGGCTCACTTGAATACTGGCGTCATTACATACCCCAAGACTGTGGATCCTTAATCAACTGCAAGTCACTCAAAGAGACGACCAGGTCTAGAGCCTCTTTTCTGAGGTTGGTTGTCACACACAGACGGATCAGGCCTGACCAGTAGCTAAATAGAAAAAGAAATAAGTTTTAAAGTTTACGTTGTGGGTGTCACAGGTCCTTCATAGTAAGTTCGAGAGGTTTTCGTAATCTGTGTCCAGTTGCAACAAAGGTGAATAGCACTATTAACAAATCAGAGCATTAATTAGTCAGTACCAAAGGCAGGGAAAGTCAATAGGCCAATCATAAGATAATCTTAAACTCTGTTTGTCAGAGAGGCCAGACGCAGCAAAGCCTGCCTGAGCTATCACCTCTCTTAAGGAACCATTTTTCCATGTTTCTCTCTAATCGATTTGAGTCCACTTGCTTGCGGCCAATTCCCCAACACAAACACATTTCCTTGCAGGAAAGGCGATTCCACACGCAATCATGTAAAACAGCATTCCAGCTTTCTGTGATTCTGTGATTTTTCTGTGACTTCATACAACCACGGACGGGCCTAATTGCTTCGTATTATTAACCACGAGTTCGTATTATTGGGGGTAGTGCCGATTTTCGATAGCCTTCAAACAGGAAGGAAACGCAAAGAGTGACCATTTAAATTATCAACGAAAATAACTATTTCAGATACAAATGGAAGGTCTACACTCACATTAACAGAGTGCTCGGATTAACGAGCTTTTAAGATAAGAAAATGGCTACGCTTTTGTTTGGAACGAAACAAGTGGCTATGTTTACTAGATGGTCGTGAGGTGGGGTTCCACTCTGTAAAGTATAAATACAATATGGAGTCACTTACCCGTGCTTCCAGCACAAATCCATGAAATCGATAAGTTCTTTAGGATCCTTTTGACACAGATAATCAATGAGCTGCTGCAAATGTTCCGCATTTTGTCGTGGTAGAGTGTGTGAACCAGGCCTGAAACAAGCAATTAAACGTTTAAATTGTTTAAATACCGCTAACATTTGGAATCCAGGATTGTTTTGTGTACCTCCACCCCATCCCCCTCTCTCCTCGCATATATTTTTGCTCTCCATCCAAGAGAACCGCGAGGGGCCTGAAACTAACAATCCGCTCACCTTGGTTTTCCACAGTGTTCACAGTGCAGCCTTTCTTTTGGGGAGTCTGCAATAAGTGAACAGTGAAACCACCACTTGGCGACTCCAATATCTTCACAAATCTTGTTAACGGTCTGCTCTCTATAGAACAGAGACAAATAAAGCCAACATGCATTACAGAAAATCATTTTCACAATTGCTCATAATTTGACAAATCCCAAAGCATATCTAGTTCAAAGGAAACCCAACAATAATAGTGTCATCTTGTAGAGACATACTAGGAAGTGAGGATGGAAATAAATTACAATATGGACAAACCTGAAAACGACCCTTAACACCATTCATAAATCACAGGACCCTTAACAATATAGGTTGATTTTGAACACTAACACTGGACCATTGGCACGAAAAACGAACCTTAACAGTGTAAATCATTCCTAGGACACAGGACACTCACCGTAAGACATTAGGATGTGAGAATGGCGAAAGATGAAAGTGGATTACAACTTTTCAACTTTGACTCATCTCCCTTACACGTCTTCTTCCCAAAATAGCTGCTTAATCTCCTACAATGCACACCACTTACTTCGTGTTTCCAACCTCGGCCCTCCACCTTATGAGCTGCTCCGCATAAAACACAAAATCTTCTGAACTGGACTCCAAACCAAGGGACTTGCTTTGCCGACAGATCTCCATCACTTCCCAAGGCTGTATGTCGGGGAACATTCTAGCACATGTTAGCATTGTTTCGTGACTGTCATGTTCGTACAAACTGAAAAACACATCAAAGGTACTAAGGCGTGGCACATAACCATTTTTAAAACCACCAATTTCGAAATACCCTTAAATGAAAGATAAAAAGAAACCTTACCAGCCAACGGGAAATTTTTACTTGCTAATAATTAAGACAAAATACTCAGTGACAGAATATCCCACTTTATGCTTGGCTTTTGCTGATAATAAAACCACAAAACATTTACTAGCACTACCAATGAAGAATTCCGAACTCAACACGGTTTAACAGTTACAGACAAAACAAGTCAACCAACTAAACAGCTTAAGGTGCAACCTTGCTTCTTCAGAAATACAAGTGTGATGTCACCTCTCCTCGTTCTGTAACTAAACCTAGCGTGTTATTTTTTGAACTAAGTGAACTAACTATGCACTTTCGGTCTTTAGGAACGATATCAGGTGCACTGAAAAGCAAATCTATGGCATTTCAGCATGGGTCATCATGCATACAGCAGCTCACCACGTGAGATGATAGAGCAGAGAGTCAGAGTATACATCCATCCCATCATGCAGTTCATGGAGGGCTCGACGTGCATCACCTTCATTGATGTACCTTGCAATCACATCATCGGTGGAGACTAGACCTAGATAGCAAAAGTGGGTCTAAGTCATCACACTGTACTACTCTCAAACACGTCATAGCCGCCAATGTGTGATGTTGTTATTTTTTGTTTATTTTTTGGCGGGCTGGGGTGGGGGAGTGAGATTTTGACAGGCATTTTGAGTGGATTAAGGTAAACGTTGCTGGAATTTTCTGGACATGAAAAAGGCATGGTATTTTTTTTTGGGGGGGGGGGGGAGGGGGGGGGGGGGGTTTTGAAAAAATCGCCCAAGGGGCATTTTGGGTTCAGTTTCAGCCCATGTCTGAAACTAATGTAAGTACAGTGTAATAAGTGATTGTCAAAATGCTTTTCCGCATTACAATAAAAATTGAAAAATAAAAACGCAACACTTGCAGTAAACAGAAAATAAATTAACAACAACACGTAAAAGATCAGAGCAGGTGGAGGCATAATTCTACTAATAGTTGCACCACACCAACTGATATATAGAATAAAAATTTACAAAATTAAAAATTCCTCACCAGAGAGGCAATCTATAAATGTTCTCCAAGTTTTCTGTCTGTCTCCCTTACTCATCAGCAGGGTACGTCTTAACCGCTTGACATCCAAAAGAAAGAAATAAAAAGACAAGAATCTGGATCGACTAATGTCATCTTCCTTTTGAGCAGGGCCTTTATCAGAGACTCTTCCGCTGTAATTCCTGCAGAATGCAGTTTTACTTTCACACTGCCAGCACATCTGTTCACAACTTTGAACTGACTGTAGACTACTGATCATTTTCTGTCCTAAAGAGGAATTTCTAGAGATATCTTCGTGTGAGAAAACGGCGTTGTCAGCGGAGTTCTGTTTTGTCCAGTTCGCTTCGCGTGGCGAAGCTTTCAGTGCTTCAATACAGTCACTATTAACATCATCACTTGCAATCTCCATTGTACTTTCTCTAGAGTATGCGTTCGAAGCTTTCACGTTGAAGTTACCTTCTTCAGTAAACGTTGAGCTGGTGAAAAGAGAAGTTGACGCATCAGCGTTTGGTGACGACACGTCACTGTCAGCTGAGGATAAATGAGTTTGGCTAGATTCATCTATCCCCTCAACACCTTCATGAGAAGTTGGAATATGTTCAGTGAATTGACGTTCCACAACTGTTTCGGAAGTATTGGATACAATTTTATCTGGATTATCATCCCTCGAAATATTCACGTTAGAAATTTCCTTTTTATCTTGAACTACCACGCAACCATTTGAAGATGCCTTGCTGATCGTTTTCACATTGTAGACCCCTTCTAACGACTCCAAGCCTTCTAGTCCGTAAATACCACAATCGAAACACATCTGTGCTAGATATGAGACATCATCAAACGCATATCCATCCAGAAAACTTTTCAAATCAATGTTACCGTTCCTACTGCTCACGTCCAACTCTACACAACTCTTCATGGCCTCGTGAAGTTTAGGAATCCAATCCTCAAAAGCTTGACAAAGGCTTCTAATGCTGAAGAGGATGATTGGGTTCTTAACTTCATTCCTGGTAACGAAACAACAGACATACATACATACGTTATCGGACATTTTCGAAAATGATCGGACCGCCTGTGATACATTTTCGGGAATGCAATCACAAACTGGCTTCTCCACAAGACCATACTTTTTATAGAAACGTACACAACAGTACACATGGAGATGTGTCGTTTCCGTTCATCATTTCATAGAGTAACAGTAGCAACTGTCCACAGTGGATATGTGAAGCCAGAAAAAGGGAAAAAAATAGCAGAAAACGTTTTCCTCAATTGCTCGTTAAACTGATCCTGGATTAGAATTTAAAATTAGAATTTAAATTAAGAATTTTAACCCTGGATGGAGATTTTCTGTAAATGTTTCTGCTGTTTTCTTCATTAGGGTTTAGGGCATTCGTGGTCTCCTTTTTTCTCAGACTGAAATCTGAAACAAACCTCGGAAAACGTTTAAACCTAGAGTTCCTTTAATCGACTTTTGAACAACTAGGCCTAGGTTCGAGTGTGGGGACTGCACGTGATTTACTTTTTTGTTCCTTCCGCCATTGACACCGACCCACCTCAGTGTCTAGTGCTCTGTATCAGTGTGCAATTGATATTTGTGTCATAAACAAACAATGCGACAAATCATACAACATACTACAACATACCGCGTCCTTGCGGAGCACTGGATCAGCTTCTCAACTTCTGGTGGACATTTTATATTCTCTTCCTCTATGTCATCTGTTGCACTCTCTTCAGCCGGTGGAGTGGGAGATAGTGAAGGAGACGGAGACTGGTCTTCTGATGGCACTTTTAGTTTCTTTTTTAGTAATCCCTTAGCTTTTGACAGCATAGCTGGGATGGCAGGAGGCAGTTCTGATTGTACAGGACTCGCAGGTTCTGAAAGGCGTCCACTTCTTACCTAGATTCATTGACAACGGTTACAGGTAAAACGATGTTGGACAAGAGATAGAAACATGGCTGGAATCACTGGATTCTAGTCCACCCCAGGTTATCTCCTACGATTAAACAGCGTAGCATTTTAGAGTGTACATACGTGCAGAAAAGAATTCAAAGGTGAGACTCTGTTACTCTCATCCAAGTTCCCCCACCCTCCTCACAGTGTAAATATAGATTTGAAGGAAGAAACTGGTAAACAAGCTTGTGTAATAATTTTGAAAGCCTCGATGCAATATCGATAATATACTCATTGGTACCTGATTACGTAACTTTCCCCCTGAAATATCGTTCTGCTGAGTAACCTTTAAAAAAATATATTGATAAACAGCTCGGCAAAAGAGAGCCGTTAGTAGAGCTTGAGTCACTTGGGGCAGATCTCAAGTCCAATAAACCACAGGACTCTGATCAATAGAGAATGAATTGAGTGATAATTTAAAGAATTGATTCTTCAACTGTTGGTGCAATTTTTGTGAACGTTAATGATACTTACGCCGCTTGAAATAGCTGTCTTACCTCGGTATCCTCAGTTGATGAGTATGTTCTGCGGAAAGAGGAGCTTCTCCCCTGGGGTGTGGGACTGTCTAGATAGAATTCTGTAAATTCACAAGAGATAACTTGAGAGAAGACATCGTTATAATGCATGGATTCGTCAATAAATACTTCCAAGCCAAACTGTGGTCATAAATGCGCAAAGTATAATTATGTACAAAAAGGAACGACTGTGTTGTCACAACTGTTTCCAACAAGCTTCAGCAAAGGCAAAATAAATAAAGTGGATACACCACTTACCTTGTTTTATCTGAGGTGTGTCGATATCTGAAAAACGCAATGAGCAAAAAGTTAAGCAGACTGTAATGGTAACGAGAAACAAAGCATTGACAATACACTGAATGCGTAAGTTTGGGCCACTGCGGATGTTGATCGTGATAGGTTTCTTCTTTGTTCTCTTTTTACTATAGCGAAACTAGGTTTTATCTTATTGAAATTATTGCAGATAAGTGTGGCACCAAACAGTCTATAGACTGACACACTCGTGACCCTCAGATTCCTGGTCCTTGTATTTTTAGCATACTAAAGCAATCCAATGCTCAGGTTTCACCAGGATTTGCTACGAGCAACGTTTTTCGTTGTACTGACAGAGCAGTACATTGGAAATAAAAGTGACACGGCCAGAACAAAATACATAACACTGAGCCTACCAACTGTTACAACTCTCTTCTTTCGTCTTCTTTTCTCTTTGAAACTTAACTTCTCTTTCCTGAAATTCAAACACAAAACGTTTCCAGGCAATGAACAGATGATATACACTGGCATGACAAATACATATATATAAACAAAACCGTCTTATTTTGTGCCAGTGTTTCATTCACAATGAATTACTTCGAATGCACCATTAATGTCCATCATTCCATGACAACATTTTAAGAATGTAAATACACGCCTTAAGCCTGCAACACCATGTGGTGTTTTTTACTGTTGCATGCTAGCAAGTGCGCAAGTGCAAATATGGTACCATATTTACACTCGCCTTAGTTCCTTGCCTATGCGCTATGGGAGACCCTGTGAAAAACCTAGATCTGAAGAAAGAAAGCAGTCGCTTAGAAGAAAATGTTCAGCTAAAAGTTGTACAGTTGAATAATACGGCTGAGTAACTGACAAGGCTAGCTGTATCATAAAATGGCTTGAAAGACTGAGAAATGGGAGTTCAATACAAGAAAAGCCAAATAAGAGTACAGATGGTTGATCATGGTTCCGACCTTTCTATTTTTCGCTGCCGCTACTCATCGTAGTAGAATTCTCAGACAACAAAGAAGTGTAGTTGAATGGGTTCAAGAGTTTGTGCGCTCTTACTGGTGATTTCGATCCACTTTTTTTTGATGGTCTGTTGGTTGTCGACGTACATGTACAGAAATTATGATTGGCAGGAAAATACATTCACTGGTTGAGTTTCAAAGTTCAGAGATGGAATATCATTGAAAGGCGCAGTACAACACATTGCAAAAGAAACAACACAAGATCGATTTCAGCAATTGAATACTTATAAAGTGCTAGTGTAAATGAATCAATTTCCATTTACTTTTCAGCAGCTTCCTCTTCAGCAGTGACCCCCTCATTCCCTGACTGTCTTGATTCGCTGTCATCAGAGTGACATGGACTCTGCTCAAGGATTTTCTTTCCCAAAAGTGGACTTTCCTCTTCCTGAATTGTTTCTTGGATGTCGATTCCATCAGTGTATTGACCACCATCAGTGTCAGAGTTGACCCTACCCTGAACATTTTCGTGGTGTTGATCTGCAAAGCTCTCAATCCCATCTTTGGTCTGGACACTCTTTACAGTTCCTGCATTATCAGCAGACTGGCTTCTTATCAGTTTCCCGATTCCCATTTGCCGCTCAGCTGTAAATTTCTTGGCTGCTGCTGCAGCAGACATTAACATTCCCTCAAATGAAATATCACCACTCCATTGCTTCTTAAGCTTCCTTCCTTTACTGAGGAGCCCCTCATCATCATTATTATCTCCCATTTCCCCTATGCCCGGTGATGATATAGTTATTTCCAATTCATCAGTGAAGGTATCACTGCACACACTGAGAGTATCGGGACTGTCAGTCATACTGAGGTTGCCATGGTAATTTGGTGGATGGTCACTCACTACTGCCGCTGGTTCCATGTCACGTTCAAGTTCTTCTAGTCCAAGAATAACATCCTTTGAGCAAAAGAAAGAAAAACGATTTTTTTTAACAGCTGAGAATTCAAACAAGGGGAAAACTGGGAAACGAACAGACGAGTGCATTTCATATTAAAGTGGACACACAGGAAACCAATTACAATGTTGGCTGAAGTGAGGAGTTAATGTCCACATAACCTTTCTCTTTCAAAGGCAAACCTGGAATCAATCACTGTGCTTCTAACTTTTGAGTCTGTAGTTAAAATCCTAAAATTTGACCATACATTCAAAGAAAAACTCTATTGAGCAGCTCCTGTTTGAAATACTATTTATATTTATGCGGTGCTGCATGGTTCCAACTGTGAAGGAAATCGTAAAGTAGATTCGTTCAAGTAAAAGCTGTTGAGCAGTAGTCTCTTGCTACATACAGTACTTTTTGTATTTTTAAGAGGTACTTGAAGTGCTTGTTGCCGGTCAGAAAACTCATTCAATATGAAGGTGTAGTCCCATGCATCAGTATTATTAAGGTATAAATATTCCTACTATAACAACATTCGAAACAAAGACACTACTTTTGATCCTCTGATTTCGATAAAACACCTGTAACAGGTCCTTTATTTTTTCAGATGAGAACTTAATTGAATTTTAAGGCTACAACAGACCATATTCCTATGTACTGAATTTTGGGGGTCAAGATTATTTTAGTCTACCGGTTCTTAATCCACTGAGTTCTAAAACACAGGTGTTTACTGTAGTACTGTTGTTTGTTATTCAATTTACTATCCAAGACAAACCTGATCGCCTTCATTGTTTTCTTCGCATAAGCCTTCCCTGAGATTTGAAACCAAACAAATCGGAACCAGGTCTCTTGCAGAACCAGGGATAATGTATTGTTTGCAGTCTAGCAGCAGCTACAGTCAAAAATGAGGGAAACAAAAACAATATATTATGTGTCGCTTCCGATGTATGAGACAATCAGCTGGTAAGACTAAAGAAGAAACAGTTCATGTGTTGTTTATGATTCTCACCATTAGACACTGCTTGATCTCACCCATTTCATACAGTTTTGCCACGCACTCCTTGACAGAGAGAAGGCCAAACCATTTGACGAACCCTTTAGCATCATACATGTAGAGCTCATTTCCAACACAGCAGATATCCAGGACCGCTGAGAAAACATATTTACATCATTCAGTTAACTTCAACTAATTAAAAGTGTGTGTCAACTGTGTGCAGCTACCTTAAAGCTTCCTTCAAGCAAGAAGCAAATAAAGAAGCATCACTAAAAGAGATCAGTGAAAAAAGCAGTCCAGCAGTTTTAGTTCAGCACTTAGGCCACACCTGGCATCCTATGTTTTTACCTGAATCTAAGCTATACCAAGCCACCAACTGTCCCAAGATTGGATCTATAATGTACAGAGACGTGCCATGCCAAGTCACTAGGAAACGTTCCCTGGAAACATGGAACAAAACAGAATGAATCAGCCTTACAATAATTATAATATGGTAATGTCACAAATCTTAAACTTTTGGTTAAACAGTTGATATCAGTTGTGATCAGTGTAGGATAGTGTAAAAGTCATCACACTTGCACAGGAAGGACCTTTGCATGGGACCTACAATGTATGGGATACAGTCATTTGTCAAAGACACGAAAGTTCATTGTAGTCTTGACCTCTACTGGGTTGTCATCTCTGTTAAGCTTTTGTGACTGCTGTTCACAAAGCCCCAAAGAGTACTTTTCATTATATCTACTTATGTTGACCACTCACTTTGTAAAAGAAATCCATACAAATATATGTTCAAAAAAGTTGTGCTGGTAATGACATATAGTAATTTAAAATAAAAATTAAATATTGACTTTGTTTAACAAGGGTGACACTAAACTGGTAAACCTGTGGCCCTCAGATTCCAGATTGAATTGGAAATTGGAAAATTCACAAACTCACAATACAAGGCAAAAATGACTTGTGATGAATTTGTCTTCTCTGGGCCTTCATTCTGACGCTAAATTTTTCAAAACATTTGAACCAATAGAACATTCAACATGTATCAAGCAGTCATTTAGCCATTAACCCAAGGGTGATAAAACAGTTGACAGATACCAGCTGAATTGACCTAAGGTTAAGGTAAATTGGCCACTGTATAGAGATTTGAACCTCTTAATGGTGGTCAGTTTAACTCATATTAACTCAACCCAGTTGACATCAAATACCTGACAAGCAACAACTTGGCAAAGTTGACAGATTGTGGTGGAAAATCTCCCTCAGCTGTTGGCTCAGCAGCACTGTGCCTGCGAAGAAAGGTGGTTGTAATTGAATGTAAGTTGGTGTTCACATTTACCTGCTCAAAATAGTTCTTCACAGTCCTTAAAAAACCCTAAGTTTCAACTTACCCACATCCCAGTATATTCACTGGGGGTGTAGCTAACAGCTTCTTGTACTGTTGAGTGGACATAACTTGACCATCTATGCTGGCCTGTAAGCAACAATGGTATCATACTGTATTTACTCGATTAAACGCCGCCCTCGATTAAACGCCGCAGATGGAAGCAAAATTACCAATAAACGCCGCCCTTGAATAAACGCCGCAGCCAATCAGAAGAATGCGGCGTTTATTCGAGAATCATAAGAAAAAAATAACAAGAATGGTAAAACTCGGTAATCTACACATGAACATTGTACATGTCACAAGCCAGACAATTATGATTCTATCTCAGCAAAAAAGCAAGACATTGGAACTTTGAACATGTTTCTGTTTTACATAGTATTTACGAATGATTTACCGTAATTACTATCAGTGAATTAAGAAATATGATTTTGAAATAAACGCCGCCCTCGAATAAATGCTACCCTTGAATAAACGCCACATTGGAAATGCTAAAAATTTAATAAACGCCACGGCGTAATTAACTTTAAACTGTCAAGGGATGCATGTGTGTGGATGGAAAGAGGTGAGGGGGTTAGTGGGGGGGAGGGGGGGTGCTGTGAGATGAGTTGAGGGGTTTTGGAATGATAAGGTAGTGGTACCAACAGGATTGTATGTGTAGGATAAGAGGAGGGCAGTTGACACAGTGTTTACATTTATCTCAGCTAGTTCTATCCAAGATTGTAGACTGTGCACATACCTCCCATAATCTTGACCCAGGACGTGCTGAGTAAATAGCAGGACTCTCAGACATGTTCTCTTTGAAAAAACAGCTTCCATATAACCCATCCCTGAAAGATTAGAAATTCAATGTCTTTCAATAACTCTAACTTAATACCCTACTTATTCAAACCACATGTTAAGTGTATGTGCATGATTTTGTCATAACAATTATATATACCTCAGCTTGACCCCGACTGGCACGCTATCCAGACTGCAAACAAACAAGAAATTATAACAATAATTGAGAAAGTAGGAGGGAACTCTAGGCAAGTGCTACCCAAATCTTTGAGGTGAGCAGGTTAGCGACTAAATGTAGCTGCACAAGTGGTCAAAATTTTTTTCCAGTAAACTCCATTACAAGCCATTACAGACCATTTTACAGGACAGTGAAGTATGACCATCTGGATCAGTGTAGTCCTGAGAAGGACTACAAACTTTTTAAAGAAACACCATTTTGCTGTCTCTGTCTGTAGACACAGAGAGAACATTCCATGTGTCCTTCATCCTTTTTGTACTGAAATTGTCAGTGGGATGATGGATTGTTAAAACTACCGGTAGACACTAATTAGTATTGTGGTTTAAGGTAGCTCCGTACAGTTTTATGACTGCGTGCGCTCTGATGATGCGTGCTGAAGTAATCTGCGTGCGCTCACATAAAATCGTAGGTTTTTCCTGATATTCATGATGTCAGCATTGCCAAAAAAAGCAAAGTTAACAATAAATTTTCTCGCATTTCCTTTGGTGAAATTTTTTTAAATTTTGCACATTTTGAGATACTAACGCTACCTTTCACATATTATTTTTGGAAAAATTCTGTTAGAGTAATCCAGTTTAATGGTTAAAAATAAGAAATCACGTGATATTGGCGAATCCGTCTGAACGACCCCATATTTTTTCCCCTGCAAAATGTTAGTCAAAATCATTTTCACAAAATAGGAAAGTTTAAAAAAATTTCACTGAGGGAAAATCAAAATATTTAAGAAAAAAGACAAATTAATGGCAAATATCTGTCATTCTTTAGATGCTTTGTTGCCATTACAACAGCCTATGTCTAAGAAGCAAAACCTGAAAAATAAGGGTAATTATGTTGGTAACCTTACTGGTAAACTTCAGGAACAAAGATTGCAAGACAACAGAACTAGGGCTTCTTTTGCAAGTCTTGCCAATTCGTATAGTCACTTTTATAGGAACTCTAGGGAGCCACCTTAACGCAAGTCCTGACATTTTTGCAGATGCTCCTAAAGTAACATCTCATTGGGGGACAGGAGGGGAGGGGTGGTGCAATACAAACCCTTACATATTTGTACCTCGTATTCCATCAGTCTTCTCTACTGAAAAGAATGGAAACAAACCTTTTCAGATCCACAATGGCACTCTTGGTCATAGTAGATACAAGAAGTTTATCACCAACACAGTCTAACTGCACAATAGCAGTGTGAGCTTTAGCTACAATGCCTGAAGTGTGAAGCATGGATAAGCCTTTGTTTACCGAGTGAGGCAGCTGAAAAATTAATAAATATTTGATTAATATAATATAAATATAATAATAATATACATTTCAATAATTAGTTTTGTTAATTTTTCAAATAATGGGGATGATAACTGTTTACAACCATTCATTTTGTTATTTAAATGTGCCAGCCACTAATTATAAAAACAAAAATATTAAAGAACGATTTGATTTTCAGAGTAAAGCAAGTATAGTTTTCTTTATTTTACAAAAAGAAAATAAATTATTGAGTAAAAATACTTGTACTGTACCTTGCTGGATGGTGGAACATGTAAAACACTGACCACACCCTTCATGCCACCAGCAAAAAGACGTCCCTCCTCATCATCCCAGCACAGGGCACTAACGGTGGTGTTTTTGTGCTCCTCTGATCGCCGAATAAGCTACAAAAGATATCAGAATTATAGTGATAATCAAATAATCTCACTACCAAAAGAATTTGTCATTTAAGATTTCTAAGTATTTCTCCCTTGAGATTTCCTCTCTAGTAACTGACATCCTGCTTTCATAAAAATAATAATAATGACAGGCCATATCTCATTCAATTATTCCACATTATATAACTTAGTTAAAGTCTGGTCTACATTTAGGGGCATCTTCTGTGTGTAACTGAATTACCCTGGTGACAACCTTGTGGTGACTTTTCTCACTAAGGAAGTTTTTTGAAAATTTTGAAAAACCTGCCAAAGATCCCAGTTGATAAAAGGATTTTTGATGATTATAGCCAAAGATTCTAGGCATCCGATCTACAAAATAATATATTTACATTTATGCAGGGCCTTAGTGATCCTCAAGGATCCTTCAGTTATTTTCGCTAAGGAGCCTTCAGTGACTTTTGCCAAGGAAATAAACTAAGGTTAAAACCATCAGCAAAGTGAGTCAGTTACCTTTGGTTTCTCTCTGTGTCTTGAACTGACTTCCCACACAAGCACAACACCAAGACTAACAAGAAAATTATTTTACTGCAAGTCAGTGTTTCCACAGAACCTCAAATTTATAATACATTTTTTCGAAACAATGTTGAAGAGACAGGAACGTCACAACGAAGGAACTCTAACAGCTTTAATAACAACAAATCGCTCGCACTACAAGATGGACGCGATATGAACACACAAGGAGAGGAAACCTGCACGCGCAGATAATAGTAACACAATACTGCAGGAACTGCCTACTGGTGCAACCTCTTCTTTCAGCGTAAATAAATGCGAACTAACCTAAAAAGGTTGAACTGAGACAAAAGATATAGTGCCATAATGTAGGGCAAAACTTAATAACAAACGGACTACAGTCATACAGTCACTGCATGATAAAACCTATCGCTGCAGGATAAAACTTCACGACAGAAAGACTAAAATCTAACATAGTTGTTTCGTTGGAAACGAATTCTTAATTTGTGACGATTACGTTACAATCGATAATTAATGAGAGGATTACGTTACAATCGATAATTAATTGTAATTAGTGACATTGCGAACGACAATTGAGAT